>OHNR01000576.1_pt1 | contig 9843 bp, 6 predicted proteins | sample 1569651 | NCBI WGS metagenome assembly OHNR01 (sample SAMEA3879502, study PRJEB24766) | human gut metagenome | biome: human-associated habitat; feature: feces | place: USA | collected 1985/1987 | reverse complement strand
CCTACAAATACAATAAGTATGAAACGATTTATCTCCATAACATTCCTCTTGTGCATGCTTGTTTCCCTGCAGGCACAAGAGATTTACACCACCGGAAACATTCCTAAAGTACATCTTCAGGACAAGACACGCTACGTTTGCAACCCCGCCGGTATCCTTTCCACTTCGGCATGCAACGAAATAGACCGCATGCTCTATGCCCTGGAACAGCAAACCGGCATTGAAACCGTAGTGGCGGTTGTCCCGTCCATCGGCAGTGAAGACTGTTTTGATTTCTCGCACCGGTTGCTCAACGAATGGGGCGTTGGCAAGAAAGGAAAGAATAACGGACTGGTTATCCTGCTGGTAACCGACCAGCGCTGTATTCAGTTCTATACCGGATACGGACTGGAAGGAGACCTGCCCGACGCCATTTGCAAACGCATTCAAACGCGGGACATGATTCCTTACCTGAAAGACGGTAACTGGGATGCCGGTATGGTGGCCGGCGTTCGTGCCGTATGCGCCCGTCTTGACGGAAGTATGGTAAACGACCCGGACGAAAGTGACGGCGGCTCTCCGATAGGATTGATTCTGGCCGTTGCAGGGTTCTTTGCCATCGCCATCGCGGCAGGAATACTGAAAACACGCGCTGCAAGCAAATGCCCGCAATGCGGCCAGCATAAGCTGCAACGGAGCAACAGCGTGCTTATCTCACGCCGCAACGGAGTACGGACGGAAGATGTCACCTATACCTGCCGCAATTGCGGACATAAGGTAGTACGCCGCCAGCAGTCTTACGATGAGAACTATCGGGGCGGAGGTGGCGGCGGTCCTGTCATTTTCGGAGGCGGCGGCTTCGGCAGCGGTGGCGGAGGATTCAGCGGCGGCAGCTTCGGAGGCGGCATGGGCGGTGGCGGCGGAGCCGGTTCACGATTCTGAGCGGAACGGCCGGGCGTCTCCTGTAACAAACCAATTCAGATTGCATCATTAATAACAAAAAAAGAAGTATGAAAAAATCAACCATTATCATCATTGTTGTCGTAACCCTTCTCGCCATTTGGGGAGTCAGCGGTTATAACGGGCTCGTTACCATGGACGAAAACGTCAGCGGGCAATGGTCTAACGTAGAAACACAATATCAACGTCGTGCCGACCTGATACCGAATCTCGTAAACACAGTCAAAGGATATGCCTCTCACGAAAAGGAAACGCTGGAAGGTGTGGTAGAAGCCCGTAGCAAGGCCACCCAGATGACCGTAGACGCCAACGACCTGACACCGGAAAAGCTGGCCGAATACCAAAAAGCACAGGGCGCGGTTACTTCCGCTCTCGGCAAGCTGCTCGCCATTACCGAAAACTATCCCGACCTGAAAGCCAACCAGAACTTCCTGGAGCTCCAAGCCCAGTTGGAAGGTACGGAAAACCGCATCAACGTGGCACGTACCAACTTCAACAATGCGGCGAAGAAATTCAATACGGCAATCCGCCGTTTCCCCAAAAACATTCTTGCCGGTCTTTTCGGCTTTGAGAAGCGTGCCTACTTTGAAGCCGCCGAAGGAAGCGAACAAGCACCTAAGGTAGAGTTCTAAAGAGACGGAATTGAATATCAAACATCCCCTCATCCGGTGTCGCACCCGCACAGACTTGCAAGTACGATGCCGGATGAGGGGATATTTTTTACGCAAAGCTAAGGCTATAAGCGAAATAATCACTACTTTTGTGCTCAATTGAACAAACTTATTATCCCATGAGTAATCAACGATATATGATGAGGGGCGTCAGCGCATCCAAAGAAGATGTGCACAACGCCATTAAGAACATCGACAAAGGTATATTCCCGCAGGCTTTCTGCAAAATCATCCCCGATATCCTGGGCGGTGACCCTGAGTATTGTAATATCATGCACGCAGACGGCGCAGGAACAAAATCCAGTCTGGCCTACATGTACTGGAAAGAGACAGGCGACCTTTCCGTCTGGAAAGGCATCGCACAGGATGCGCTGATTATGAACATCGACGACCTGCTCTGTGTAGGTGCTGTGGACAATATCCTGGTATCGAGCACCATCGGACGCAACAAGCTGCTTGTGCCCGGAGAAGTGATTTCCGCCATCATCAACGGTACGGACGAACTGCTTGCCGAACTCCGCGAAATGGGCGTAGGCGTATATGCCACCGGTGGCGAGACCGCCGATGTGGGCGACCTGGTGCGTACCATCATCGTTGACTCTACGGTAACCTGCCGCATGAAGCGTTCGGATGTTATCGACAATGCCAATATCCGTCCGGGAGACGTGATTGTAGGTCTCTCCTCTTGCGGACAAGCCACTTACGAGAAAGAGTATAACGGCGGTATGGGTAGCAACGGACTTACCAGCGCCCGCCACGACGTATTCGCCAAATGTCTGGCGGAGAAATATCCGGAAAGCTATGACAAAGCCGTACCCGACGAATTGGTATACAGCGGAAAGCTGAAACTGACAGACAGCGTGGAAGGCAGTCCGCTGGATGCCGGAAAGCTGGTGCTCTCTCCCACCCGTACATATGCGCCGGTGGTTAAGAAACTGCTCGATGCGCTCCGTCCCGAAATTCACGGTATGGTACACTGCTCCGGCGGTGCGCAGACCAAAGTGCTGCACTTTGTCGGAGATAACTGCCGCGTTATCAAAGACAACCTTTTCCCCGTTCCGCCGCTGTTCAGGACCATCAAGGAGCAAAGCGATACGGACTGGAGCGAAATGTACAAGGTATTCAATATGGGACACCGTCTGGAAGTATATCTTTCTCCTGAGCATGCGGAAGAAGTGATTGCCATCAGCAAAAGCTTCAACATCGATGCACAGATTGTAGGACGTATCGAAGAGAGCGATAAGAAAGAACTGATTATCAAGAGTGAATTCGGAGAGTTCAGATATTAATGCCGACTTGTCATCTCATAACATTACCACTTTAATTAAATGGCAGATAACAACACCATATTAGAGAAACTGGAAGGCCTCGTTGCCCGCTTCGAAGAAGTGTCCACACTGATTACCGACCCGGCGGTGATTGCCGACCAGAAGCGCTACGTCAAACTCACCAAAGAGTACAAAGAACTGGGCGACCTGATGAATGCCCGCAAAGAGTACATGCAGGTACTGAACGGCATCGAGGAAGCCAAAGAAATCATCGCCAACGAAACCGACGCCGAGATGCGTGAAATGGCACGCGAAGAACTTGATGCCTGCCAGGCACGCCAGCCTGAACTGGAAGAAGAGATAAAGCTCCTGCTTGTCCCCGCCGACCCGCAGGACAGCCGCAACGCCATTCTCGAAATCCGCGGTGGTGCAGGTGGAGACGAAGCCGCCATTTTTGCAGGCGACCTCTTCCGCATGTACACCAAGTATTGTGAGGCTAAAGGCTGGAGACTGGATATATCCAGCGCCAACGAAGGCGCAGCCGGCGGTTTCAAGGAAATCATCTGCTCCGTAACGGGAGACAACGTATATGGCACGCTGAAATATGAATCGGGCGTACATCGCGTACAACGCGTGCCTGCCACCGAAACGCAGGGACGTGTACACACATCCGCCGCATCCGTGGCGGTACTGCCCGAAGCCGAAGAGTTCGATGTAGTCATCAACGAGGGAGAAATCAAATGGGATACCTTCCGAAGCGGCGGTGCGGGCGGTCAGAACGTAAATAAGGTGGAATCCGGCGTACGCCTGCGCTATAACTGGAAGAACCCGAATACGGGTGTCGTAGAGGAAATTCTCATCGAATGTACCGAAACGCGCGACCAGCCGAAGAACAAAGAACGCGCCCTGTCGCGCCTGCGTACCTTTATATACGACAAAGAGCACCAGAAATACATCGACGACATCGCTTCCAAGCGCAAGACAATGGTCTCTACCGGTGACCGCTCGGCAAAGATACGTACCTACAACTATCCGCAGGGACGTATTACCGACCACCGCATCAACTATACCATTTATAACCTTGCCGCCTTTATGGACGGTGATATTCAGGATTGCATCGACCATCTGATTGTTGCGGAAAATGCAGAGCGACTGAAAGAAAGCGAATTGTAGTTATGAAAGGGCTATCAGTAGAGAAAGCGTTTCACACGGTTACCGAAGCGTTTCAGAACTGCCTGAAGCGCTTCCCGGTTACGGTAGCCTTTATCTTTGCATTCACTGCCTATCTCATTCATCTGACATCAATAAGCTGGACAGGCGAAGAACGGTTGCTGTTTATAACCGGCTACTACCTGTCGGTAGGCATCCTGCTTTCGCTCACGCTTCATCTGTGGAGCGAAGAAGTAAAAAGCCGGATGTGGAAGACAGGCATACAACTTGCCGCACACGCCCTGCTCATAGCCGATGCTTTCCTGCTCTACCGTTATCTCGGTACAGAGAGTTCATGGATTGAAATCGGCATCGCCCACACGGCAGCCATTCTCACCATAGGGCTTTCCACATTCTTCCTCTCGTTCCTGCGCGAGAAGAATGACATTGCCAGTTGGAATTTTGCACTGAACGCCGTTTCTTCGTTCGCTGTCACACAAATCATAGGCCTCATCCTATGGGCAGGCATCAGTCTGCTGTTGTTCTCACTGCACCAGCTGTTCGACATCCATTTCAGCGGAAAGTGCTATGCCTATATCTATTATCTGTGCAGCATAACGCTCGCTTTGATACTGTTTCTCGGATTGTTGCCGCAGGGAGAGGACAAACACAACCGCGAACCCCACTCATCCGAATTCCTGAACGGCATCATACACTACCTGTTCCTTCCGCTTACAGCCGGATATCTGACAGTGCTTTACATGTATGCCGCCCGCATCCTTGTCAGTTGGGAACTGCCCACAGGCTGGGTGTCATGGCTCATCGTAGCATTAATGACGGTGTGCATCGCCATTCAATTCGGTCTGTATCCCGCACGCCTTGAAAATAACAAACGGTTTGACAACTGGATTGCCCGCTGGATGCCCGTACTGATACTGCCTCTGCTGTTACTGATGACCATAGGCATCGTGCGACGGTTTAATGATTACGGCATTACCGTTAACCGGCTCTATCTCGCCACACTCAACGGCTGGTTCTATTTTGTCTGTATCGGGTTGTTCGCCATCAAGGCACGGCGTATCAACTGGATACCCATTTCGTTTGCCATCATCTTTTTGCTGACGTCGGCATTGCCCGTCAACTATGCCGGCATTACAAAGAATGTCATTCTTAACGAAATCAAAGCCGAGATGCAACGCAGTTGCCGGGCAAAAGCCCCTCTCTCGCTACAACAATATGAGGAATGGATGTACTCGCTGCCGGAAAAGCAGGCGATACGGATAAACAGTAAATTCAGATACCTGAACAGCTGGTTCGGCACGGAGAGCGTCACTCATCTGATAGACAGAAACGTAACCTACAACCTCTATTCCGTGGCAGCGGATATTGAAACAAATGCGGCGCCTGCCGGCACTGATAACGGCAAGGTTACCTATAGCGGAGCAATCGACAGTCAAACGAACATCAGTGTTCCCAAAGGCTACACGCGGTTTATCACCATACCCAGCGACGGTATATCAAGCCGCTTTCTTACCATCCCCCGCCAATATCTTGAAAATGGAATATTGCCCGTTTCACTCGATACCCGGACGGACAATCTGAACGATAGCGCATATATCGAACTCAGCACATTGGAAATGTTGGAAAGAAGAACAGTGACGGAAGCATTCAGGTGTTGGCCTATGCACGCGAAGATGCGTCCTCGTTTATCCACAAGGGGGTCATCTACAACATCGACAAGACAGCACAGGCATTGACTTCCATCACCAACAAGCTGGAAAACCAGCTCAACAACTCCATTGCCAAAGTATATGTAGGCATCGGCGGACAGTCATTGCGCACAGTAAAAAACGCGGTGAGTCGTACACTGGAAGAAGAAGGCATCATCTCGCAAGAGTTGGTAGACTCTATCTGTGACGAGAACCTTGAAGTGCCGTTGGCAGACATGAGTGTACTGGATGTGGCCCCCCAAGAATACAAGATAGACAATACCCTGCAAGCCGACCCGGTGGGCGTGGCAGGCCAGCACATCACAGGACAGTTCCTCAACATCGTGGCACGCGCCTCACTCAAGAAGAACCTGGAACACAGCTTCGAGCAGGCAAAGGTAGAGATAGCCGACCTGCTTATCGCTCCGATAGCGTTGGCAAACGCCGTTTTAACGGAAAACGAAATGCGTTCGGGCTGTGCACTGGTAGACTTCGGCGCCGATACCACCACCATTTCGGTCTACAAGAACAATATTCTCCGCTACCTGAGCGTATTGCCGCTGGGTGGCAACACCATTACCCGTGACATCACGTCCCTGCAGATGGAAGAGCAGGATGCCGAAAAGCTGAAACTGCAATACGGCAACGCCCTCTACGAGGAAGAGGAAGAGAGCGAGACACCCGCCGTATGTGCACTGGAAGACGGACGCGCCATTGAGCTGGCCACGCTGAACAACATTATCGGAGCACGCTCCGAAGAAATCCTTGCCAACGTATGGAACCAGTTGCAGCTCTCCGGTTATGAGGATAAGCTATTCTCCGGAGTCGTATTCACCGGAGGCGGAGCAAACCTGAAGAATATCGAGGAAGCTTTCCGCAAGCAAAGCAAAATAGAGAAAGTAAAGACGATGCGCTTCGTGCATGATACCGTTCACGGATTCAGTGACGTACTGACCAAGGATGGTATGCAGAATACCTTGCTCGGCCTTCTTGCCGCAGGCAACGAAAACTGCTGCCTGCAGGAGGTGAAACCGGTACAACCAGCCGGCAACCCTACGTCCACCCCCGCTGACATGTTCGGTAACGACGAAGCCCTGAAAGAACAGGAAGCCGCAGCCCGTGCCGCCAAAGCGCAACGCGAGAAAGAGGAAAAGGAGCGCAGGGAGAAAGAACGCAAAGAGCGGGAGAAGAAAGAAAAGGAGAAGAAAAAGAAAGGTCCCAGCTGGTTTGAAAAGACCTTCAACAAAATCTCCAATGAGATATTCTCGGACGATGATATGAAATAATTAAAAACTCTATAATCATGGATGATATAGCACAATTCGATTTTCCGACCGATTCACCGAAAATCATCAAAGTTATCGGTGTGGGTGGCGGTGGCGGCAATGCCGTAAACCACATGTACCGGGAAGGCATACATGATGTAACGTTCGTGCTGTGCAACACAGACAACCAGGCGTTGAAAGACTCCCCCGTTCCTGTGAAGCTGCAACTTGGCAAAGAGGGTCTGGGAGCCGGCAACCGTCCTGCCCGTGCCCGCAAGGCAGCCGAAGAGAGCATCGAAGACATCAAGGCCATGCTGAACGACGGTACTAAAATGGTATTCATCACTGCCGGAATGGGCGGTGGCACAGGTACAGGTGCAGCGCCTATCATTGCACAGACCGCCAAAGAAATGGACATCCTGACTATCGGCATCGTCACTATCCCGTTCCGCTGGGAGGGCGACAAGAAGATAGACCAAGCACTGGACGGCGTGGAGGAAATCAGCAAGCATGTAGATGCCCTGCTGGTTATCAACAACGAAAAACTGAGCGAAATATATAGCGAACTCTCCGTAGACGATGCTTTCGACAAAGCCGACGACACCCTCTCGGTAGCCGCCAAGAGCATTGCCGAAATCATTACCCTGCACGGAAAGGTCAACCTCGACTTCAACGATGTGAAAACCGTGCTGAAAGACGGCGGCGTGGCCATCATGAGTACCGGCTACGGCGAGGGAGACAACCGCGTGAGCATGGCCATCCAGAATGCCCAGCACTCTCCGTTGCTCAACAACAACGATATCTTCAACTCCAAGAAAGTGCTGCTCAACATCTCGTACAGCTCGCAATACAAATTGATGATGAGCGAAATGGACGAAGTGAAAGAGTTCATGAACCGCTTCAGCCGCGACTTTGAAACCAAGTTCGGTATGGCCGTGGACGACAAACTGGAGCAGAAAGTCAAGATTACCCTGCTTGCCACCGGCTTCGGCATCCAGGACATCCATATGAAAGAGATGGACGACCGCATCACCCAGCGTACCGCAGAAGAGCAGAAGCGCCTTGCCGAACTGGAGGAAGAGGAAGAGCAAAGACGCTCACGCCGCGAAACCTACTACGGAAAGGATGCCAACACCAAGTATCAGCGTCTGCGCCGCCGGCATATCTATATCTTCAACCCTGAAGACCTGGACAACGCCGACATCATCAGCATGGTGGAGAACTCCCCTACCTACCAACGCGACAAGAGTACCCTGGCGGCAATCAAGGTCAAGGCGGAAGAAGCCGGCATACTCGCCACCGAAGAAGCGCAGGAAGCGGAAAGCGGCGGCAACGGCATAATCACTTTCTAAACCGACTGCCGTTCCGGACTTCAACCGGAAACAGTACATTATAAACAGTAAAACAATAAAGAACAATATGGATTTATTTGAAAGAGTCAGCGAAGACATTAAAAACGCAATGAGAGCCAAAGACAAAGTAGCTTTGGAAACCCTGAGAAACATCAAGAAAGTATTCCTCGAAGCCAAGACCGCTCCGGGAGCCAATGATACCCTGACCGATGCCGATGCCCTGAAAATCATTCAGAAGCTGACAAAGCAAGGCAAGGACGCCGCCGAAATCTACGTGCAGCAAGGCCGTCAGGACCTTGCCGATGCAGAACTGGCGCAAGTAAAGGTTATGGAAGCATACCTGCCCAAGCAGATGTCTCCCGAAGAACTGGAAGCTGCCTTGAAGGAAATCATCGCCGAAACAGGCGCTACCAGCGGTAAGGATATGGGCAAGGTAATGGGTGTAGCCAGCAAGAAACTTGCCGGGCTTGCCGAAGGACGTGCCATCTCGGCCAAAGTAAAGGAATTGCTGGGATAAGCGTTCTGCCCAACCCAATACGTACAGAGCCGTACTTCAAGCTCCCCTCCGGTTGGAGAGCAGTTTGAAGTACGGCTTTTATTGTTTCCATGCCTATGACACGCCCGTTTCCCCCGGAAGAAACGCCCGTTCCCTTTCATAGAAACGAGAATTTCCCTTTAAGGAAACTGAAATTTCCCTTAAGGGAAACGCGCGTTTCTCTACAGGAAACTCCAGGAAACACGTAAGGAAACGGAATGCCCTTTGAAACGGAGCTCAATCAAACAACTCTTTCAAGACTTCCAAAGACTTTAGTACGGGAAAATCCGGCAGATGCAAACGGTAATACTCGTTCATAATCGTCAGACAACGGGCACGCTCCATGCGGCTCATGGCAAAGAGATGCATCGTTTCGTAGTTCATGCGCATCAGCCTTGTGAGACGTGCCGCCTCTTCCGGCGCTATATAGTCGGAATGCAATTGCGGACGCAACGGGGTAAAGCAGGCATTCTGCAAATCAAAATAATCGCCGCCGTGATAATCTTCCAAGTTCGGATACAATCCGAGAAAACGCGACAAACGCATCAAAAAGACCAGATGAAAATTGGCAAAGCCACTGCCGCATTCATCCAACCAGACAATGGAATGCTGCAAATAAGCGAATAAAGGACGGTTTTCCGCCTCCTCGCGCAGCGCACGATATAAGAATTCGGACAGAAACAAAGCGATGGCAGATTTATAAGGGTCGTAAGGAATCGAAGTAAAAGGATAGAAAGACTTTGCCTCTTTCACCTTATATATAGAAGTATTCGGACGGAAATCCGCTTCCAGCTCCACCAAAGACAGAGGTTGAAACAGTACCGACTTCACCGCAGCCTTGCGCGAACGGGACACCGGAACCAGGAAAGAAGCCCGTCCGGACACCTCGGTATAGATGTCTACAATAATAGAAGTATCCTTATACTTCAAAGAATGCAATACGATTCCTTGCGTT
>OHNR01000575.1_pt1 | contig 9858 bp, 8 predicted proteins | sample 1569651 | NCBI WGS metagenome assembly OHNR01 (sample SAMEA3879502, study PRJEB24766) | human gut metagenome | biome: human-associated habitat; feature: feces | place: USA | collected 1985/1987 | reverse complement strand
TCTGCTGGACAAGTGCAAAAGAACGTAGTATCCTATAAAAAATAAACGAGGAAGATGGATGATTCATCCGATAAACTGGTCAAACACAACAAAATAAGGAGGAAAACGCATGGCATACCGGGAAAGCTACGCAGGAAAGATCAACCGCAAGCTGAACAAGAAGCTCCACGTCGTCGAGGTGGCCTCGGGACGGCAGAAGGCCGACCTCGTGCTCAAGAACGCGACGTATGTGAACGTCTTCTGCAACGAGCTCAGTCATGGCGACATCGCCGTGGCCGAAGGGCTGATCGCAGGCATGGGCGAGCATTACGAGGGCGCGGTCGAGGTCGACATGGGCGGCAAGCTCGTGCTGCCCGGTTTTGTCGACGCGCACATCCACTTAGAGAGCGCGCTCGTTTCCCCCAAGGAATTTGCCAACGCCGTCATTCCGCACGGCACCACGACCGTCATCACCGACCCGCACGAGATCGCCAATGTCATGGGCACCGACGGCATCGAGTATATGCTGCAGGCGACGGAAGATCTGCCCGTTGACGTGCGCTTCATGCTCCCCTCCTGCGTACCCGCAACGCCGCTCGACGAATCCGGCGCGGTGCTCGATTACCGCGCGATCGACTCGTTCTACGAGCACAACCGCGTCGAGGGTCTGGCCGAAATGATGAACTATGTCGGCGTCGCGAACGCCGACGAGCAGGTGCTCGAAAAGATCGTCGCCGCGCAGGCGCACCACAAAAAAATCGACGGCCACGCCCCCGGCCTTTCGGGCAACGACCTGAACGCCTACATCGCCGCCGGCGTCTATTCCGACCACGAGTGCAGCACCGTGGAGGATGCCATCGCCAAGCTCGAGCGCGGACAGTACATCATGATCCGCGAGGGCACGGCCGCGCGCAACCTCGACGCGCTGCTCCCGCTGCTCACACCGCAGTATTACACCTACTGCATGTTCTGCACGGACGACAAGCATCCGAACGATCTTCTCGAAAAGGGCCACATCGACTACATCGTGCGCCGTGCCATCAAAGCGGGCGTCGACCCGATCATCGCCGTCAAATGCGCGAGCCACCACGCCGCGCGCTACTTCCTGCTCAACAACCGCGGCGCGATCGCACCGGGCTTTCTTGCGGACTTTGTCGTGATCGACAATTTCGACGACTTCAACATCCTTGAGGTCTACAAGAAGGGCAAGCTGATGTTCGACGGCAAGACCGTCACGCCGTTTGAAGCGCCCGAGATCGATCCGCACCTCGTCAAGCGCTCGCACGAGACGTTCCACGTTGCGCACCTTGAGGCCACGGACTTTATCGAGTCCCGCCCGCGCGCGGTGCTCGGCATGGTGCCCGGCGAGATCGTCACGACCGATGCGGGCTACGCCGAAAAGATCAGCGTTGAGGACGACATCTTGAAAATTGCCGTCATCGAGCGCCACAAGAACACGCACCACATCGGCATCGGCTACATCAAGGGCTACGGCCTCAAGTCCGGCGCGGTGGCGACATCCATCTCGCACGACAGCCACAACATCATCGTCGTCGGCGCGAACGAGGAGGACATGGCCGCGGCGGTCAACCGCGTCGTCGAGCTCGGCGGCGGCATCGTCGTGATGGACGACGGCAAGGTGCTCGGCGAGCTCCAGCTCCAGATTGCAGGCATCATGAGCGAAGCGCCGCTTATCGAGGTCAACGAGGCGCTCGAAAACGCCAAGGAGCAGGCCTTCAAGCTCGGCGTCTCGCGCGGGGTCGACCCGTTTATGACGCTTTCGTTCATGGCGCTGACCGTCATTCCAACGCTGCGCCTCACGACGCGCGGCGTGTTCGACGTCATCAATCAGCGCTACGTGTGATCTTACATTGTGAAAGGCTCCGGCGCAGTGCGCCGGAGCCTTTTTTCAAAAAGTTTTGCTTGCAAATGCTCCCTGCATCGCATATAATAATTGTTGCACCTGCCGGTGTGATGGAATTGGTAGACGTAGCGGACTCAAAATCCGCCGCTGGCGACAGCGTACCGGTTCGAGTCCGGTCACCGGCACCAAGAGCAGAGGACCTGCGCCGCAGGTCCTCTGCTCTTTTCTTTGAACGGGCAAAAGAAAATCCGGATATTAAAATTGTGGTCGTTTGGCCGGGGCAGTACCGGAGTGAGGCTTTCCTCTGCGATCCCACTGTTGCACTTGAGAAGATCCGATAAGCAGCATTGTATTCCTCGGAAAATCTACAATGCTGTGCGAGCCAGTCTGTCATCGCCTTTCAGGCCGCAACCAAAGTAAGAAAAAACACGCCTGCCAAGCAGACGTGCTTTTCGTTTTGTGTCAGGGGTTTTGGCTTTTCAGCGTCTTCCGCCGAAGCCGCCTCCGCGGCCACCGCCAAATCCGCCGCTGCGACCTCCACCGAAGCCACCGCCGCGGCTGCCGCCGAAGCTGCCGCCTCCACCGAAGCCACCGCCACGGCTGCTGCCGCCAAATCCGCCGAAGTTTCCGCTGCCAAAGCTGCCGCCGCGGCCGCTGCTGCCGAATCCGCCGAAGGAATTACCGGAACCGCCCGAGGGCCGTCTCGGCTGCTGGGGCGGGCGGCGATTACCGCCGGAGGAGCCGCCGCTGCGCGGCGGTCTAGGGCCGCCCTGTGGAGGACGGGGGCCGCCCGAACGGGGCGGACGCGGGCCGCGCGGAGGACGGCGCCCCCAGAAGATGGGGTGATACATCACCGTCGGCACGCCCATGCCGGGCATCATGTAGCGGCGGCGATAGCGGCGATAACGCATGCCGTCAAGCATGATCCAGAGGACAAAGAATATGATGAGGATCATGATGAACATCACACCGTTGGCCGCCTCGTCCAGCGCCGCCTCGCTCTGCTGATACTGCTGGCTCAGCTCCACATGGAGCGCGGCGCAAAGCGAGCGCACCGCGGCGTCATAATCGCCCTTCTGCATGTTATCCGCCATGCAGGAGGCAACAAAGCTCTGCGAAAGGCCGCTGAGCAGATCATAGAAATCGCCGCTGGCGACCAGATAATAGTCCTGCTGCTGTTTGGCGATGACAAGAATGGCGTCATTTGAGCCAAGCTGCATCGTGTCCGCATAGTCATACGCCGTATTCTCGAGATTATCCGACGACTGCACCGTGACGACGGCCATGATGCTGCCGAACATCTTGTCCCAGTTGGCGTTGTAGAGGCCGACCGCCTTTTCGGTCTTGTCCGAAAGGACGTTCGCCTCGTCGCGCACGTACTGCTCGAACGCCGCCGTGGAAAGCGAGGGATCGAGCTTTTCCCCGCCCTCCGGCGTAGAGACGGCGGGCGTCTTGTGCAGTCCCCACGCACTGGATGCGACGATCGCCAGAATCAGCACGACGATGGCGACGCCGCGTTTTTGAAAGAATTTCATATGCTTCTCCTATCCGGAGCGTCTCAGCTTCTCAGCTCCATGAGCTTCTGCTTCAGCTCACCTTCGATGCGGCCGAGCTCGACCTCCGCTTCCTTGCGCTTCTGCGCGCCCTCGCGCTGGATGTTCACGACCTCGTCGAGCGTGGAGACGAGCTGCTCGTTCGTGTGCTGCAGCGTCTCGATATCGACGATGCTGCGCTCGGCTTCCTTTGCCGTGGCGATGGTGCCCATCTTGAGCATGTCGGCGTTCTTCTTGAGAAGCTCGTTCGTCGTCTGCGCCACCGCGCTCTGTGCGGCCGTGGCCTGACGGCTGTGCTCCATGCCGAGCGCGAGCACCATCTGGCTCTTCCAGAGGGGGATGGTATTGACGAGCGAGGACTGGATCTTTTCGACCATCAGCGTGTCGTTGTTCTGGAGAAGTCTCGTCTGCGGGCCCATCTGGAGCGACACCATGCGCGTGAGCTCCAGGTCGTGCAGCTTCTTTTCAAAGCGCTCGCACTTCTGCGCGTAGTCGTTGTAGGCCTGCGCATCCTCGGCAAGGCCGCTCGCCTCCGCCTTCTTGCGCAGCTCCTCCAGCTCGCCGGAGCGGACCTCGGCCAGACGCTTTTTGCCCGCGATGATATACATGGTCAGTTCTTTGTAGTACTTGAGGTTCAGCTCATACATCTGGTCGAGCATCGCGATATCCTTCATCAGCGTGACCTGATGCTTTTCAAGCTCGGATACGATGCGGTTCACGCTCGTCTCGGCCTTGCCGTACTGCGCGCGCATCAGCTCGAGCTTATCCTTCTGCTTGTGGAACAGGCCTGCGAAGCCCTTCTTCTCCTCCTGACCGAAGCCCTTGACCTCGACGACGAGGTTCGAGAGCGTCTCGCCCACCTCGCCCAGGTCCTTGTTGCGCACGGAGGACAGTGCATTTTCCGAGAATGTCGCAACGCTCTTCTGCGCGGCCACGCCATAGTTGAGCACAAGGTTCGTATCCGTAATGTCGATCTTCTTCACAAACTCGTCGACAGCAGCTCTCTCCTGCTCGGTGAGCATGCTCTCATCGACCTTGACAGGTTCGACTTCCTTTTTCTCCGCCTCGGGCGCAGCGGGCGCTTCGGGCGTGAGCGTCAGCTCAGGGACGGCCTCCTGCGCCGCTTCGGTGGGGTTCAGGGTCAGCTCGGGCATCATGTTGTCGCTCATATCATTTCTCCTCCGTATTTTGGCTTTGAGTTTGTTCTTTTTCGTGCTTTTTGATGCGCTGGATGCGGCGCAGGCACAGCAGCGTGGCCAACGCCCAGATCAGCGCGGAATAGTAAAGCGTATCCCTGTGCAGATGCAGCGCGCCGATGATGCTTGCCACACACATGATGGCAAAGATTGCACAGAAGATCGGGTCGAGCCACACGCCTTTCAGCCGTTTCAATATCCACGCATTGACTTTGGCGTTGAACGCCATCACTTTCTTTCGCATCGCTTACTCCTTTATAGCTCGAGCTTGATGTCGTCCTGCGAGGCGGTCGCCGTGCCGGACTCGGCATGCAGCTCGCCAGTATCCTCGCTCAGGCCCTCGCGCTTCATCATGTTTTCAAGCACCGTGATATCGGTGGAAATATCCATTGCCTCGCTGCCGAAGAGCATATCGAGCTGCTTTTCAAAGGCGGCGACGATGGTGCTCATCATGCTCTCCACGCGCTGCATGGTCGCGTCGATGTTCTCGCCGCTCACGCCCTGCGCGCCCATACGGTCATAGGCGTTCAAGAGCTTAAGGGTCGTGGGCAGGTAGTAGTCCATGAACTTGCGGATCTGCGGCAGCTTCGACGGGTCGGATTTGACCTGCGCGAAAATTTTCGCGCTCAGGTCCTCGAGCCGGTCGATGTCGGCGGAGATCTTCTCATCCTTGATGGACGTGTTGAGCCGCTTCATCTCGGAGATGGCGAGATTGCCGTCCTTGATCATCTTGTCGAGCTCGGGGTTGCCGGTGCTCTCCTCTTTTTTCGGCGGGTCAGGCACAGTGACCTCCACAGTGCCGCACACGGCGTTCATAATGAAGAACACCACCCCCGACACGACCGCCACAAAGAGGAAATGCGGTACGCGGTAGAGCGGGAACAGCAGCGCATAAATGACCCATGTTCCCGCCGCGGCGTAATAGGGTACGGTGGATCTGCGTTTGACAGTTGCCAAGACGATCCCCTCCTGTTTTCATAAATATTTTGACTGATATATGATATCACATCGCATCAGCGCGGTCAAGCAAAGCAAGCGCTTGAAACATTGCAATATCGCACTTTTTACAAAAGAAGGCGGCGTCCGGTCCAGGACGCCGCCTTCTTGCAAAATACTGCGTTTTCTTATTCGTTTCGGATGGCTTCGAGCGCCGAGATCTTGACCGCCTTGTTCGCGGGCTGATAGCCGGACACCAGTCCGACCAGCACCGAGAACACCAGCGCGAAAATCACGAGCTCCGGCTTGATGACGGACGTGCGCACCACGCCTTCGCCGCCGATGAGCGCCTGCTTGATAAGCTCCCACGTGACGCCCCCGCCGCCGAACGCGCCGAATGAGAACAGATTGATGATGACGGATATGATGAAGCTGAAAATAAGCCCCAAAATGCCGCCGAGAAGGCCGATGCTGCCCGCCTCCATGAGGAACATCGCGCGGATATCGCGCACATAGCAGCCGAGCGCCTTCATAATGCCGATCTCCTTCGTGCGCTCGGAGATGGACATGATCATCGTGTTCGTGATGCCGATGGCCGCGACCAGAAGCGAGATCGCACCGAGGCCGCCGAGCATCAGCTCGATCTGGCGGGTCTGCTTGTTGAGCTCGTCGCGCATGCTCTGCATAGAATACGTACTGTAGCCCAAGTCCTTGATGGACTGCTCCACATCCGACACGGCGTCGAGGCTCTCAGCCTTGACGTTGATGCTTGAATACTCGAACTTCGTGTCGGTCTTGCCGGTCAGGTCTTGAATAAGAGCTTTGAGCGCATTGATGTCCATCATCACGCCGTCGCTCGTCTCATAGCCCTTGCCTTGATCCTCCTTCATCACACCGACGACCTTGAGTTCAACCTCATAGGGGGTAGGTTCGGTGCCTGTACCGTCGTCATACGGCGTGAGTACCATGGTGATGCTCGTCTTGAGCGGGTCGAAAAACGGGTCGGGAACATTTTCGGTATCAATATTTCCGTTCTCATCCCAGACGTAACGGCTCACATAGTTTCGCCCGTCCGGCATCAGCGTATCGGTGAAGTTATAGGCAAAATACTGGCCCACGACCACCTCGTCGCTGTTTTCGGGATACCGCCCGTCCACCAGCTCAAAGCCCATGTCCTCAAGGGCGCTCGAGTCAATGCCGACAAAATTGACCCAGTCGGCCGTGTAGCGGCCGTTGACGCCCGCTTTGAAGCCTACATTATATCCGTCGAGACTTGCCTTGGGCATGACGGCCTTGACGCCCGCGATCTCGTGGAAGCTCTCGACCGCCTTGTCGTCAAGCTTGCTCTCCGTCTGCGTGCCGGTGCTCTGGTTGTAGCCGCGGTAGACCTCGATGATGGAGAGGTCTCCCATATTTTTGAGCATCTGGTCGTAGGACTCCTGCATGCCCGCGCCGATGGAGACCATCACGATGATGGACGTGCAGCCGATGAACACGCCCAGCACCGTCAGGATCGTGCGTCCTTTGCGCCGTGACAGGCTGTCAAAGCACATTTTCAGGATGTCTGCGAATCTCATTTTTTCTGCTCCTCAGCACCCGTGGCCGCAGTCTCTTTGCTTTCAGCCGCCGCGGCTTCCGCTGCCTCCTGCTTCTCCTCGGCGAGCTCCTCTTCGTCCCACTTGTCCCACAGCGCCTGCTCGGCCTTCTGCTTGGCTTTCTTCTTGCGGATGCGCAGCACGATGAGAAGGACGATAAGCGCGGCGACTACCGCGATGATGACGTACTTCCACGGGAAGGTGTTCGCCGGCTCAGGGTCGATCATGCCGGGATCGTCCATGCCGGGGTCGGTCGGCTCATAGGCCATGGCTTCGACCGTCGCTTCAAAGACGCGCTCTTTCGTGTTGCCGTTGGAATCCTCGTAGGTGATGACGATCTTGACCTGATTCTCGCCCTCCAGCTGCGGGGTCACGGCAAAGGCGATGGTGCCGTTCTTGCCGCCGTCGATCGTGCCGACGCGCTGATAAGGCGTGGGGGAATCAATGTCACCGGAGATGGTCGCCTCAACGTTGTTGATGGCGCTCTTGCCCTTGTTGACATAGTCGATCGTCAGGCTCGTTTCCTCGCCGACATAGCCGGTGTAGGAGGTCTTGGGCTCGCTGAGCTCAAAGCGGTCGGGCTGGTAGAGGGGCACGCTCAGCGACAGCGTGGCGTTTCCCGACTTTCTTGCGTTCTGGTCAACATATTCATAGGTCACGTCGATCTTGACGTCCTGTGCGCTGGCGCTGATGAGCTGCGCGGCCTTCATCGGCACGGTGACGGTCTTGCTGCCGCTCGCGGCGACAGATTCAAAGTAGAACGTGTTCGTCGAGCCGTTGAGCATCAGGTCCTGACCGCCGGTGACGGTGACCATGACGTTTTCGATCTTGATGGTCTTGCTGGTGTTCGTGAACGAGAAGCTCAGGTTCGTGCTTGAGCCTGCCGCGACGGACGAACCGCCATAGTTGTACTTCGAGAGAATGACGATGGGCGTGGGGCTCGCAATGGTCTCCTCGTCCTTCGTATCCTTGGTAACGGTGGAGAGAACGTTCACGCTGCCGCTGGCGCTGCCGCCGGTGAGCTGCGTGCCGTTGTCATAGTAGAACGACAGGCTCGCGTCGATCGTCTGCATCTGGGACTCGATCTTGTCGGGCGCCTTGACCGTCACAGTGACGGCCGTGTCGCGGCCCGCGCGGATATCGTCGAGCATGTAGTCCTGGCTGCCCATGATGAGAAGCGATCCGGAGGATTTGAGCGTCAGGATAGGGTCGCGCATGGCGGTCGTGCCGGCGTTCTGGATGTAAACGGTGATGGTCTTCGTCTCGCCCGCGGCAATAGACGTGCTCGTGCCGTCGGAGTTGAAGACGGCGCGCGGCTCGGGAATCGTTTCCGGCGTCGGCTCGGGCTCCGGCTTCGGCTCGGTGTAGGGCACGCACTCGCGCACCGGAACGGTGTTGCCGTCCTGATAGCCGCCGCCGTTGCCTTCATAATAAATTGTAAAGGCAAGCTGCTTGCCGCTGTCGCCGGTGTAGGTCAGGCCGGTGAACGTAACGGTATATTCGCCGTTCTGTCCGCTTGCAACAGCGCTCGCCGTGCCGTCCTGAAAGCTGTCAAGGCCGCGCACGACGCGGATCGAATCGTTGCTGCCGTCCGTGCGGGATAAGTAGACCGTGATATCCACCGTATCGCCGGTGTAAATGCTGCTTCTGCTGGCCCGGTAGCCGGTGATCAGAAAGCTGGTTCCCGCCCGTGCCGTCGTGCCTCCGCCCGTCGCTTTGGCGACATTCACAGGCAGCAGCGCTGCGCACAGCACAAGGGCAAGGCAGAGCGAGAGCAGGGATCTTGAGATGCGTTTCATGTTCGATTTCCTCCGTTATTCGATATAAGGTGCGGCGTCGATCTCCGCCTTGACCTGATTTTCTACGTTGCTGACGATCCTGCCGTCGATGAGCGTGACGATGCGGTCGGCATACTCGGTCATCTCCGGATCGTGGGAGACGAGCACGATCGTCTGGTGGAAGCGCTTGGCAAAGCCGCGGATCATGTGCATGACCTCTTTCGTCGTCTTCGAGTCGAGGTTGCCGGTCGGCTCGTCGGCGAACACGACCTCGGGGCGCGTGACGAACGCGCGTGCGATGCCCACGCGCTGCTGCTGTCCGCCGGACATCTGGTTCGGAAAGTGGTCCATGCGGTCCTTCAGTCCCACGCGGCAGAGCATTTTCTTCGCCTCCAGCAGCCGCACATCCGGGTCGATGCCCTTGAACATCAGCGGCATGGCCACGTTTTCCGCCGCCGTCAGCTCCGGCAGCAGGTTGTAGGACTGGAAGACGAAGCCGATGTGCTTCTGCCGGAAGGCGGCGAGCTGATTTTCGTTGAGCTGTGAGATCGGCACGCCGCCGATGCGCACCACGCCGCGCGTGGGCTTTTCGAGTCCCGCCAGCTGGTTGAGCAGCGTCGATTTGCCGCTGCCGGACGTGCCGAAGATGCAGCACACCTCGCCCCGCGGGATGTCGAGGTCAATATTGTGCAGTGCGACCACGTGCTCCTGCCCCATCATGTACACCTTTCGGAGCTTTCGCACCGAAATGACGGGCTTCTGGTCATTTGCCATCGCAGTTTCTCCTCAATTTTAATCTTGGGTCCATTATAATCTCATCTTATGAGGAAGTCGTTACAATCAGGCGCGATTTGGTTACAAATTATTTAAGAGTTCCTTAATTCTCGCACCGAGCCTCTTTCCTGTATTATTTAGACGGAATTTATCGAAAAATGTTTCATCCTTTTTGAAAAAAGC
>OHNR01000570.1_pt1 | contig 9883 bp, 7 predicted proteins | sample 1569651 | NCBI WGS metagenome assembly OHNR01 (sample SAMEA3879502, study PRJEB24766) | human gut metagenome | biome: human-associated habitat; feature: feces | place: USA | collected 1985/1987 | reverse complement strand
TGGCAAGCAGCGTCGTCGGCACCTGCACCAGACGGATGCCGCGCAGCCATGTCGCGGCCGCAAAGCCCGCCAGATCGCCGATGACGCCGCCGCCGAGCGCAACGACCGTGTCGGCGCGGGTCAGGCCCGCCTCGGCCAGCTTATGGAGCAGGGCGGCATACTGCGCCAGCGACTTGGTCTCCTCCCCGGCGGGAAGGACGGCCGGAACGGCGCGCACGCCGGCAGCACGCAGTGCGCGGCAGGCGCGCTCCAGCAGGAGCGGAGCCACATGCTCCTCGGTTACGACAAGGGCCGCCGTTCCCGAGGAAACATAGCGGCCGAGGTCGTCCAGCAGCCCCGGCGCGATGTCCACGCGGTAGGGCTGCGAAACGGGAATGTCGATCTTCATCTGCAGGCCTCCCGCACGGCGTGCAGCCGCTGTGACAGCGCTGCCAGCTCCTCTGGCAGCAGAGCCTGCGCCCCGTCGCACCGGGCGTGCAGCGGGTCAGGGTGCATCTCCACCATCACGCCGTCGGCTCCGCAGGCCGCGGCAGCCAGCGCCAGCGGCGTCACAAGGGCCGCGCGACCGGCCGCATGGCTCGGGTCGACGAGGACGGGGAGATGGGTCATTTCATGCAGGGCGGGCACGGCCGCAAGGTCGAGCGTGCCGCGCGTAAACGTGTCGAACGTGCGGATACCGCGCTCGCAGAGCATCACGCGCGGGTTGCCCGCCGCCAGAAGATACTCCGCGCTCAGCAGAAGCTCCTGCAGCGTTGCGCCGACGCCGCGCTTGAGCAGCACCGGCTTTTCGCTGCGGCCGAGCGCCCGCAGCAGGTCAAAATTCTGCATATTGCGCGCGCCGATCTGGATGACGTCCACATCGGCGAATGCGTCGAGCTGGGCGGTGCTCATCAGCTCGGACACGACGGGAAGCCCCGTCTCGTGCCCGGCGGCGATGAGCAGGCGCAGCCCCTCTGCGCCCAGTCCGGAAAAATCATAGGGAGAGGTGCGCGGCTTGAACGCCCCGCCGCGCAGCAGGCAGACGCCCGCGGCCTTGGCCTGCCGGGCTGCCGTAAAGATCTGCTCCTCCGATTCCACGGCGCACGGCCCCGCGATCAGGCCGAAGTGCCCGCCGCCGAAGCGCGCGCCGCCCACGGAGACGACCGTCGGCTCTGGGTGCAGGCGGCGGCTGCACAGGGGATAGGGCTCCGTCAGCCGGAGGACGTCCTCCACGGCCGGGAAGCGCGCCGCAAGGCTCGGGTCGATGCGGGAAATGTCGCCCGTCAGGCAGAAAAACGGCCGCTCCGGCGTGCCGGTGACGCGGACCTCCGCGCCAAGCTCCCGCAGCCAGGCAAGCAGGCGCTCCTGCTCCGCCTGCGGGGCATGCTGTTTCAGCAGAATGACCATCGGGCCGTTCCTCCTTCTCGCTTATTCTGCCGCCGGCATCCGGCTGAGCGGGCGGATCTTCTTCCGATACAGGCGGAGGAACAGGATGACCGTCATCGTCAGCGAGGCGACCTCCGCGATCGGGAAGGCGAACCAGACGGCGTCGATGTTCCCGGAAAGCGACAGCAGGTAGGCCACCGGAAGCAGCACGACCAGCTGGCGCGCGATGGAGACGATCATGCTGTAGACGCTGTTGCCGAGAGCCTGGAACACGCCGCCGACGATGATGCACGCGCCTGCGAACACGAAGGCGAGGCTCATGGTGCGCAGCGCCGGGTCGCCGACGGCCAGCATGTCCGCATTGGCGTTGAACAGGCCGAGCAGGACCTGCGGGATGAGCTGGAAGGCCGCCACGCCGATCACCATCAGCGCCGTTGCGCTGAGGATACCGCACTTCAGCACGCCGAGGATGCGCTTCGGCTTCCGCGCGCCGTAGTTATAGGCCGCAATAGCCAGCGCGGCGTTGTTGATGCCGAACACCGGCATGAAGATGAAGCTCTGCAGCTTGTAGTATGCGCCGAAGACGGCCGTGCCGACCTCACCGAGGCCCACGCGGACGTGCTCAAAGCGCATGAGCACGAGATTCATGCCGTAGTACATCACCGAGCCGATGGCGACCATGATCATGGACGGCACGCCGATGGCCAGAATGCGGCCGATGAGCTTCCAGTCCGGGCGGAAGCCGCGCAGATACAGGCGGACGTCCGGATTTTTGCGGTGGTTGAGGATCATGGCCAGAATAAACGCCACGATCTGGCCGAGCACCGTGGCCACGGCCGCGCCTGCGACCTCCATGCGCGGCAGGCCGAACAGGCCGAAGATGAGAATGGGGTCAAAAATGATGTTCAGGACCGCGCCGGTGCCCTGCGTGACGAGGGTGTAGATCGTGCGGCCCGTGGACTGGAGCAGGCGCTCAAAGATGATCTCGCCGAAAATGCCGAACGAGGCGATCGTGATGATGCGGATATAGGCCGTGCCGTAGGCAATGACGGCTTCGTTCGACGTCTGGGAGCGCATGAAGAGCTCTGCGCAGAAAATGCCGAACAGAGCGCTGAGCAGCATGCCCAGCCCGGCAAGAAAGACGCCGTTCAGGGCGGAGCGGTTCACCATGTCCGCATCGCGTTCGCCGAGCGCGCGCGACAGCAGGGCATTGACGCCGACGGCAGTGCCCGTTGCGATGCCGATCATGATGTTCTGCACCGGGAAGGCCAGCGAAACGGCGTTGAGTGCGTCCTGATTAACGTCCGAAATTTTCGCGACAAAGGCGCTGTCGACCACGTTGTAAAGCGCCTGCACCAGCATGGACAGGGCCATCGGCAGCGCCATGGTCAGCAGCAGCCGCCCAATGGGCATCGTGCCCATTTTGTTTTCCTTCAAACTACTCATTGCTTTCTTTCTCCTAACCACAGTCATGCAGTTTATATTATAGAGGAGACAGGTAAGGAATGCAAGCAGACTGTCAAAAAATCTGCCCAGCCGAACGTTTCGGAGGGACTTTTTTGACAAGCAGTGCAAGGCCCTGCCGCGGCATGCGGCGGGCTGTCGAAAGAACCGGCAATTTGCACAAAAAACAGAAATCCGTCAACATTTTCCCGCGCGTTGTGCTATACTGGAAGGAAACACGCCCCGGCTTTTCCGGGACCCAGAGGAGGAACGCCCTATGACGACCGATCAGCTCAGCGCCCTGCTTGCGCAGGACCCCGCCGCGGTGCTGGAGCATGACCGCAGACTTTATGAACAGCAGATCGTCCGCGCGGCCGATCTCATCGCCGCCCATGCGCAGGAGCGCCCGGCCGTGCTGCTGGCGGGGCCGTCCGGCTCCGGCAAGACAACGACCGCCCTGCTCATCGAGCGGGAGCTGGACCGCCGCGGCATGGAGACGCACACGCTCTCCATGGACGACTATTTCTGCCCGCTCACGGAGCGGGAGCTGGAGCTGTTCAGCCGCAACGAGCTGGACCTCGAGCGCCCGTCGCGCGTCGACGTGCCGTTTTTCCAGGAGCAGCTCGGCAAGCTGCTGGCGGGCGAGGAGGTGGAGCTGCCGCGCTATGACTTCAAAAACAGCGTCCGTGTCTTCGATGGCCGCACACTGCGCAGGCGGCCCGGTGAGCTGGTCATTCTGGAGGGCATCCACGCCCTGAACCCGGAGGTCACGGGCTATGACGGCCGCACGACGCGCATCTATGTCAGCGTCCGCACACGCATCACCCCGCGCAGCGGCCATCCGCTCCATCCGTCGAAGATCCGTCTCGTCCGCCGTATGCTGCGCGACGGCACGGGCCGTGGCCGCGCCCTGTCCGAGACCATCGCCATGCGCGAGCGCGTCGACCGCGGCGAGCAGCGCTATATCATGCCCTTCAAGCCGCGCGCCCACGGCAGCATCGACTCGTTCTATTCCGCCGAGCTCGGCGTCTACCGCCCGCTGCTGCTGGACGATCTGGAGCGCCTTGCCCTGCCGGAGCTGTCCGACGTGGTCGAGATCATGCGGGAGCTGCCGGACGTCCCGGCGGATCTCGTGCCGCAGGATTCCCTCCTGCGCGAATTCATCGGCGGCAGCACGCTGCCTTACTGAGGAGGAACCATGAAAAAATACCTTGTCGCCCTCGATCAGGGCACGACGAGCAGCCGCGCCATCGTCTTTGACCGCTCCCAGCAGATCGTCGCCTCCGCGCAGAAGGAATTCCCCCAGCTCTACCCGCAGGCGGGCTGGGTGGAGCACGATCCCATGGAGATCTGGGCCACCACAGTCCGGGCGCTGTCCGAGGCGGTGGACGCCGCCCACATCGACCCCAAGGCCATCGCGGGCATCGGCATCACCAACCAGCGGGAGACGGCGATCCTGTGGGACCGCCGGACAGGACAGCCGGTGTACAATGCCATTGTGTGGCAGTGCCGTCGGACGGCGGAGATCTGCGACCGGCTGAAGGCCGACGGCCTTGGAGAAACGGTGACGGAAAAGACTGGCCTGCTGATCGACGCCTATTTTTCCGGTACGAAGCTGAAGTGGATCATGGACCACGTCCCCGGCGTCCGGCAGCGGGCGGAGCGGGGCGAGCTGTGCGCCGGAACGGTGGACAGCTGGCTTATCTGGAACCTGACCGGCGGGAAGGCCCATGTGACGGACTATTCCAACGCCAGCCGCACCATGCTCTTCAACATCCACACTCTGCAATGGGACGCGGAGCTGTGCGAAGCACTGGGGATCCCCACGGCGCTGCTGCCGGAGCCGCGATCCAACAGCGAGGTATACGGGCGTCTGGTACCCGATCTGCCGGGGCTGGAGGATCTGGCGGGAATCCCGGTCTGCGGCAGCGCGGGAGATCAGCAGGCCGCCCTGTTCGGACAGGCCTGCTTTACCCCCGGTCAGGCGAAGAACACCTACGGGACCGGCTGCTTTACCCTGATGAACGTGGGCGATACGCCGGTGCGGTCCCGCAGCGGCCTTGTGACCAGCGTGGGCTGGCAGGTAGGCGGAAAGACGGTCTACGCGCTGGAGGGTAGCGTGTTCAATGCCGGCAGTACCATCCAGTGGCTCCGGGACGAGCTGGGGCTGATCCAGAGCGCCCCGGAGTGCGACCGGCTGGCAGAAAGCGTACCGGACAGCGGCGGCGTGGTGGTGGTACCGGCCTTCACGGGCCTGGGTGCGCCTTACTGGGATATGTACGCCCGGGGCGCTATTCTGGGCGTCACCCGGGGCACAGGACGGGCGCACATCGCCCGGGCGGTGCTCAGCTGTATCGCTGCCCAGGTCACAGACCTGATGCTGGCCATGCGCCAGGATGCCGGCTGCGATATTGCCCTTCTGCGGGCGGACGGCGGGGCCAGCGTTTCTGATGTGCTGCTGCAAATGCAGGCAGATCTGCTGCGTATCCCTGTGGATCGGCCGGAGATGGTGGAGACCACCGCCTTCGGCGCGGCGGCGCTGGCGGGGCTGAGCTGCGGATTCTGGCGGGATATGGACGAGATCGCCGACCTGCGCCGCAGCCAGAGGATGTTCCTGCCGGAGCGCCCGCAGGCGGACTGCGACGCCTATTACCGTCTGTGGAAACGGGCTGTTTCCCGGGCCGCTGACTGGATAGAGCATTAAGTAAACAGTGTGTAAATTTCGCCATATAGCGCTTGCAACCGCTGAAAAAACGCGCTATACTGGCGTCAACAGGAATATATGCCGTGCACTGTCCCGCGTGTGTACGCGGGGGGAGAGCCGGGAGATATGGAAAGGAGCTATTATCTATGGGTATTCTCAATGACATCAGCAAGAAGGCGCAGGAGTACGCCGGCATCGCTGTGGACAAGGCCAAGGACCTGGCCGAAGTGGCCGCGGACAAGGCCCAGACCCTCAGTGACACCGCCAAGACCAATATGGCTATTATGAACGAGCAGCGCGAGCTGGAGAAGAACTACCGCGCCATCGGCGAGTGGTTCGTGGCGGAGCACCAGAGCGACGTCCCCGACGCCGTCAAGGACGTGGTGGCTGCCGTCAACGCCAGCAAGGAGCGTATCGCCCAGCTGGAGGCCAGCAAGCCCCGGAAGGACGAGCCGGCGGTGGACGAGTCTGAGGTGACCTTCAAGGTCTGCCCCGTCTGCGGCGCCGCCAGCGACAGCAAGTTCTGCCCCCACTGCGGCGCGCCCATGGGCGAGTAAAATACAGAAAAAAGAAGACCGCCGCCGGCGGTCCTCTTTTGCAAGCGCTTCATAAAAAGGAAGGCCCGCGAGGGCCTTCCTTTTACTTTTCGTTGGGCATCTTCCAGCCGTTGTGGTCGGTGTGCAGCAGATGGTGAGACTTTTCGCTCAGCGGAGCTTTCAGGAATTCCCGGTACAGCGCCTGCACGTCCTTGTTCCGGTGGGAGAACCGCACCTTGGCACTCTTGTCGATGCTCCACAGGATATCGCCGCGATATGCCGCCAGCTCCTGCCCGTCGTGTATGGGCTGCCCGCCGCCGCCGGCGCACCCGCCGGGACAAGCCATCACCTCAACGAAGTCGTAATCCACATCGCCCTCGTCGATGGCGTGCATCAGCTTACGGGTGTTGCCCAGTCCGCTGACCACTGCCACGCGGACGTTGCCCGCGCCGGGGATGGTGAATACGGCCTCCTTCCAGCTGTCCATACCGCGCACGGCGGAGAAGGCGTCCGGCTTCGGTTCCTTGCCGGTAATGAGATAGTACGCGCTCCGCAGAGCCGCGTCCATCACGCCGCCGGTGGCGCCGAAGACCACCGCCGCGCCGGTGCCGGTGCCCAGCGGACTGTCAAAGGGTGTTTCTGGCAGCACCGCGGGATTGATCTGTTCGCCCCGCAGCATCCGCACGATCTCGCGGGTGGTCAGCACCACATCCACGTCCTGGTCGCCCTGCTCGTCCTTCATGGTGGGCAGCGCACACTCCGCCTTCTTGGCGGTGCAGGGCATGATGGACACCACAAACAGCTTCTTGGGGTCCACGCCGATCTTCTGGGCAAAGTAGCTCTTGGCGACGGCACCGAACATCTGCTGGGGGCTCTTGGCGGTGGACAGGTTTTCCGTATATGACGGGAATTGTCCCTTCAGGAACCGCACCCAGCCGGGACAGCAGCTGGTGAACATGGGCCAGTGATATTTGTTCCGGTGGGTAAAGCGCTCGATGAACTCACTGCCCTCCTCCATGATGGTCAGGTCGGCGGCGAAGTCTGTGTCGAATACATAGTCGAAGCCCATGGTCTTCAGCGCCGTCACCATGCGCTCCGCCGTGGCAAACTTGGGGTCCAGATGATAAAACTCTGCCCAGGCCGCCCGCACCGCCGGTGCGACCTGCACCACGGTGATCCGGTCCTTGTTCGCCAGCGCGTCGAACACCTTGCCGGTGTCGTCGTGCTCCTGCAGACCGCCCACGGGACAGTGGGTGATGCACTGGCCACAGAAGGTGCAGTCGCTCTCGCCCAGGGTCCTGGTGTGGGCCACACCCACGGTGGTGCGAGTGCCGGTGCCCATCAGGTCCCAGATGCCCATGCCCTGGATCTTTTCGCATACCTGGATGCACCGCATACACTTCACGCAGCGGTTTTCGATACGCACCACCGGATTGGAGTAGTCCGTGGGGATGTTCTTCAGGTCGTCGATATAGTGGTCGCCCAGCAGGTTATAGTCGTTGGTCAGCTGCTGGAGCTTGCAGTTGCCGCTGCGGGTGCACTTGGTGCACTTCGTCTCATGCTGGCTCAGCAGCAGCCGCAGATTGACTCGCCGGGCCTCGCGGACACGGGGTGAGCTGGTGTACACCACCATGCCCTCGCTGACAGCGCTGTCGCAGGAGGGCACCAGCCGTGCATAGCCCTCCACCTCCACCATGCAGATGCGGCACGCGCCGATCTCGTTGATGTCCTTCAGATAGCACAGGGTGGGGATGCTGATCCGCAGGGTCTGGGCCGCCTCCAGAATGGTGGTGCCTTCTGGCACCGATACGGTCCGCCCGTCGATGGTCAGAGTTACCATTTTTCGTTCCTCCCTCCCCGGAAAATGCCGTAGCCGTAGTGGTCGCACCGCAGGCAGCGGGACGCCTCGGTCCGCGCGCCCTCCTCAGTGAGCCCGCACTCGATATCCTCAAAGTCGCACCGGCGCTCGCAGGCCTCGCGTTCCGTGGTGTTGATGCGTCCGTGGGGTGCGCGGTTGTTCAGCCGCGGTGCCGGGATGTCCAGCTCCACCTTGATCTCATGCTGGAAGCCCAGGTGCTCGTCGATGTTGGCCGCCGCCACCTTGCCGGCGGCAATGGCGCGGATGGCGCTGGCGGGTCCGGTGACGCAGTCGCCGCCGGCAAATACGTTATCCATGTCGCCCACCTGACCGGACAGTCCCGCTACGAACGTGCCGCGCTTGATGGGTACGCCCGCCTGCTCGAAGCCCTGGATCTCGATGCCCTGGCCGATGGCCACCACGATGATATCCGCCGGGATGCGTACCTCCGGCAGGTCGGCCTTGTTGGGCCGGGGCCGCCCGGACTTGTCCGCCTCGCCGATGATCTGGGGCTGCACCCACAGCGCGGCGGCATTGCCGTTCTCGTCGGCCTCGATGTGGGAGGGGGCCATCAGGGCGGCGATCTCCGCACCCTCGGCCATAGCGCCCGTCACCTCATCCGGCAGAGCGGTCATATCCTCAATGCGGCGGCGGTACACGCACGTCACCTTCTCCGCCCCCAGGCGGATGGAGCTGCGGGTCACGTCCATAGCCACGTTGCCGCCGCCGATGACCACCACCCGCTTGCCGGTGAAGTCCGGCATCACGTCATTACCGATGGAGCGCAGCATCTCCACCGCGGACATCACGTTCTTGCTGTCCTCGCCGGGGATGCCCACTTTCTTGTCCTGATGAGCGCCGATGGCGATGTACAGGCAGTCATACTCCTTCAGCAGGTCCTCTATCCACAGCTGGGTGCCCACGGTCACGCCGGTGTGTGCCTCAATGCCCAAAGAGAGGATGGAGGCGATCTCCGCGTCCAGCAGGTGCCGGGGGAAGCGGTAGTTGGGGATGCCGTAGCGCAGCATACCGCCCAGCTTCTCCCGTTCCTCGAATACCGTCACCTTGTGACCCATCAGGGCCAGGTAATAGGCGCAGCTCAGGCCGCTGGGCCCGCCGCCGATAATGGCCACCTTCTTGCCGGTGGGCGGCGCGCAGGGGGGCTGGGGCACGTCTCCGGCAGTGTCCACGGCGTAGCGCTTCAGCCCGCGGATGTTGATGGCATCGTCGATCATGTTCCGGCGGCACCGCGCCTCGCAGGGGTGCTCGCAGATGTAAGCACAGGCCACGGGGAAGGGATTGTCCTTACGGATCAGCCGCACCGCATCGGCGCAGCGTCCCTCGCCTATCAGGGCCATATAGCCGGGTACGTCCACACCGGCGGGACACAGGGCCACGCAGGGCACCGGCAGCTGCAAGCCCGCCAGACAGCGGTGGTGCAGGATGTGTTCCTCGTAGTCATCCCGGAAGCCCTCCAGCCCCTCCACCACCAGACGGGCGGCGTCACGGCCGATGGCACAGTCGGCGGTGTTGACGATGCTGCGGGCGGTCTTTTCGATGATGTCGATAGTGCCCATGTCGGCGGTGCCGTCCAGCACGGTGGCGATGAGCTTGCTCAGCTGCCCCAGACCGATACGGCAGGGCACGCACTTGCCGCAGGACTGGGCGTGGCACAGCTGCAAAAACGACAGGGACATATCCACCGGACAGAGGCCCGGAGGACTGGCGGCGATGCGGCGCTCCACGTCGCGGTAGAGATTGTCCACCACCGTCTGGGCGCGGCTTGGGTTCTTGATGTCGAGTCTGCTCAAGGGGGTCACTCCTTCCGTCTGCACTGCGCGGAGGCGTGTCCGCGCGGCGCTTGGAAATTATAAGTTAAACAAAAGAATGACACAAAATCCATCAAAAGTCAACATAAGAAAAAAGATTGTTTTCATAAGAGGAAATTATCGTAAATTGCCTGGTTTTTAACGTTAT
>OHNR01000568.1_pt1 | contig 9885 bp, 7 predicted proteins | sample 1569651 | NCBI WGS metagenome assembly OHNR01 (sample SAMEA3879502, study PRJEB24766) | human gut metagenome | biome: human-associated habitat; feature: feces | place: USA | collected 1985/1987 | reverse complement strand
CTGCCCGAATTCCGTTTCTACCACTATATAGCCGGCTACGGCGCCATCGTAGGGGGCGCCCTGCTCTGGTGGTGGCTGATAACATATTTCGTCAACAAGGCACGTGCACATTTCAACGTGCGCTCTCTCTGGATATTCAACAGAATCGTTGCATCAATTCTGTTTATTATGGCCATTGTGGGACTATGGAAAGGAATCGCCGGCTATCTGGCCGTCTGAACTCCACGGAAGTCCCGACTCCCGACATCTATCTCAAATCACCGACAATGAAAACCAACACTCTGCTTCATATCCCCTTTCGCGAAGGTCTCGACGGAATGAGTCTCGACGCCGTGGGCAACGCTCTTGAGGAAGGTGGCGCACGCTTCTCCGTAGAATCGCTCAACTGGCCCGAAACATTTCCCTACCGCCCCCTGACGGTTGTAACGGCAGCTCACACTTCCGAGGCCATCTACATCGACTTTCTGGTGCGCTGCAATTACCTCCGCGCGGCCAACTACACCGACAACTCGCCCGTGAGCGAGGATTCGTGCGTGGAATTCTATCTTCAGCCGAATCCATCGTCGCCCCACTATTTCACTTTCGAGTTCAACTGCATAGGCATCCTCAATTCGGCCGAATGCGTCACTCAGGCCGACTGCCGCCCTCTTTCAGCCGACGAGCTTCAGACCATCGGACGATATGCCTCGGTGGGCCGGCGTCCGTTCGAAGAGGTGGAAGGTTCGTTTATATGGAGTGTGGTGGTCGCCATTCCCCTCCGACTTCTCGGCATCCGGTACGAAGGCAAGCCGATTGCTATGCGCGGCAACTTCAACAAATGTGCCTCGGCCACATCCCAGCCACATTTCCTGAGCTGGGCACCCATCGTTACTCCTGAGCCCGACTTTCATCAGCCGGACTTCTTCGGAGATATAATTCTCGACTGACACGAGTGCCCTGCACATGGGGCGCTTCAACTTCACAACGCTTTAAATCTCAATCATGAACGAAACGACACTTACCAACAACCGCGTGCTGAAATACCTCGGGAAAAATCCCGAGGACATCACCCGCGAGGACCTCGTCAACTTTGTGGTAAACAACGGCGTGGAAATGATCAACTTCATGTATCCCGCCGCCGACGGACGCCTGAAAACCCTCAACTTCGTAATCAACGACCTCGACTATCTGAACACCATACTCACCTCGGGCGAACGCGTAGACGGCTCCAGTCTGTTCCCGGGATTCATCGAGGCCGGAAACAGCGACCTCTACGTCATTCCGCGCTACTCCACGGCCTTTCTCGACCCCTTTGCCGAGATTCCCACGCTGAGCATGCTGTGCAACTTCTTCGATAAAGACGGCAACGAGCTGGCTTCCTCGCCCGAACGTGCCCTGCGCCGCGCGTGCGCTGAATTCCGCAAGGCCACAGGCCTCGAATTCCAGGCCATGGGCGAACTGGAGTATTACGTCATCTCGCCTGACGAGGGGATGTTTCCCGCAAGCGACCAGCGCGGTTACCATGAATCGGCCCCGTTTGCCAAATTCAACGATTTCCGCACACGGTGCATGCAGTATATAGCGCGTACCGGTGGAAAAATCAAATACGGACACTCGGAGGTCGGCAATTTCACCCTCAACGGAATGAACTACGAACAGAACGAGATAGAGTTCCTCCCGGTTCCGGCCGAGCAGGCCGCCGACCAACTAATGCTCGCCAAATGGGTGATCCGCAATCTCGCATCGCGACTCAACCTGAACGTTACGTTCGCCCCGAAAATCACCAACGGCAAGGCCGGCTCGGGGCTGCACGTGCACATGCGCCTGATGCGCGACGGCCGCAACGTGATGCTCGACGCCGACCGCCGGCTCAGCGACGACGCACGCCGTCTGATTGCCGGACTCATAACTCTTGCCCCGGCTCTTACAGCCTTCGGCAATACTAATCCCACAAGCTACTTCCGCCTGGTTCCGCATCAGGAAGCGCCTACCAACGTATGTTGGGGCGACCGCAACCGCTCGGTACTCATCCGCGTGCCGCTGGGATGGACCACCTCGACCGATATGAGCGCTGTGGTGAATCCGGCGCAGAAACCCGCGCCGACCGACGCATCGCAGAAACAAACCATCGAGATTCGCAATGCCGACGGCTCGGCCGACATATACATGCTGCTGGCCGGACTTGCAGTTGCCGCTCGCCACGGTTTCGATATGGCCGACGCTCTCGATGTGGCCGAACGCACTTACGTGAGCGCCAACATACACGACGAGGCCAACGCCGCCCTTCTCGAACGGCTCGAACAGCTTCCGGCCAACTGCGCCGAGAGTGCGGATGTGCTTGAACAGCAGCGCGAACTATTTGAAGCATCGGGAGTGTTCACCCCGGCGATGATCGATGCCATCGTGGCTCGTCTGCGGGCCTTCGACGACGCCAGTCTCTCCGAACGCGCCCACCGCGACCCCGACCTGATGGGGCGCCTGGTAAGCCGCTATTTCCACTGCGGATGAATCCTGCCGCCTTGCAACCACTCAATCAAACGCAACAAAGAGATAAACACAAAAGATGAGCGACGTTATCCGACTTCTGCCTGATTCGGTGGCCAACCAGATTGCCGCCGGAGAAGTTATCCAGCGCCCGGCTTCGGTAATCAAGGAGCTGGTTGAAAATGCAGTCGACGCCGGCGCAACCACCATTCAGATTATTCTCCGCGACGGCGGCAAGAATCTGATTCAGGTAATCGACAACGGCTGCGGAATGTCGGATACCGACGCGCGTCTGGCCTTCGAGCGCCATGCCACTTCGAAAATCAGGCAGGCAAGCGATCTTTTCGAACTTCATACCATGGGGTTCCGCGGCGAAGCTCTGCCATCCATCGCCGCGGTGGCACAGATTGACCTGCGCACAATGCGCAAGGGCGATACCATCGGCACTCATCTGGAGATTGCCGCATCCAAATTCCAGCATCAGACCGCCGAAGCCTGTGCCGCCGGAACGAATCTGTCGGTAAAGAATCTGTTCTTCAACTTTCCGGCCCGACGTAAATTCCTGAAAAAAGACGCGGTAGAACTCACACACATCCTCCACGAATTCGAAAGACTCGCGCTGGTGAATCCCGACAAGACCTTCACGCTCGTGCACAATGAGGTCACTCTCCATCAGCTCCTCCCCGGCACTCTGAAACAGCGCATAGTAAGTCTTTTCGGCAAATCGCTCGAGAAGCAGCTCATACCGGTGGCAACGGAAACGTCGCTTGTGAAGATTTCCGGCTTTGTAGCCAATCCCGAAAACGCCCGCAAGCGCAACGCCCTGCAGTATTTCTTCGTGAACGGCCGCAACATGATGCACCCCTATTTCCGCAAGGCGGTGCTTCACTGCTATGAGAATCTCATACCGGCCGACCATCAGCCCTCATACTTTCTGAACTTCGAGGTCGACCCGCAGACCATCGACGTCAACATCCATCCGACCAAAAGCGAGATTAAATTCGAGAACGAAGCTCCGATATGGCAGATTCTTGTAGCGGCCGTAAAAGAGGCGCTCGGAAAATTCAACGCCGTCCCCTCCATCGACTTCGACAGCACCGACCGGATTGATGTTCCCGTATTCCACCCAAATGCCGAAGCGAATTTCGGCGACATGGTGTCGGGCGACTACAATCCTTTCGCGCAAGAGCATGCGGCTCCCCACGCTGCCGGGAGTATGGGTTCAGGCCTGCCGTCAAAGCGCTCCAGGCGCCCCCTCGACGATTGGGAAAAACTCTATGAAGGCTTCTCGGGGGGTGTCGAACCGTCGGATTTTCTGTTTCCCGACGAAGGAGGCGAGGCCAGCGCACTCAATATACCTGACGAGCAACCCCTCTCCGATTCCAACAGCGAGCCGGTCGAGGCTTCCGGACTCAATTCCCGCCAGGATTGCGGCGAGACGCTTCCGCTCGACGGCACCACGACGCAGCCGGTATCGCTCCTCCAGCTTAAACAGAAATATCTTGTAGTGCCTTCCCATGCCGGCCTCATGGTGATCGACTCCCACCGGGCTCATGTAAAGGTTCTCTACGAGGAGTTTTTCCGCGAAGGCAGGATTGTGGCAGGCGTATCGCAGGCAGTGCTGTTCCCGGAAGTCATGCACCTCACCCCGACGCAAAACAGCACTTTAAGCACCATGGGCGAGCAACTCCGTGAACTCGGGTTCCAGCTGGAATATCTCGGCGACAGCGCCTGGAGCATAAACGCAGTGCCTGCCTCAACGGCTAAATTCAACGCCATCGACCTGTTGCAGAAAATGATTGCCGATGTTGCGGAGGAAACGGAGACCCGCGAAAATACCCTCCCCGCCAAAGTGGCGCTTGCTATGGCTCGCACCGCTGCCGTTCAACCCGGGCAGCCGCTCAGTCAGGCGGAGGCGGAGACTCTGCTGAGCCGTCTTTTCTCGCTGCCTGATCCCGGATATACACCGACCGGGCAACCCGTATTTTTCACTCTCGACATGGCTGAAATAGCCAAGCGCCTGTAGACCGGACGTATGCCACACCATCCAGCATAACATCATCACATGAAATTACCACTTCTATATATTTTCATAGTCTCCGCACTTGCCACGCCGACGGTATGTCATGCCGCACACTCCGACGACAATCCGGCTCACACCTCGGTAGGACGCAATGAAGTGAAAAAGGTTCTTCAGCAACTCGACCGCGAAATCGAGCTGCGCGACACATATAAAAACATGCGACAGACGCGGCTCGATTCCATCCGTATCCAACGCAACAATGTCAGGACCGACTCGCGCCGTTGGTTCGACCTCACAATGGACATCGCCGGCGGCTACAGTTCGTTCGACAACGACTCGGCACTCGTCTACTATACCCAGGGACTCGACCATGCGTCGGCTATCGGCAATGATTCGCTCGCGACGGAGTTCCGACTGCGGCGAGCCACCTACCTCTCGATTTCCGGATATGTGCACGACGCTCTCAACGAACTTGAACTCGTCGACACAACCTCTATGACCTCCGGCCAGAAGCGCACGTATTTCGACGCCACACGCCGTATGTACAGCTTCATATCCAACTACTACGAAGGATTCCTCTCTACAGCCGACTACTGGAACAACCGCGCCATCGAGGCCCAGGGCAAACTGATTCCGCTTCTGCCGAAAGGCTCAGTGGAATATATGCTCAACCTCGGCGAATATCTCTACGGCACCCGCCAGTATGCCCGCAGCCGCGAGGTAATGACGGCTCTGATCAACAAACTCACACTCGACACTCCGGGATATGCCATCGCCTGCCATAAACTCGCGTCGCTTGCCAACACGGCCGGCGACCAGTACGAGCGTATTTATTACCTGGCGCTTTCGGCCATTGCCGATACGCGCCAGGGCAACATGGAGGTAACCTCCATCCAAGAACTCGGCGGCCTGCTCTTCCAGAACGGAGATTCGGAACGCGCACACAACTATCTGCTCGCCGCCATGAACAACGTAGTCGAAAGCCGTGCGTCAGTGCGTCTCTCCCAGACTACCGAACTGCTCACGGTAATCGAAAACGACCATATGCTGCAGATAGCACGCTACAGGCGATTGGTGGTATTCATTTTCATCATCCTCGTGGCTTGTATGCTGGCTCTCGTGGCCGCGATATGGTTCCTGCGCCGCCAGCTCCACCGCCTCGACGGCCTCAAACGCCATCTCGAAGAATCGAACCGTGCTAAGGAAGTCTACATGAGCCGATTCCTCACGCTCTGCTCCATCTATATGGATAAGCTCAAGCAACTTGGGAAAATCGTGGACCGCAAAATATCCGCCGGCCAGACCGAAGAACTGGCACGTCTGGTAAAATCAAACAAATTCATGGAAGAGCAAAGCCGTGAATTCTACAGCGTGTTCGACGACGCGTTTCTCCATATATACCCGCGTTTCATAGAGCAGGTGAACGACCTTCTGAAACCCGACAGCCGTATAACTCCGGCCGAAGGCGAACTGCTCACGCCGGAACTGCGCATTCTCGCGCTGATGCGACTCGGAATCGACGATGCACCCCGTCTGGCTCAGATGCTGAATTTCAGCGTCAACACCATTTATGCGTACCGCAACAAACTGCGTAACCGCGCCATCAACCGCCAGACGTTCGAGACCGATATCCTCAACATCGCCGCATCCTGAGCCTTACCCATCCGCGAAATGCCTGCCACAGCCTACTGGTTCTGCCCTGAGAACGATATCGCTCTCGCTTCGGGCCGGGAGATTTTCACGCCGCCGCGCCAGGCGGCGCTGTTAGGCCGCTACGGAGCTCCCCTGCTCTGGTGGATGGGAACACCCGACGATATGGTACTCATCCCCTCAGATCTCACTCCCGAAGAAGCCGACTCTCTCGGCCAATGGGAAATGCAGATGAAAGCACGTTTCGGCTCCGGGCCTCGTCTGCTGCCCTCCCTGCAAGGAGAAAAAATCGACTCCCTTCGCCCGTGGGGATGGAGCGGCTACTCAGCCCGATGTCTCCGGCGCGCGGGCGCGCCTTCTCATCTCCTCGACGAAATCCGCCCCGGCTTAGACCGCCTCAGGCAACTAAGCCACCGCAAAAGTTCCGTTGAGATTACACATCGCCTTGACGAATCTATGGATTTCGCGAGCTTCGGCATTCCTCCCTCGGTCCGACCGCTGGAGATACACGACACCACGGAAATAACGTCTATTCTTTCCGCCGGTAGGCCGTTGATTGCAAAATCCCCCTGGTCGTCGAGCGGCCGCGGCGTGTTCAGCAGCCGGGATATGTCGGCGCCCACGTTTCTGCGCCGGTGCGACGATACGATACGCCGGCAGGGAAGCGTGATGATTGAACATCTCCACCAGGTTGTCGCCGACTTCGCCATGCTTTTCGAGGCAACGGCTACAGGCGTAACGTCCGTAGGCCTTTCGCGTTTCCACAATTGTCGTGGAGCCGCTTATGCAGGCAACGACCTCGCAACCGATGCGGAAATCCGCTCAGATCTCTCTTCCATGATTCCAAATAGCCTGCTCGAAGCAGTGGAAGAATCCTTACGCGCGATTCTGGACGAGATGACGGTCGGACGCTACCGCGGACCGCTCGGCGTCGATATGCTCATAGCGGCCGGTCCTGACGGGAGCTGTTACCTCGTGCCATGCGTGGAACTGAATCTGCGATGCACCATGGGATTCGTGGCCCACGCGCTGAGGAAGCGTCTCCCCTCCGCTTACCGCCGCATGACCGTCGCCCCCTTCCGCACCGGTGCGCCGGAAAGGAACCAACTGCCGTTGGTGCCCCCCAACCTCCATTTTTCCATTGTGGCAGAGCGGTAAAGCTCCCATGTAAACGGCTCAGGAAACGACATCGGGATTTTTAATGTCATTAACATGGCCGATATTTCACGTTATCAAAAAATGCGTTAAATTTGCAAATTAATAGCTGTGGCCGTATGATTGCAGCTTAACTCATATTTTCTTATAATCAGCATACGAAAAAGTGAAACTACGCAAATCAGCTCTGCCGGCTCTCGCATTGGCCGCCACAATCGCCGCTATGGCCGCCGGCCCCAACAATATTGTAGAGGAAGTGGCTTGGACCGTAGGCGACCAGCCTATATATAAAAGCGAAATCGAAGAAGCTTACCAGCAGATGCTCTACGAGAAGACTCCGGTAAAGGGCGACCCCTACTGCGTGATTCCCGAACGTCTCGCTCTTGAAAAGCTCTTCCTCCACCAGGCCGACATCGACACGGTCGAAGTGCAGGAATCAATGGTCAACCAGGCCGTCGACCAGCGTATCAACTACCTGGTCACAAACCTCGGCTCGAAAGAAAAAGTAGAGGAATACTTCCGTAAGCCAATGGCCGAATTCCGCCAGCAGATGGCCGAATCGATGCGCAATCAGTACCGCATACAGCAGGTGCAGAGCAACATCTCGAAAAACCTGAAGGTTACGCCGTCGGATGTCAGAAAATACTTCAACACCCTCTCGGAAGACTCCATTCCTTTTGTTCCGCTCCAGGTAGAGGCTGAAATCATTACGGTCAACCCGCATATTCCCCAGGAAGAAATCGACGACGTGAAAGCCCGTCTGCGCGACTATGCCGACCGCGTAAACAAAGGGGAATCGGAATTCTCCACGCTCGCCATCCTCTATTCGGAAGACGGCAGCAGCGTGCGCGGCGGTGAAATCGGCTTCATGGGCAAAGGACATCTTGAGCCGGAATATGCAGCCGTAGCCTTCAACCTCAACGACCCCAAAAAGGTATCGAAAATCGTCGAGACCCAATACGGCTACCATATCATCCAGCTCATCGAGAAACGCGGCGACCGCGTCAATACGCGCCATATCCTCCTTCGACCGAAAGTGAACCAGAAAGACCTCACCGATGCCATCGAGCGCCTCGACTCGCTCAAGAAGGAGATTGCCGACGGAAAATTCACCTTCGAGGAAGCCACGGTAGTCTCGCAGGACAAGGATACACGCAACAACCACGGCCAGATGGTCAACTCGGAGAACAATACCACGCGCTTCGAGATGTCGCAGCTCCCGCAGGAGGTCGCCAAGAAAGTGAGCACGATGGAAGTCGGCGACATTTCCGACGCTTTCATCATGATGGACCCCAAGCGCAACCGCGAGATTGTGGCTCTCGTAAAACTTACCGCCCGCATCCCGGCCCACAAGGCCAACCTCTCCGACGACTATCAGACTATCAAAGGCCTGTATGAAAATGCCGCCAAACAGAAGATGATCGACCAGTGGATTGCAAGGAAAATCAAGGACACCTACGTGAAAATCGAGGACAACTGGTCGGACTGCGAATTCGAGCACGACGGCTGGGTGAAAAACAAGAAATGAGCCATCCCTCCTACTCCGACTCCCGGAAAGCGCCCCGGCGCCGCGGTCGCGGCAGTCTCGGCCTGGGCTTTCTGCTTGCCGTAACCGTTGCGGCGGCTTCGCTCATTGCCGGCGCGCAGAACAATACCCCGAAAAAACAGGCCGCTCCAACCCGGCGCCAGACGATTCTCACTCCCGACACAGCCCCCATCAGGCCGGCAATCCCTTCGGCCAACCGCTATCAGCGCGACAAGGTGTTTCTGGAGCGCGCCGCCGAACTGCGCGCCGAACCCGGTACGGATTACCAGACCGTGGTTGGCGACGTGCTTTTCCGCAAGGGCGATATGTATATGTACTGCGATTCGGCGCTCTTTTTCGACGGGGGCGCCGAAGTCCGCGCCTTCGGCAACGTGAGGATGGAGCAGGGCGATACACTTTTTGTCTACGGCGACGAACTCAACTACAACGATACTACCCAGCTGGCAATCCTCTATGCAGATACGGGCAAGAAAGTGCGTCTCATCAACAAGGACGTAAAACTCACCACCGACATATTCAACTACGACCTCGGCATCGAGCTGGGCTACTATGATACCCGCCGCGCTATGGGATATCTGCGGGGGTGTGCCTATGCTGTCTCCTGTGATGCCCAGAGCTGCGCGGACGCTGCTGCGTTCCACGCAAAATTTGAGCGGGTGCAAAAGGCCGTGCGGGAGAAATACCCGGTCACCCTGAAGGCGGATGCGGCCCTGCTGCTGGCCAAGATGAAGGATGCCGACCTTGCCCCGCTGGAAGCCGCCGCCGAGGATGTGGGCGTGAGCCCTACCGGCTACTATACCACCCACACCCTGTGCGATGCGTTCCTTGCAAAGTGCGATCAGGCACGGATGCAGAGCTTTGCACCGCTGTTTGAGGGCAGTGCCGATGCGGCGCGGGCCGCACTGGCCGCACTGCTGCCCAATACCTTTCTGCAGGCGCTGGTCTGGCGCACCCTGACCACGCCGGAAGCCGAGCTTTTGCCGGAGGTGACCGAACATGAAAGTGTATAAAGGTTCCTGCGCTTCTCCCGGCCTTGTGCTGGGGCAGG
>OHNR01000567.1_pt1 | contig 9899 bp, 7 predicted proteins | sample 1569651 | NCBI WGS metagenome assembly OHNR01 (sample SAMEA3879502, study PRJEB24766) | human gut metagenome | biome: human-associated habitat; feature: feces | place: USA | collected 1985/1987 | reverse complement strand
GCGAACCGGTATGGAATATCCATTGGAAAAAGTCTGTGATGAAGGGAGAAAGCAGTATGGCAAGGTAATTCATCACCATTACAAAGGCAAGGGCAAGCGTTGTCTTCTGAGGAATAGCAGTATCAACTGTCTTATCGTAAATCAGAGGCTGGATGATGCCATAGCCCAAACCTACTAAAATACATCCCGGCACGATGAGCCATTCCGTAGGCGAAATCCATATCAACAGTAATCCGATGGCAATAGCCAAAAGGCTGTAAAGTTTTGTTTTATTCCCCAAAAGCTTCACCAAACTATCCAACATAAATCCGGGAGCCATAATGGCAAGGAAAAACAGAGAAATCATCAGCCCGGAATTACCGCTTGAAAAGTGATGCGCTTCCATCAAGAAAGGCAAGTTAAAAGTAACCGCAAGAACTACGTAAGTAACCAACCCGTAGAATAACATTAACTGAACAAGATGGCGTATGTGTATGCCATATTTACCGGAGATTACAGGCGTAGATTGAATGGGAGGAATGATAGCCGCCGCCTGCTTGATTGTTACCGAAGCCGCATCCTTCTTTAAATAAGCCGAAAGAACTAAAGAAATCAACGGCAAAAGATAAACGGCAAAAGGCAAACGCCAGTGCACCTCTGCCAGATACCCCGTTACAGCCGTAGCCACCACCAGCGTCATATTGGTTATGGCAGAGCTATAGCCAAACTGCCTGACGCGATACTCTCCCGTAAAATACCGTGAAATCAATCCCGTAGAAAGCGGAATAATCAATCCTGCCCCGATACCAAGCAAAGCGCTGACAGCCATTAGCTGCCACATCCTGGAAGAAAACAAATAAAGTACCCCGCTCGCTGCAAACAGCCAAAGCCCCACCCGCAGCAAACGGATAAAATCGCGTTTCTCCGCCAGTTTACCTGCCAATAGTACAAAAGGGATAATCAGCAAGGAAGGCAAAGAAGTCAACATCTGTATATCCAACTCCGTGGCATGGGGAAAAATCGTAGAAAGTTCTCCCAAAATAGGCGAAACAGCCAAGCCCGGCAATGAGGTCAGTGCAGAAACAGACCAGATACCTATAAGCGTAATAAGAGGAATGGTTCCTTGTCCGGTATTAATCTTCATAATTCAAAAGCGGATTAGTTAGTGGAAGGACAACAAGCGATGCAACAGAATGTTCGGATAGAATAAGCGATAATTAAAAAGCAACAGCCGGTAGAGCGCCAGGATTTCCGCCCCGCCCTTTTAATAAACGCCAAATAATGTAAAACGGCGGAACTTTCTTTCGCGGGGGTCGTTGTTGTGGAAAATTCGACGGGGAAAGTCCCCGCCGCCTAAACCTTTAAAAACTTATAGTTATATGGAAGATTTGAATTTCAGAAAAGGAGATGCCAAGACAGATGTATTCGGCTCAAACCGTATGTTGCAACCCTCACCGGTAGAAAAAATACCAGACGGACCTACTACTCCCGAAATCGCTTACCAGATGGTGAAGGATGAGACCTTCGCCCAAACACAGCCCCGTCTGAACCTGGCTACATTCGTCACCACCTATATGGACGAATACGCAACCAAGCTGATGAACGAAGCCATCAACATCAACTACATCGACGAAACCGAGTATCCCCGCATCGCCGTAATGAACGGTAAATGTATCAACATCGTCGCCAACTTGTGGAACTCTCCGGAAAAAGATACCTGGAAAACAGGCGCGCTCGCCATCGGTTCTTCCGAAGCGTGTATGCTGGGCGGTGTAGCTGCATGGCTGCGCTGGCGCAAGAAACGTCAGGCGCAAGGCAAACCGTTCGATAAGCCGAACTTCGTTATCTCCACCGGTTTCCAGGTGGTATGGGAAAAGTTTGCCCAACTGTGGCAGATTGAAATGCGCGAAGTGCCCCTGACTCTTGACAAAACCACACTCGACCCCGAAGAAGCCCTGAAAATGTGCGATGAGAACACCATCTGTATCGTACCTATCCAGGGGGTTACATGGACAGGACTGAATGACGATGTTGAAGCGCTCGACAAAGCGCTCGACGCATACAATGCCAAGACCGGCTACGACATTCCCATCCACGTAGACGCTGCCAGCGGCGGTTTCATCCTCCCGTTCCTGTATCCGGAGAAAAAGTGGGACTTCCGTTTGAAATGGGTGCTTTCCATCAGTGTCAGCGGTCACAAGTTCGGCTTGGTCTATCCGGGTCTGGGCTGGGTTTGCTGGAAAGGCAAAGAGTATCTGCCCGAAGAGATGTCATTCAGCGTAAATTACCTCGGCGCCAATATCACGCAAGTCGGTTTGAACTTCTCCCGTCCTGCCGCACAGATTTTAGGACAGTATTACCTGTTTATCCGCTTAGGATTCCAGGGGTACAAAGAAGTACAGTACAATTCGCTCACAATCGCCAAGTATATCCACGACGAAATCGGAAAAATGGCTCCGTTCGTGAATTATTCCGATGAAGTAGTGAACCCGTTGTTCATCTGGTACTTGAAACCGGAGTATGCAAAGACCGCCAAATGGACCCTGTATGACTTGCAGGATAAACTCTCGCAACAAGGTTGGATGGTTCCCGCCTATACACTGCCTTCCAAACTGGAAGATTACGTAGTAATGCGTGTCGTTGTCCGCCAGGGATTCAGCCGCGACATGGCAGATATGCTGCTGGGCGACATCAAAAACGCCATTGTCGAACTGGAGAAACTGGATTACCCCACTCCCACCCGCATGGCACAGGATAAGAATCTGCCGGTAGAAAGCAAAATCTTCAATCACGGCGGAAGACACCACAAAAAATAATAAAGCAAGAATCAGCTTACCGCTTTATTGCTTTCATACATTAAACCATGTATCGGATAAGGCTTTAGGAGATTGAAACTCCAGTCTCCTATTCCTTATTCCATATAAACTCTCTCTATATATAGATTATGGAAAAGAAAATATCAATCTCTCAAATCAAGGAAGTTGCCCTGGAAGCCTATAATGAGGTGAAAGAACAAACCGGCGGCAAGAATGCGGATTATATTCCGTACCTTGCCAACATAGACTCCAAGCTGTTCGGCCTCAGCATCTGCCTGATGAACGGACAGACCATCAATATCGGAGATACGGACTACCGCTTCGGCATAGAATCCGTTTCAAAAGTGCATACCGCCATACTTATCCTGCGCCAATACGGTGCACAGAAAGTGCTGGATATGATTGGCGCCGATGCAACAGGACTGCCGTTCAACTCTATCATTGCCATTTTGCTGGAAAACGACCATCCCTCTACGCCGTTGGTAAATGCAGGCGCTATCTCCGCTTGCTCCATGGTACAGCCGGTGGGCAATCCGGACAAGAAGTGGGATGCCATTGTACAGAATATCACAGAACTGTGCGGCTCCGCTCCGCAACTCATCGACGAACTGTACAAATCGGAAACGGCTACGAACTTCAACAACCGCTCCATTGCCTGGTTATTGAAGAATTACAACCGTATCTACGACGATCCGGATGTGGCGCTCGACCTTTATACCCGCCAATGCTCGCTGGGCATCACAGCCGAACAATTGGGCATTGCAGCCGGAACGATTGCCAACAACGGCGTCAATCCCGTTACCAGACAAAGCGTATTCGATGCGGGGCTCGCACCGAAAATCACTTCAATGATTTCTACCGTGGGCTTCTACGAGCATTCGGGCGACTGGATGTACACTGCCGGCATACCTGCCAAGAGCGGCGTAGGCGGTGGCGTAATGGCCGTATTGCCCGGTGTGATGGGCGTTTCCGCTTTCGCTCCACCGTTGGACGAAGCCGGTAACTCCGTCAAGGCGCAACTGGCCGTCAAGTTCATCATGAACAAGCTCGGCCTGGGCGTATTCAACGGCGACAATGTGACAATTACAGAATAATCTCTCGTACTCTTTTTTCCAAGGTTGCTCCGAAAGCGTTACGGACGCTGAGGGGCAACCTCTTTAATGATGAATTACGGGTTGCCGACGGCAATTCCGTAACCAAACAGACCTTCATTATGAAAATGGCTCTATCGGAATTCGTTTTACGAAAGAAAGGGATATACGGCATATTGCATGTCATCATCCTGCTGCTTTCGCTGTTCCTGGTTATCAGCATCTCCATTGATACGTTCAAAGGCATCCCCTTCTACGAGCAATCGGTGTACATGGAAGTACAGCTATGGATTTGCGCATTGTTCCTGGCGGACTTTGTACTGGAATGGTTCCTGGCAACAGACAAGATGCGTTATGTAGCCACTCATTTCATCTTTCTGCTGGTGGCTATTCCTTATCAGAATATCATTGCCTATATGGGCTGGACTTTCTCACCCGAAGTCACCTATATGCTGCGTTTCATCCCATTGGTACGGGGCGGCTATGCCATGGCCATCGTGGTGGGATGGCTGACGTACAACCGCGCATCGGGCTTGTTCGTATCTTACCTGACAATGCTGCTGGCTACCGTCTATTTCTCAAGCCTTGCATTCTACGTCATGGAGCATGGGAGCAACCCTCTGGTAAAGGGGTATGGCGACGCCTTGTGGTGGGCGTTCATGGATGTGACTACGGTAGGCTCCAATATAATAGCGGTCACCGTCACAGGGCGGGTACTGTCCGTGCTGCTGGCAGCGCTGGGCATGATGATGTTCCCCATTTTCACAGTATACGTAACGAGCCTGGTAGAGCGGCGCAACAAGGAAAAGCAAGACTATTACAAAAAGATAGAACAGGAACCGGCAAAGAGCGCTCCTTAATTGTTAAAGCTGGGATTTTCCTCTACCCGCCGGGAACAACTGTTCCCAAGGGTTGTTATAAACGCTGATTTCGAATATATTTTTCACCAAAAACCTTAACTTATGGCAAATATTAAACAAACAGTGAAGCTGGGAGTGTTTACCCTGGCAATCATGAATGTGACGGCTGTAGTATCCCTGCGTGGACTGCCCGCCGAGGCCGTGTACGGAATGAGTTCGGCCTTCTATTATTTATTTGCAGCCATTGTCTTTCTTATCCCTACGTCACTCGTGGCTGCGGAACTGGCTGCAATGTTTCAAGACAAACAAGGCGGTGTGTTCCGCTGGGTGGGTGAAGCCTACGGAAAGAAACTCGGCTTCCTCGCTATCTGGGTGCAGTGGATTGAAAGTACAATCTGGTATCCTACGGTACTGACGTTCGGTGCTGTGTCCATCGCTTTCATCGGCATGAACGACGTACACGACATGTCGCTGGCAAACAACAAGTACTATACGCTGGTCGTGGTGCTCGTTATCTACTGGCTGGCAACTTTCATTTCCCTGAAAGGTATGAGCTGGGTAGGAAAGGTAGCCAAAGTCGGCGGTCTGGTAGGTACGATTATCCCTGCCGGATTACTGATTGTCCTCGGCATTATCTACCTTGCCACAGGCGGACATTCCAATATGGACTTCCACAGCAGCTTTTTCCCCGACCTGACGAACTTTGACAATGTGGTGCTTGCCGCAAGTATCTTCCTCTTTTATGCAGGTATGGAGATGGGCGGTATCCACGTGAAGGATGTAAACAATCCGTCCAAGAACTATCCGAAGGCTGTGTTTATCGGTGCACTGATTACGGTGCTTATCTTCGTGTTGGGCACATTCGCTCTGGGTGTCATTATTCCGGCCAAGGACATCAGCCTTACACAAAGCCTGCTGGTAGGTTTCGACAATTACTTCCGTTACATCCATGCTTCCTGGCTGTCGCCGGTTATAGCCGTTGCACTGGCGTTCGGCGTGCTGGCAGGTGTGCTGACATGGGTTGCCGGTCCGTCCAAAGGTATCTTTGCCGTGGGCAAGGCAGGTTATATGCCCCCATTCTTCCAGAAAACAAACAAGCTGGGTGTACAAAAGAACATTCTGTTCGTACAAGGTGGCGCTGTAACCGTATTAAGCCTTCTGTTCGTGGTGATGCCTTCGGTACAGAGTTTCTACCAGATTCTTTCACAACTGACGGTGGTGCTTTATCTCATCATGTATATGCTGATGTTCTCCGGAGCCATCGTATTGCGTTATAAGATGAAGAAACTGAACCGTCCGTTCCGTATCGGTAAAGGCGGCAACGGTCTGATGTGGCTTGTAGGCGGCCTCGGCTTCTGCGGCTCACTGCTTGCATTCGTACTGAGTTTCATCCCGCCCAGCCAGATTTCTACCGGCAGCAATACCGTATGGTTCTCCGTACTTATCATCGGCGCACTTGTCGTGGTGATTGCTCCGTTCATCATCTACGCTTCCAAGAAGCCGAGCTGGGTTGACCCGAACAGCACTTTCGAACCGTTCCATTGGGAAGAACAACCGGCTGCACAAGTTGCAGGCAAAACCGCCACGGCTACGGCAACTGCCGGAACAACCGCTTCGGCCACTGCAAACGAAAGCGTTGCCTCTCCCACGGGCAATGCTCCGTCAGCAAACAACAGCAACAACAGCGGTAAAGCTCCGAACATTCCCCCTAAAGGATAAAGGCAGGCTTGCTGTCATATAATTTTGCCTATAGTGGAAATCCGGTACAATGTACGTCAAAAGGATTTTTCACTATAGGCAAAATCGTTTATATCAACTGTCAAACGTCCCAACGCTCGCAAACATTGGCGGCAAGCGTTTCGCATGCCTGCTGATAACCTGTTACCAGTTCGTCCATCACTTCTGCTACCGTCTGTATTCCTTTCTCATTGAGCAAGGCGGAAACCTGACCTATTTCAAGTTCGCCCTCTTCAAGGTCTCCTTCAAAAATGCCGCGTTTGGCACGTCCTCTCGACAAAAGGATACGTAAATCCTCTTCCGTAGCCCCTGCAGCTTCGGCAGCCGCCACTGCCTGCTGAAAATTACCGCGGGCCAGACGTACCGGAGACAGTTTCTTCAATAATAAACGGGTATCCCCCTCTTTCAGATGCAGGCAATATTCTTTAAACACTTCGCTGGCTGAGCTTTCTTCGGTCAAAGCAAACCGCGTACCCACCTGAACACCATCGGCCCCCAAAGCACGCATGGCAAGAATCGCCTCACCGGTAGCAATGCCGCCGGCAGCAATCAAAGGCAGTGAGGTAACTGCACGTACAGCAGGTATCAGGCAAAGCGTAGTCGTCTCTTCACGCCCGTTATGTCCGCCGGCTTCAAAGCCCTCGGCTACGATGGCATCTACACCGGCAGCCTCGGCTTTCATGGCAAAACGCGATGACGAAACAACATGCACCACTGTAATGCCATGCTGCTTCAGCCAAGCGGTCCATGTCGTAGGGTTTCCGGCCGAAGTAAACACGATACGCACCCCCTCATCTACCACAATCTGCATGATTTCCTCTATCTGGGGATACATTAAAGGAATGTTCACTCCAAACGAATGATGCGTAGCCGCACGGCACTTCCGTATATGCTCACGTAAGGTTTCGGGATGCATGGAGCCTGCACCCAACAGCCCCAAACCACCGGCATTACTTACTGCCGACGCCAACCGCCAGCCACTGCACCATACCATACCGCCCTGGATGACGGGGTATTTTATTCCAAACAAAGAAGTTATTCTATTCATTAATTTATCCTTTAAAGGTTTATTTTTATGAAAACAAGAAGCGGAGAAATAAAGTTCAATACTCAAAGCGGAATATCCCTATTTGATAATCGTCTCTTTACGGCGGGCAGTTATGGAATCACCGTAAGTCCTTAATACTTCCAAAGTACGTGCACGGCGTCTGGCAGCTTTCCTGTTCCAGAAATCTTTTGTAAAAGGACGCATGAAATCACCTGCAATGCCACCACCGCCGACACTTCGCCAACTCCCCACGGCCATATTGTTGGCACGTTCGGTCACCATATAGCGCAAACCGGTAGCTTCTATCTGTTCGATACTCTCACGCGGCCCGGCATCCAACGGACGCTTTGCCCAGTCTGTATAGATTTTAAGCCTGGTCAGTTCGTAGAACGGATTGCCCCGCCATGTATTCTTGTTCACCGTAATCTTCTTCTGATAGACGGGATCCCAGTTGTATTTGGTGTTTGCGGTATAAGGCCGTAAGGTAAGCACTACCTTTTTCTCCGGCATCCGAGGCATTGCGGGTAAGGAAGCATCAAAGTCCATCCACGTCTTACTTACATCAGCCTTTGGAGAGCCCAAAGGAGCATCAACGCCCATTTCCTTCAATACATCCGGATTCAGCTTCATCTCTCCCCCGCCATCCAGCAACCGGTGCAGACGCAAAGAGTCTTGCGGCGTCCACTCTTGAGCGTAAAGAGGAAAGGTTACCGCACAAAGCAACCCCAAAAAGAGAATAGAATACTTCACCCCGATTGTTTTTTATACCTTACACTTTATACCTAATCTCACCACCACATATAGCTGCTTCCGCAAAGCGGTTCATCGTAGCAAGGGTCTATAGTCCACATGGTACGCGGATATTTCCGGCCTTCCCACCAACGGCGGTAACGGGCGGCTGCATCGAGCACCTCCTCATCGGTCAGGAAGTAGATGCCTTCATAATTCTCGGCATCGGTATGCACCATCTTACACCCCATCGAAGCATTATGCCCCACACGACCCTGCCGGAGTTTACGGAGAAGCTGTGCCGCGCCGTCACGGCGCTGAAGTCCGCCGGCGTGCAGCCGGTGCTGATGACGCTGCCGCCCATTGACGGACAGCGGTATTTCCGATTTATCTCCCAAAAGACGGACGGCGGCAGCGTGCTGCGCTGGCTGGGAGATGTGGGACGCATTTACCGCCACCAGGAGCTGTACTCCGACGCGGTGGCGGCTCTGGCCTTTGCCGAGGGCGTGCCCCTTATCGACGTGCGGCGGCAGTTCCTGCCCCAGCGCGACCTGTCCGGTCTTATCGCCGCCGATGGCATCCATCTGACCATGTCCGGCTATCGCTGCCTGTTCGACACGCTGGCCGACTGGGTGCGCGCACGGCTGTAATATAATACATATCTATCCTCAAAGGAGACGCATTATGATCAAAGTAATGACTGACAACGCGGCCAATCTGCCGCCGGATCTGCGGGCGCAGTACGGTATCACGGAGCTGTGCCTGACCTATACCATCGACGGTGAGCCGGTGGACATATCCAAGCCCTTTGACGGCCACGCCTTTTACGAGGCTATGCGTAAGGGTGCGGAGGTGAAGACCTCTATGATCACACCGCTGGCCGCCCGCGAGGCCATGGAGCCTGTGCTGGACCGGGGCGATGATGTGCTGTATGTGGGGCTGTCCGGCGGTGTCAGCGGCACCTGCTGGGGCGTCAGCGTGGTGGCGCAGGAGCTGCGCGAGCGCTACCCCGACCGTGACATACGCGTGCTGGATAGCCGCGGCGCTTCCCTGGGCGAGGGGCTCATCGTGCTGGAAGCCGCCGATATGGCGCAGAAGGGCGCGGATATGGAGATGATCGTGGCCCGCGCCAACCAGCTTATCGGCAAGATGCGCCAGCACTTCATGGTGGACGATCTGAAATTCCTTCGCAAGGGCGGCCGGCTGTCCGGCGCCGCGGCCTTTGCCGGCACACTGCTGCAGATCAAGCCCATCCTGCAGGGCGATCCGGAGGGAAAGATCGTGGTGCTCAGCAAGGAGCGCGGCCGCAAAAAGGCCATGGATACGCTGATCCGGTTGTATGAAGAAATGGTGGAGGATAAGTCTGCGCCGGTGGGTATCTCTCACGCCGCCGCCCCGGCGGAGGCGCTGCACCTGGCCACCGCCCTGCGGCAGACCGGCTGCACCGGCGAGATACTCTCCGTCTGTCACGAGCCCGTCACCGGCGCCCATGTGGGACCCGGAATGCTGGCCCTGTACTTTTACAGTCAGGCCTGGCGATAAGTTAACAATAACATATATTATGGTAAACCCAACAGCCGCGCTTTTAGCGAGGCTGTTGGGTTTTTCCTTTGGGAAAAGCAGGGCTCCCATACACCTC
>OHNR01000565.1_pt1 | contig 9910 bp, 10 predicted proteins | sample 1569651 | NCBI WGS metagenome assembly OHNR01 (sample SAMEA3879502, study PRJEB24766) | human gut metagenome | biome: human-associated habitat; feature: feces | place: USA | collected 1985/1987 | reverse complement strand
CGAATACTGCCGTCTGCATCGGGAGTCTCGCCGCCGCGACGGGGCTTTGTTTCCTGCTCCGCCTGCTCGACGATTCCGACGTCTATGTTGCGCTGATCTTTGAGCTGGCGGTCGTGCTGGTCTCGCGCTTCACGAGCGGCTATTTCTATGGCCTGCTGGCCTCCGTCGTGGGCGTCATCGGCGTGAACTATATCTTTACCTATCCGTATTTCGCCTTCAACTTCACGATCTCCGGCTATCCGCTGACGTTCCTCGTCATGCTCGCCGTGTCCATCGTGGTCAGCGCACTGACCACGCAGATCAAGCAGCAGGAGAAGCTCCGCGCCGAGGCTGAGAAGGAGAAGATGCGCGGCAATCTGCTCCGCGCCGTCTCGCATGATATCCGCACGCCCCTGACCAGCATCGTCGGCGGCGTGAACGCCATTTTGGATTCCGGCGACCGTATGACGCCCGAGACGCAGACCGCCCTGCTCACCGACATCCGCACGGAGGCGCAATGGCTCGTCGGCGTGGTGGAAAATCTGCTCTCCGTCACGCGCATCTCCGGTGCGTCCACCATCCATAAGGAGCTGGAGGCCGGGGAAGAGCTGCTCAGCGCCGCGAGCGTCAAATTCCGCAAGCGTTTCCCGGAGATCACGGTCTCCATCCGCGCGCCGGAGGAGCTGCTGATGATCCCGATGGACGCCATTTTAATTGAGCAGGTGCTCATCAATCTGATGGAGAATGCTGTCCAGCACGGCAAAACGACCACAAAAATTGAACTGCGCCTGTCGAGTACTGGTGGCTTCGCTGTTTTTGAGGTCGCGGACAACGGCTGCGGCATTGAAAAGGAACTGCTGCCGCATCTGTTTGAAGGCTATCTCACCCGCGATCACGAGGAAATCTCTGATCAGCGGCGCAATATGGGCATCGGCTTGTCCGTCTGCATGTCCATCGTGCAGGCGCACGGCGGTACGATGCGCGCGAAGAACCGAAAAAAAGGCGGCGCTCTGCTGCAATTTACATTGCCATTGGAGGAAATTAGCCATGAATATCAAAGAGAAGGTTCTTCTAATTGAGGATGAGCGGACGATCCGAAGATTTATGCAGGCAATCCTGACGGCAAACGGCTATGATGTGCTCATGGCCGGCACAGGCGCAATGGCAGATACCATGATCTCGTCGCACTGTCCGGATATCATCATCCTCGACCTCGGCTTGCCGGATATGGACGGCATGACGATCCTCAGAAACGTCCGAAAATGGTCGAAGGTTCCCATTCTGGTCGTTTCTGCACGCAGCCATGAGCGCGATAAGGTCGAGGCGCTCGACGCGGGCGCGGACGATTATCTGACCAAGCCCTTCGGCACGGAAGAACTGCTTGCGCGAATCCGTGCTGCTGTTCGTCATACCAGAACACCAGACGGCGCGACTTCTGTCGCAAATTCGGGTGTGTTTACCGCGGGCGATCTGACGATCGACTATGCCAAGCACCATGTCTATATCGCGGGCCGCGATGCAAATCTCACGCAGAACGAATATAAGCTGGTCGCGCTGCTCGGCCTGCACGCGGGAAAAGTCCTGACGTATGATTATCTTATCAAAGAACTCTGGGGCCCCAGCGCCCGCAGCGACAATCAGATCCTGCGCGTCAACATGGCGAACATCCGCCGCAAGATCGAGAAGAATCCCGCCTCGCCCGAGTATATCTTCACCGAGATCGGCGTGGGCTACCGGATGCTCGAAAACGACGCATGATGATAGAGCCGCTCGCGGCTTTATGATACCAGGGCGCGTGCGCGCCCCACACGATCACGCAGACGGCTCCTGCCATTTGGGGATGGCAGGGGTCATTTGCGCACTTTTGCACTTTTATGAAAAAGGTGTCGGACTGAAACAGTGAACGTTTCAGCCCGGCACCTTTCTTTTTTTGCGTGTTTTCATGCAGCAAAATCTTTTTGCTTGCTTATAAATACCCAGTATTGTGCCGCAGCGGATGTTCGACCATCATAGTTATGCTGACTTTTGTGTATATTTTTACCAAATCGTTTTCCGCTCTATTTCGCCTCTTTATTCAGTGCTACAATCTTGAGCGGACACCGCGTGCCTTGTCGGCGCGGGCGTTATCGGCCGCACGATGATCTCCGCCGTGCACGAGGCGCTGCCCCAGATCAAGACCATGTACCTCTGCGACATTGATGTCGCCAAGGCCGAGGGCATCGCGAAGGAGTACGGCGACAGCTTGGGCGTCGAGATCATCCCGACGAGCGACAGCAAGGCTGCGGCGCTCAAGTCCCAGCTCATCGTCGGCGAGACGACCGCGACCAAGCCGTTCATGGACACCTCCTGGCTCACGCCCGGCTGCGGCCTCGTCTCCATGCACTCCAACGAGGTGATGGAGGACGTCTTCCTCAAGGCCGACGGCATCGTCGCCGACTACTGGACACAGCTCAAGCAGCACACGAACCCGCTGTCCAAGCTCACGAAGGAGGGCAAGCTCGATGAGAGCCAGATCATGGACCTGAGCGAGCTGGTGCTCGGCACGAAGAAGCTGCGCACCTCGGACGATCAGTTCGTCGCCGCCGCGTCCATGGGCCTCGGCGCGCTGGACATCATGATCGCCTATCAGCTCTATCTGAACGCGACGGAAATGGGCATCGGCACCAAGGTGAACCTTTGGGACAAGCCCCTGTGGGAATAAGACACGCAGGAGGGAACAAAGATGAACGCATTCAAGAAATTTGCGGCGCTGCTTTTAGCGCTTATGATGATCCTGTCTCTCGCCGCCTGCGGCAGCAAGAGCGATGACAGCGCGCAGGGCAGCTCGGACGGCGATGCGTCGTCCGATGACACCGCCAAGTCCAAGATCGAGCAGATCAAAGAGGCGGGCGTGCTCGTGATGGGAACCTCTGCCGACTATCCTCCGAACGAGTTCCACACGGAGGTGGACGGCAAGGACACCATCGTCGGCTTTGACGTTGCTATCGCGCAGTACATCGCCGATGACCTCGGCGTCGAACTCAAGGTCGTCGACATGTCGTTCGACAACCTGTGCATCAACCTCGCCAAGGGTGATTTTGACATTGTCATCGCCGGTATGGCCTCGACCGAGGAGCGCTTGAAGTCCGTCGATTTCTCTGACCCGTACTTTAAGCAGCAGCAGGCCATTCTGATCCGCGCGGAGGATGACGCGCTCTACAACAAGCCCGAAGACCTGAGTGGTCACAAGGTCGGCGTGCAGAACGGTACCATTCAGGTGCCCATCGCCAACGAGCTTGCGGGTGAAGAGAACGTCGTCGGCCTCGTCAAGGCGCAGGATCTCATCATGGAGCTCAAGAGCGGCAAGCTCGATGTTGTGTACATCGACTACACCACGGCTCTTGCATTCGCCGCGGCGAACGATGACCTGACGGTCAAGGACGTCGGCATCGAAAGCGACAGCGAGGGCCAGTGCATCGGCGTGCAAAAGGGCAACGAGGACTTTGTCGCCTACCTGAACGAAAAGATCGCCGAGATGCAGGAGCAGGGCCTCATCGACCAGTACGTTGCCGAAGCGCAAACGCTGGCGGGCATCGAGTAAAGCCCGTCCCCCTTGCATGATATGAACAGCACCAGCATACCCTCTACCAAGAGAATTGGGGAGGATATGCTGATGCTGTTTCATTTTGACCGCAGGAAGAAGTCTGAAAAGGAGAAGAAGCCGCCGCGCTTTCTGGTGCTCCGGCGCAAATGGCTGACGCTGGGCGCGGCGGTGCTGGCCGCCGCGGCGATCTTTGCCGCCGTCAATTATCCCGCCGCCGTCAGCGCGTCGGCCGCCACGCGCCAACTGCCGATCTACTGTGTCCAGCGCGACCAGAAGGTGTGCTCCATCTCGTTCGACGCGGCGTGGGGGGCGGACAACACACAGAAGATCCTCGACGTGCTCAAGGAGTACGGCGTCACCTGTACCTTTTTTGTCGTGGGCAACTGGGCGGATCAGTATCCCGAACAGGCCAAGGCCATCGTGGACAGCGGCAATGAGCTCATGAACCACTCCAACGCGCATGATCATTATAATTCCCTCACCGCCGACCAGATCATCGCAGACGTGAACACCTGCAACGATAAGATCGAGGCGTTGACCGGCGTCCGCCCGACGCTCATCCGCTGCCCGTTCGGCGAGTATGACGACCACGTCATCTCCACCATCCGCTCGATAGGCATGGAGCCGATCCAGTGGGACGTGGATTCCCTCGACTGGAAGGGCATCTCGGCGGGTGAGATCACGAAGCGTGTGACGGGCAAGGTGCAGAGCGGGTCGATCGTGTTGTTCCACAATGCGGGCGAGCATACGCCCGAGGCGCTGCCGGATATCCTCGACTACCTGCTCGCCGAGGGGTATAAGATCGTACCGATTTCGAAGATCTTGCTCACCTGTGACTATACCATCGACCACGAAGGCCGGCAGTGCCCGGCAGTGCAGTGAGCGTCCGATACCGCACTTGCTTGACCGTGTGTAAAGACGCGAAAAGGGGAGCCCTCTATCACAAGAGAACTCCCCTTTATGATTTCTTCCGTGCATTGCGGGGTGATTTTTTACGCGCCGATGATGATCGGCACCAGCGCTGCGGAGGTGATGCACATCAGCATGCCGGTACAGAACGAGTAGGCGACCGTTTCCGAGCTGCACACCTGCTCGACGATCGGCAGGCACACGTCAGTCGAGGCGGTGCCAGGGATGGTGATGGCCTCGATATAGCCGATCTTGCCCGCGATGACGGGCAGCAGAATGATACCGAGCATCTCGCGCAGCACATTGTGCAGAAACGAGACCGCGCTCGCCATCGTGTGCCCCGCGCTTGCGATGACGCTCGGGGCCATCGTGTACCAGCCGAAGCCTGCGCTGATGGCCAGTCCCTCGCGCAGCGTCATGGGTGAGAGCGCGGCATAGACCGCGCCGCCGAGCAACGTGCCGAGCACGGCGAAGATGGGGACTAAAATGACGCCGAGCCCCGCGTTGCGCAGAATGCGGGCAATGCTGCCGTCCAGCCCCATGGAAAAGCCGATGAGCCCCAGCATGATACACAGACCGACTACAAGATAGTCGCCCGAGCGGGACTGAAAGGCGGGTAGGTCGGTGCACACGCGGCGGATGACAAGATCACCGAGCAGCATCCCGACAACGACCATCAGCAGGATGATAAAAGACATTTTCGCGCCCGAGACGTCGGCCTTTTCGTGCACAGCCTCCGCTTCGTTGACGACTGCACCGGCGGGGTGGGCGTGGCGGTCGATGTGCAGCAGCTTTCGCACGGCGAACGCACCGAGCATGCTGCCCGCAGCAGTCAGCACCGTGACAAAAAGCGCCTGAATGCCGATGCTGCCGAGGCTCGACGTGACCTCCTCGTCTGCGCCCATGCGCAGGCCCATCAAAAGCACCAGCGCATAAACGGAAAGCGACATGAGCTTGTCCACGAATTTGAATTTTTCTGCGTACTTTCGCAGGCGCGAGGCCAGGAGGTAGCAGGCGATCATAATGGACCAGTAGAGTGCGAGCATTGCCATGAGAGGTGACCATCCTTTCGCCGCGGTGCGGCTAAAATTGAATGAGGGCGGCGCGTGATCCGCGCCGCCCTCTGCTGCTTTGGTAGAATTGGGGAATATCAGGCGAGGGTGTTGACCCAGGCGGAGTATTTGGCGAGGTTTGCGTCGCGCTCTTGCGCATCCGCGCCCTTGGTGAGGATGTAGACCTTGATCTTCGGCTCGGTGCCGCTCGGGCGCACGACGATGTGCGTGCCGTCGCAGAGCTCGAAGCGCAGCACGTTCGAGCCCGAGAGCGCGATCTTCGTGACCTCGCTGCTTGCGGCGTCGCGCGCGGTGCCATCCGAATAATCCTTGTACGTCGCGACCTTGACGCCCGCAATCTCGCTCGGCGGCGTCTCGCGCAGGGACTTCATAAGAGCGGCCATCTTCTCCGCACCATCTAAGCCCGGCATGACGAGGTTGTGCGTCTTTTCACCGTACCAGCCGTACTTTTCAAAGAGCGCGTTGAGCGCGTCGAAGAGCGTCATGCCCTGGGAGTAGTACCACGCGGCCATTTCGGTGAGCAGCAGCGAGGCCGTGACTGCGTCCTTGTCGCGCACGTAGTGGCCGATCATGTAGCCGTAGCTCTCCTCGTAGGAGAAGATGACGGTGTTTTTGCCCGCGCCCTCAAGCTCATTCATCTTCTCGGCCATGAACTTAAAGCCCGTGAACGTGTCGTAGCAGTCGAGGCCGTTTGCCTCCGCCACGGCGCGCGCCATCTCGGTCGTGACGATAGTCTTGAGCGCGGCGGCATTCGCGGGCAGCTTGCCCGCGCGCTTCATCGCACCGATCAGATAGTCGAGCAGCAGCACGCCCGTCTGGTTGCCGGTGACAGGCTCGAACTCGCCCTGCTTGTTGCGCACCATGATACCGACGCGGTCGCTGTCGGGGTCGGTGCCGAGGATGAAGTCGACGTCGTTCTTCTTGGCGAGGTCAATGGCGAGGTAGAAGCCCTCGGGATTCTCGGGGTTCGGGGACACGACGGTCGGGAAATTGCCGTCGATGACCATCTGCTCGGGCACGCATAAAAGGTGCTTGATGCCAAGACGCGTCAGCGCCTCGGGCACGAGCTTGTGGCCGCAGCCATGGAAGGGCGTGTAGACGAGCTTGAAGTCGTCGGCGACCTTTTTGACGGTCTCATAGTCGTTGACCATGCTCATGACATTTGCCATGAAGCGCTTGTCACAGTCCTCACCGAGCATCGTGATGAGACCCTTGTTGACGGCTTCGTCAAAGTCCATCGACGTGACGCCGGTGAAAATGTCGATGTGCTCAAGCTCCCTGGCGATGGCCGCGGCGTGCTGGGGCGGCAGCTGCGCGCCGTCCGACCAGTAGACCTTGTAGCCGTTGTACTCCTTGGGATTGTGCGACGCGGTGACGTTGATGCCCGCCTCGCAGCCGTATTCGCGCACGGCGAACGAGAGCTCAGGCGTCGGGCGCAGGGACTCAAAGAGCTTGACGGTGATGCCGTTGCCCGCCATGACGCAGGCCGCTGTGCGCGCAAACTCCATCGAGTGGTTGCGGCAGTCCATGCAGATGGCGACGCCCTTTTTCATGGCCTCTTCGCCCTCAGCGCGGATGACGTTGGCAAAGCCCTGCGTCGCCCAGCGGATGACATGGCGGTTCATGTTGTGAAGGCCAACGTACATCGTGCCGCGAAGGCCGGCCGTGCCGAATTCGAGCGGACCGTAGAAGCGGTTTTCAATCTCCTTTTCGTCGTTTGCGATGGCCTTGAGCTCGTTTCTCTCGTCCTCGCTCAGCGCGGGGGAGGCGAGCCACTTTTCATATTCCTGACGGTAATTCATTGCATGTCCTCCTGTTCCGGAATTTCATCAATGGGGCGGATCAGATTTTTCGCGTCCTCGAGCATCGAGGACGGCACATAGAGCCATGTGCCGCTGCCGGGCGTGCCGAGCACGATCTTGCCGAACGAGCCCTCGCCCTCGTACTTGCGCAGCACGGGGATGTCATACGAGCGGAGCATGGCGCAGAGCATGTCCGTCTCGGCGTTCGTGTCCATTGCGACGGTCAAAAGCGCGGGCTCCTCCGGCGTGCCGTCGGCGGATTTGGGCCAGCGCTGCAAAAGGTCGTTTTCTGTCTTTCCCCAGGTGAGCTTCACTTCATCCGACATGGGCGGTGTCCTCCTTTATATTGATGATGAGTCATTTGTGGTATTTGGTTCCGGCCTCGATCTGGTAGGCGCGGTAGATTTGCTCGAGCAGCATCACGCGCGCTAAGTGGTGCGGAAATGTCATCGGCGACATCGAGAGCCGCAGGTCGGCTTTTTTCTTTAAGTCCTCGTCAAGACCAAAGCTCGACCCGATGAGGAACGTCAGCTGCGACGCGCCGCGCGCGGCGAGCTGCTGCATTTTCTGCGAAAGCGCCACGCTGCTCATCTCCTGCCCCTCAATGCACATGGCGATGAGCGCGCCGCCCTTGGACAGCCTCTGCTCGACGAGTGCGGCCTCTTTTTTGAGCGCCTGACGGATCTCCGCCTCGCTCGGCTCGTCGCCAAGGCGCTGCTCGGGCAGCTCCAAAAGCTCTAACTTGCAGCAGCGCGAAAGGCGCTTTTCGTATTCCTTGACGGCCTGCTCGTAGAAGGCCTCCTTCAGTTTTCCGACGCAAAGGACGGTGATCTTCTGCATACGTGTACCTCGCTGATGGTGTCGCGCGGCGCGGTGGCAAGGCGGACGCTCAGCCCGCTCGATTGCAGCGCGCGGCCGACGGTGTATTCGGCAAGCTCGGGGGAGTTGTTCTCGTCGCTCAGGTGCGCGAGCAGAATGTCGCTCGTGCCCGCGCGGACGCATTCGATGGCGAATTCCGCCGCGGCGTCGTTCGACAGGTGCCCGTACTCGCTCAGGATGCGCTGCTTGAGATAATAGGGGTAGCCGCCGTTTTTGAGCATCACGACATCGTGATTCGACTCGAGCAGCAGCATGTCCGCGCCGAGGGCGACGTCGTGCGCCTCATCGGTGACAAAGCCCGTGTCCGTCAGCACGGCGAGCGAGCCAGCGTCGCTCTCGATGCGGTAGCCGACGCTTTCTTTCGCGTCGTGCGACGTGCGGAACGAGCGGACGTGCAGGTCCTTGATCGTAAACTCTTTGCCCGCGGCAAAGGCGCGCAGGCGCGGTTCGGGGTATTGGATGGCCGCCGCGGTGCCGAACGTCGCGTACAGTGGGGCGGGGCATTTTTTGGCGAGCGTCACAAGTCCTCGGACATGGTCGATGTGCTCGTGCGTGATGAGAATGCCGTCGAGGTCGTCGAGCGTGAGGTTCAGCACCGCGAGCGACTGTGTGATGCGGCGGCAGGAGATGCCCGCGTCGATGAGAAGGTGGGTATCGTTGTGACAGACGAGCGCGGCGTTGCCGGCGCTCGAACTGGCGAGGGTGTAAAATTCCATGGGATGATTCCTTTATATCAATTCACCGAAATCATACCACAGCCGCGCGCAATAGTCAAAAAGAAAAAGCCCCCGCACGGGGGCTGTGAGAGGGAGAAGAAAGCGCTGTCAACCGGCGGGGAAAGCGAGCCCTGCCATGAAGCCGTTTTCGCCGGTGCAGACGATGTCGCCCGCGGCGAGCGCGCCGTCGCAGATGTATAGGTCGGCCTGACAGGGGAGCGAGGCGTCAGGATAGTTGGTCACAACATAGGTGTAACGCGAGAGCGTCTGCCCGCAATAGCGTGTGAGGTCAAAGCCCTGCGAGAGCTGGAGGTCGTTGTAGCTCAAATACGGCTCTTCGAGCGTTTCGCCCAGCGTGACGCTCAGCGTTTCGATCGGCTGGTCATTCACCTCCCAGCCGAGGGAGGCAAGATACGCAATGCGCTCTTCATTTGTTCCGGCGGCGATGACGGGCGGCGGAGACGAATGCCGGCACGCGCGCAGCGCCAGAAAGAGCGAGAGCAGCAGCGCGAAGATGAGCAGAATTTTTACAACGCGGCGTTTGGAGCACTTGGCGGTGATGATGAACATGAAGCGACCACACCCTTTCGATAAAAGCTATTCCACCGAAAGAAAAAGTATGCTACACTGATACTTCAGAATGCAGAAAGGCGGAAATCACCATGGCACAGCAGAGACTCGACAAGATCATCGCCTCGACCGGGCGCTATTCGCGCCGCGAGGTCAAGACCCTCGTGCGCGAGGGCCGCGTGCTCGTCGACGGGCGCATCGCGGCCAGCGCGGAGGACAAGTGCGACCCCTTGACCGCGCGCATCAGCGTGAACGGCGAAGAGCTTTTTTATCGCGAGCACACGTATGTGATGCTCCACAAGCCTGCGGGCGTGCTCTCGGCGACCGAGGACGGACGCGGGGAGACGGTGCTCGACCTGCTTGCGCCCGAGTACCGCAAGATCGGCCTGTTTCCCGTCG
>OHNR01000562.1_pt1 | contig 9945 bp, 10 predicted proteins | sample 1569651 | NCBI WGS metagenome assembly OHNR01 (sample SAMEA3879502, study PRJEB24766) | human gut metagenome | biome: human-associated habitat; feature: feces | place: USA | collected 1985/1987 | reverse complement strand
TGTCCGGGATGCCCGGCAGCACCAGCCGCACATCCACCCCGCGCTTGGCGGCGTTGCGCAGCGCGTCCAGCATTTCCTCGCCGATGGCGAGATAGGGCGTATAAAAATAAACGTACTGCTGTGCTTGTGCCAGAATATCCAGATAGACGGTTTCTGCCACCGGCTCTTCGTCCAGCGGGCTGTCCGCGTAGGGCTGCACCACCCCATCGCTGGCGGGCAGTACCGCAAGCTGCGGACGGAAGGCGCTGTAATCCTGCTCGAAGGGGCGGAAGGCGTTCCAGAAATCCAGAAACATCACGGTAAAGTTCCACACCGCAGCGCCCTCGATGCGCAAGCCCGCGTCCTTCCAGTAGCCGAAGCGGGTGATCGCGTTGATGTATTCGTCTGCCAGATTGATGCCGCCGGTGTAGGCTACTTTGCCGTCTATCACCACGATCTTGCGGTGGTCGCGGTGGTTCATCACCAGCGAAAGCAGCGGCACCACCGGGTTAAAGGGGATGCAGCGGATATGCGCCCGCTCCATGCGCACCACAAAGTCCTTGGGCAGACCCAGCAAACTGCCAAAATCATCATAGATCAGCCGCACGTCCACCCCCTGCGCCGCCTTGCGCCGCAGAATGTCCTCCACGCCCTGCCACATCTTGCCCTGACTGACGATGAAAAACTCCAGAAAGATGCTCTTTTCCGCTTTTTCAAGATCCGCCAGCAATGCCGGATACATGGCTTCGCCGCAGGAGAAATACCGGGCGGTGGTGTTCTGCCATGCAGGATAGCAGCCGTACTGGGTCAGGTAGCGGCTCACGCCCCGGTTTTCATCGCACAGCCCGGCAGTCTGCCCGGGCTGCTGGGCGCGGTCTGTGCGGTGTGCCTGCTCCACCGCTTGCATTTTGCTGCGCAGGCGGCGGGAAGGGCGCTTGTTGCCAAAGGCCAGATACAGCGCCCCGCCCAGCAGCGGCAGCAGCCCGATGAGGGCGATCCAGCCCACCTTATAGGCGCTGTTTTCGTCCTTGCGCACCAGATACAGAATGATCAGCAGGCTCAACCCGTTGAGCACCCCGGTGACCCACACCCGCGCCGTGCCGGTGGTGAGGGCAAAAAACACCCACGCCAGCCATGCAAGCTGCAGCGCCACCAGCACCACCGTGACCGTGATGCGGTTGAGGATGCGGTTGAAAAATTTGACGATCGGCAACCGGAACAGCATACCATCTCCCCTTTCCGTGTTTCTAATACGGTTAAGTATAACGCGGTTTTTCACCCTTTGCAAGTTTTTGGTGTCGGGTGCACCGGAATTATTCCTCGTAAAAAAATTCACCGGAGCGTCCGCAGAGGCCCCGGTGAATCAAGATCCTATTCTATATTTTCTGCTCAGACGGTCGGTGCTTCGTTATCCTCGTAGCCCACCATCAGGCCGCCGTACTCCGCATAGTAGCTGCACAGAGCGCCGCAGGTGCCTACCTCCACCTTGGCCTCCGGGAACACGGCATGGACCATGTGCTTCAGCCGCTCCGCAGCGGCAGCGTTGCAGCAGTGGTCGATGTGCACCCGGCCGTTGGTCAGGCCGTGCGCCTTCATTTCCAGCACCATGCGCTCCAGTGCGCCGTGCTCGCCGCGGGTCTTGCAAAGAACCTCCAGATCACCGGCATCGCTGGCCTGCCCGATGACCCGGATACCCAGCATCCGCGCCACAGCAGCCACAGCGGGCTTCACGCGGCCATTGCGGGCAAGGTTTGCCAGAGATTCCAGCGCAAACAGCAGATGAGTGTGCTCATGGTACGCCCGGATCTCCTCACATACGGTATCAAAGGGCTTGCCGGCCTTGATCAGCGCCGCCAAACGCTCCACCAGCAGCCGGGACTCCGCACCAGTAGACAGGCTGTCCAGCACAAAGACCCGCGCGCCCTCGTGGCTCTGCTCGTATTCCTCGCCCGCCAGCAGCGCGGCGTTGTAAGCGCCGGACAGCGTGCCGGTAATGGTCACAACGTACACCTCGTCTGCACCCTCGTAGGCGGTGAGCCAGTCCGAGATATTGGGGCAGGAGGTGCTGGTGCGGCCCTTATAGGTGCGCATCATCTGAGCCAGCGCGGGGGCATCCACCTCTGCGGTGTCCACATACTCCTGCTCATCGGTCAGGATCTTCAGCGGCACGCAGGCAAAATCCACATCGGGGAGCTGGTACACATTTGCAGAGGAATCTACAATGATCTTGCTTTTCATATTTTTCTCCACTTTCAAGCGGCGCAATGCCGCGGTCATTCCTTTGTTTGTGACCATCATAGCAGTTTTTCAAAACCCTGTCAACTGTTTTTTCAAATTCTTTTACAAAGTTTTCGTTGCCCGTTGACCAATTTTTCAAAATGCGGTATACTATTTTACAGGCAGAAGTGCTTTTGCGGAAAGCAATTGCCCTGCCTTTGCACAAAAACAACGTTCCTGCTTGCAAAAAGTGCAGGAGCATGAACGGAACAAGATACTATGAAAGCTGAAACCAAACTCCGCGTTGCGGCGTGTGCTGCGGGCTTTGCCCTGCCCCGGTACAACGATCTCCCCTCGGTAGGGCTGTATCTGGACCAGACGGTGCAGTTCGTCAACGGCTACTTCCGCAGCTTCTGCGGGGTGGAACTGACCCCCTCTATGGTAAGCAACTACGTCAAAAAAGGGGTGGTGGATCACCCCATCCGCAAAAAATACACCCGGGATCAGATCGCATCCCTGATGTACATTGCAGTCTCCAAAACGGTGCTCTCGATCGAAAATATCGACACCCTGTTCAAAATGCAGCGGGAGCACTGCTCCGCCGGGACAGCCTACGATATCTTCTGCGAGGAACTGGAGGCCAGTCTTTCCGTGGTGTTCGGCAGCAAAGCCGCCCAGCCGGAGACTGTGCTCAACGACGAGCGTCTGCTGCTGCGCAGCACCATTTTTGCGGCGGTCAACAAAATGTATCTGGACTGCTGCTTTGATGCCTTGCGGCAGGAGCAGGCTCTGTGGTCGGATATCCTGCCAGATCTGGCGTGACAGAAAAGCACGGAATAGCAGATATAGCAAAAGCCACCTGAAAACTTACGTTTTCAGGTGACTTTTGTACTGGTGGAGGCGATGGGAGTCGAACCCATGTCCGAAAAGAGCTCAGTGTAGGTGTCTCCGGGTGCAGGCGATCTACAACATTCCCGCCGCGCCACGCCGATCGTCAGGCTAGCGCTTTGGTAGCTTCATGAGTTCCTGCCGGTCCGCAAAGCTTAGGTCCGTTCAGGTGCTGTGTCTAAAGGACGCCCCGGCCCCACACGACACAAGAGTGGGCGGAACGCGCAGCACTCAGGCTGCGAGCAACTGATAATTATTGTTGTCAGTTAATTTTTTTGGAGGAGTTATAGAGCAGTTCCCCCACTGCTACCCGCTGCCCAGACCTCGCTCCCCCCGTCGAAACCTTTACGCCCCCTTATAAAGCACATCTTGCGATGTGCGGAAAGCTTGGTTTTCTGCGGTGAGCCGCAGTCTGCAATTGGAATGCTTAATAATACTTGCCGTTGGACTTCACAGCCCGGTCAATGGAGCGCTTTGCATCGCGCTGGGCGGCATCGGCACGCTTGTCGTACAGCTTTTTGCCCTTGCACAAGCCCACTTCCATCTTTACGCGGCCATGCTTGAAATAAAGCGAGAGCGGTACCAGCGTATAGCCCTGCAGCTTGCACTGCTGGTGCAGACGCCGGATCTCACTTTTGTGTGCCAGAAGCCGCCGGACGCGCATGGGGTCCTGATTGAACAGATTGCCGTGGTCGTAGGGGCTGATGTGCATCCCCTTTACCAGCAGCTCGCCGTTTTCAATATCCACCCAGCTGTCCTTCAGGTTGACCCCGCCGGCCCGCAGGCTTTTCACCTCGGTGCCTTTGAGTTCCACACCGGTCTCCAGCGCTTCCAGAACAAAATACTCGTGGCGCGCTTCGCGGTTGGTGGCGATGGTCTTGGTCGCCGGGCGCTCCTTTGTGGGTGCCATGCTGCGCGCCTCCTTTCTCCGTTCGGTTCGTTGTTTCAGTATACCATTTTTTCAGGGTAATGCAAGGGCTGTTTCTGACAGAATTGTAAATTTTTACAAACTCACAGCTCTCCCCGGCCGGAAAGCGCCCGGTACAGGGTGGTCTCGTCGGCGTATTCCAGGCTTGCACCCACCGGCAGACCGGAGGCAAGCCGGGTGACCCGGATGCCCAGCGGCTTGATGAGCTTTGCCAGATACATGGCGGTGGCTTCGCCCTCCACGGTGGGGTTCATTGCCATGATGACCTCCTTCACCGTGTCGTCCTTCAGCCGCGCCAGCAGCTCCTTGACGGTCAGCTGCTCTGCGCCCACACCGGCCAGCGGGTCCAGCAGACCGTGCAGCACATGGTACAGACCGTTATACTCCCGGGTGCGCTCAAAAGCCTGCACATCCCGGGGCTTTTCCACCACGCAGATCACCGAGGTGTCCCGCTTGGCGCTGGCGCACACCGGGCACAACTCGGCATCCGTAAAGTTCTGGCAGATGCGGCACCGGTGCAGCCGGGTGTGCGCGCCGCGGATGGCATCGGCCAGCGCCGCAGCGTCCTTATCCGACATACTCAGCACCTGATAGGCCATGCGGGTAGCACCCTTGCGGCCCACGCCCTGAAACTTGCCGAACTCTTCGATCAGCTTTTCCAGCGGTGCGGCAGTGTAGTCCATGGTATCTCCCCTTCCCGGCTCAGAGACCCGGAATGTTCAGGCCGCCGGTCAGCTTGCCCATCTCGGCTTCTGCGGTCTCATCCACCTGCTTCACGGTGGCGTTGATGGCAGCAGCCACCATGTCTTCCAGCATCTCGATGTCGTCCGGGTCCACGGCCTCGGGCTTGATGGTAATGGACAGCACCTCGTGCTTGCCGTTCATCTTTACGGTCACCATCTCACCGGCGGCGCTGCCGGTGTACTCGGCGGCTTCCAGCTCGGCCTGCTTGCTCTTCATGTCCTCCTGCATCTTCTGAGCCTGACGCATCAGGGCGTTCATATCGGGGCGGCCGTAGCCTGCGGGCATTCTTGCTTTCATAATGGTATTCTCCTTTATTATAAACAATTTTTATCGCTTTTTGCGGGCGGTATCCTCAATGCTGACCTCTAACCCCAGCTTTTCCAGCGCCAGAAGGGACTGCTCCGCGTTGGAGGAGGTCTTTCCTGCCGTTTTGGGCTCGTAAGGGCCGATGGGCACCGGCACGCCGGATACCTCGGCGATCAGCTTTTTGATCAGCTTCTGGCTGTCCTTGTTCACCCGGATAAAATCCCGGAAGGTCTTGCCGCCGTCGATCAGCACGCGGGTGCCGTCAAAGTAAGCCTTGGACTTGCGCAGATACATATACAGCATGGGGTCGATGCCTTCCAGCTTCTGCACGATCTGTCCCCAGTACGGGAAGGGGTTCGTGCCCTGCTGCGCCACGCTGCGGGGCTTGGTCAGCACCGGGTCGGCGGGGTGCTCCTGCACCGGGGCAGGCGGTTCTTCCGCTGCCGGCGGCTGTTCCACAGGGGCGGGCTGTTCCGGCTGGCTGACCGGTTCCTCCGGCGGCGGTGCCTGCGGGGCAGGCTCGTCCCACGGCAGGGCGGCATCGCTCTGCTGTACCGGCGGTTCCTCTGGCATGGGCGGCAGCTCGTCCGCAGGGGCGGGCGTTGCTTCCTGCGCGGCAAGCTGCGGAGGGGTCTGCTGCACAGCAGGGGCAGGTTCTGTTCCTGCTGCCGGGGTCTGGGGTGCAGTTGCTGCCGGTGCGGGCTGCACCGGGGCGCTGGCAAAGGGCTGCACCGCTGCCGCAAAGGGGCGGGACGCTTCCGGCTGTGCCGCGCGGGCGGGGGCTGCCTGTACCGTTACCGCCTGCATCTGCTGGGGCGGCTCGGACAGGCTGAACAGTGCCAGTTCCAGCTCGATGCGCTGGTCGCTGCCACGGGTCATGTGCTCCAGCGCCGTGCCCAAAGTGCGGATGGCGCGGATGGCTTCTCGCTGCCCCATCTCCGGGCCTTTTTGCAGGTACAGCGCCTCTTCCTCCGGCGATACACCGGACAGCAGCGCCTGCCCGCCGGGCAGCGCCGCCAGCATCAGGGCGCGGTAATGGGCGATCAATTCCTCGGTCAGGCGTTTCACGTCCACCGACTGCTGCCGCAGCTGTGCCAGCTGTGCCAGCGCGGCAGCAGCGTCCTGTGCTTCCAAGGCGTCAGAAATATGGAACAGGTAGCTGCGGTCGGTCACACCCGCCATGCGGCGCACCACGTCTGCGTCGATCTTTGCAGTGACACCGGCGCAGGTGTCCAGAATGGACAGCGCATCGCGCAGCGCACCATCGGCCAGACGGGCGATCAGTTCCGCGCCGTCGGAGGTCAGCTCCAGCTTTTCTTCCCCGGCGATATACTCCACCCGCCGGGCGATATCCTCCGGCCCGATGCGGGTAAAATCGTACCGCTGGCAGCGGGAGAGGATGGTGGCGGGCACTTTCTGGATCTCGGTGGTCGCCAGAATAAAGATAACGTGTGCGGGGGGCTCTTCCAGCGTTTTCAGCAGCGCATTGAAGGCCGCTGTGGACAGCATATGCACCTCGTCGATGATATACACCTTATACTGGCAGGCGCTGGGGGTATAGGCGGTCTCGTCCCGCAGGTCGCGGATATCGTCCACGCCGTTGTTGGAGGCTGCGTCCATCTCCACCACGTCCAGCAGGCTGCCGTTGTCGATGCCTTTGCAGATCTCGCACTCCCCGCAGGGGTCGCCATTTACTGGATGCAGGCAGTTGACCGCCTTGGCAAAAATTTTGGCGCAGGTGGTCTTGCCGGTGCCGCGCACGCCGGTAAACAGATACGCATGGCCTACGCGCCCTGCGGTGATCTGGTTTTTCAGGGCGGTCACGATGGCGCGCTGACCCACCACATCCTCAAACCGCTGGGGTCTCCATTTGCGGTAAAGTGCACGATACACGGCGATGTCTCCCCTTTCCCGGCCTTTGCGGCAAAAATAAAAGGACAGCGCTCGACGGGGTTTTGTCCCCGCCTTGCGTAACTCGGCATACGGATGCAGGCTTACTGAAACGCACGAACGCACTGCTTAAGGCTGCTTGGTTCCCCACCTGACCTGGTTCACAGCGAGCCCATCGTACAGGACCCGCATCCGTATGCCGAACCACGCAGCAGGCGCTGTCCGACAAGGCACACGATTCGTGTGCCTTAGTATTGTACCACAGTTCGGTGAGGAATGCAAGAGGAAGCTAAGGCTGCTCCCATCCGGCCCGCAGAAGCTCCAGTGCGTGTGTTTCAAGCCGGGAAACGTAACTCCGGCTTATTTGGAGCAGCTTTGCCGTTTCCAGCTGGGTCAGCGGCGGCTGGCCTGCCAGACCGTACCTTAATAATATAAGTTTCCGCTCCCGGGCAGGCAACCCCTCGATGAGGCGGCGCAGGCGCTGGGCATCGTCCTGTTTTTCGCAGCTGTCCTCCATGCAGAAGCCGTCCTGCAGCACATCGGCAAGGGTGAGGGCAGAGTCTTCCTTTCCGGCATCAAGAGTCTCCTGAAGCGAGAGGGTGGGGGCGTTCTTCCGCTCCCGCCGGAAGTGCATCCGGAGCTCGTTTTCGATGCACCGGCTGGCATAAGTGGAGAAGCGCGCCCGGCGGGTGGAGTCGAAGGTGTCCACGGCTTTCATCAGGCCAATGGTGCCGATGGAAATCAAATCGTCCTGCTCAGATGGGAGAGCATAGTATTTCTTTGCGATGTGCGCCACTAAGCGCAGATTGTGGCGGATGAGCTTTTCCCGGGCGGACGAATCACCAGTCCGCAGGGCGGCAAAGGTCCGGATCTCTTCCTGCGGGCTCAGCGGGCGGGGGAAACTGCCCGCTTCCAGATGAAGCGCCAGAAACAGAAATTTTGTGGCGAAAAATTGTAAAAGAGATAAAAACATGCCGAGTTCCTCCCCGAAGCATCATAAACTGTTACTTTAATTTATGAAGGATGGCTTGCCCTTTTTCCTGACTTTGGGCGGGAATGCCGTCAAAATCGGACTCCGGGGAGAACAGCTCTGCCTCATCCGGCAGCAGCTTCAGCTTGCAAGCTTTTTTAGTCTTGCCGTCCACCGTGATGCTCTTGACGCTCTCGGAGGCGTATCCCGTGGGGGTGGTGCCGCCCAGCCAGCGCCCGGTCTTTGCCAGTTCGTGCATATTATCCCGGATGCGCTCTGCAATGGTCTCTCGCTCCAGTTGACTGAACACCGATGCGATGTACATCATCGCGCGGCCCATGGGGCTGGACGTGTCAAAACTTTCCCGGATGGACACAAAGTCGATGCCAAGCCGTCCAAGCTCTTCAATCAGGCTGGAAAAATCGCTGATGTTGCGGCTGATGCGGTCCAGACGATAGACCACGATGGCACGAATCTTCCGCGCCTTGGCGGCGGTCATCATCTTTTTGAAGTCCGGGCGGTTCAGGTTGCCGCCGGAAAAGCCCTCGTCCTCAAAGACGACCGCTTGCTGTGCTGCGGCATCGCCGTAGTGGGTGCGGATGTATTCGCGGCAGAGGTCGATCTGATTTCCGATGCTCTCGCCCTTGCCGGTGTAGCGGGACTTGCGGGAATAGATGGCAATGGTGTCGGCAGTTTTGGCCATGAGATACTCCTTTCCTGTTGTCCGGTGGCCGTAGATGCGGCTATTGTAACGCCAACCGCATAGGGCCTTTGGTTCGGCCTACTTTTTGGAGCTGGGCCTCTCGTGCCAGCAGCTCGAACAGAATATCTCGGCCCTCTTCACCGACCCCGCGTGCGGCCATGTGCTGCGGGCGAAAGGCTTCGTACAGGACGAGAACGGCTGGGTGGAGCTGAACGCCACCGCCGACGGCCTGACGGCAAACGCTATCCCCAAGGGGCAGGAAGTGCTCATCGTGATCGGAGAGGGGCTGGAGAAAGAACGGATCGAGGTGAGATTAAAGGGGCAAGGCGGATCCCCCGTATATCGTTGTATCTTTCCATAAATAGTTTGTCTCCCGCCCAAAGTAGGCGTATAATAGGGGAAAAGAAACGCTAAAGGAGAATCCCCTATGAACGGCACCGCATTGCGCAAACCGACTGCCCGGCGGGTGGTGGGCATGGTGGCGGGCATCGTCATCATCGCCCTTGGCATTGCGCTTTTCAAGCAGTCCCACCTCGGCAACGACTCCATCAGCGCCCTGAACATGCGGCTGGCGGAGCTGCTCGGCATCTCGCTGGGCACCCAGAACCTGTGCACGAACATCCTGTTTTTCCTGCTGGAATTCTGGTTCGGGCGCAAGTACATCGGCCTTGGCACCTTCGTCAACGGCATCTGCATCGGGTACATCGTCACGGCGTTCTATGACCCCATTCACGCCCACTTCGGCGACGCGCCGTCGCTGGTGGTGCAGTTGGCGTGGGTCATCGCGGCGGTGCTGGTCACGGCGCTGGGCGCTTCGCTCTACCAGACCGCCGACCTCGGCATTGCGCCCTACGATTACCTTTCCCTCGGTCTGCGGGACTACACACCCTGCCCGTACTTCGGGTGCCGCATCTTCACCGATGCGCTCAGCGCCCTGCTGTGCTGGCTGCTGGGTGGCCTTGTGGGCCTTGGCACCTTGATCTGTGCGTTCTGCCTTGGGCCCTTCATCCAGTTCTTCGATCGGACGTTCTCCCAGAAGGTGCTGCAATATAAACCGAACAATTGAGAAAACCCGCGGCGTCAAATCATACGCTGCGGGAGTCTTTTTTATTGCTGCCGTTAAGCAGAAAATGAAAATGAAGGAGATTTATCTTTCAAAACCGCCTGTGGACTGCTGCGGCGATGGGAAGCCATAACAAACCCATCAGACAGGCTTTGGAAAAAGTAAATTTTTCGAATCTGCTTGTAGAAAACGGCGGTCTATGGTAGCATGAAATCAAAGAAAAACAGGAGGGCTTACACATGGTTTTACTGGTTGTG
>OHNR01000561.1_pt1 | contig 9949 bp, 13 predicted proteins | sample 1569651 | NCBI WGS metagenome assembly OHNR01 (sample SAMEA3879502, study PRJEB24766) | human gut metagenome | biome: human-associated habitat; feature: feces | place: USA | collected 1985/1987 | reverse complement strand
TTGAAGCTGAACGCCGAACATATCCAGTATGTTCTGGATTGCCTCAAGGACAACCCGCCCCGCATCCGAAACATCAAGCAATACTTACTGGCGGCGCTCTACAATGCGCCGCTGACGATAGAAAACTACTATGCCGCGCAGATCGACCATGACCTGTGCGGCAGAAATTGAGGTGATGCAATTTGCAGATGAAATTTTATTCTCCCTTGACTGCGGACTTTTTCCCGAATGACACCGAGGATTTGGACGATGACTACAGCGAATACGAGGGTATCCCTTACACCGGCAAGGAATTGACCGGCTACCGCGATGTTATCCGCGATGCCATCTACGAGGATGTCAAAGATTTTTATGGCGACCTGATGCGATATTACCGTGAGGACGATTCCGTCCGCTGCAAGGTCGTCCGCGCCGTTCCCACGGTGGACGAGGTGAACGGTGAACTGGTCGGCTCCCTGTGGGTCGATACGGATGCGCCGCTTACCGCTGAGGAACAGGCTGTGTTCTGCGCATATATTTCCGGTCAGTACAGCGACGGCTGGGGCGAGGGCTTCGAGCAGCGGGAAATCGATGTTGGGGACGGCAAGCTGTATGTCCATTTCTGGCAGGATCACGATTTTGAACTGAAACGCGATGTGCCGGATATGACAGAGTTCAAAAAACTGCTGAACCGCCCGAAGAAGCCCAAGATGCAGCTGATTGGGCAGGACGGCAACATTTTCGCCATCATGGGTCGCGCATCCCGGCTGCTGAAAAGCAGCGGGCAAGGTGACAAAGCCAAAGAAATGCGTGACCGCGTTATGTCCTGCGACAGCTACCAGAAAGCACTCAGCATCGTTTCCGAGTATGTGGAAACCGAACTGTCGCCCACGCCCGCGCCCAAACGTGACCGGGGTGATGCCAGATGAAGAAATACGAGATCACCGACATTGCCCATCCCGACAACCCCAACCTGCACCGCATCCGGGCGGTGACGGACTTGACTGAGGATGTCCTTGCCGGGATGCTCGGCGGCTATGTGGAAAGCTATAACAACCTCGACCAAGAGGGGCGTGCATGGATTTCAGCGGATGCCATCGCCTGTGAAAATGCAGTTGTCTGCGGGGATGCAGTCCTTACAGATCATGCCGTTGCAAAGGGCTGCGCCTATGTCGGAAAGAACGCCACCGTAATGGGGAATGCCACTGTGCAGGATGATGCCATCGTCTGCGGCGGACCGCTCACGGGAAAAAGCTGTGTCTGCGGTTATGCCGTGATTCGGCAGGATGAGCAGACACTGTGCGCACCGATCATTGACGGCAGCGCCCGTGTATATGGCGAAATCTCCGGCAATGTAGTCTGCCGCGGCAATGCCGTTGTCCTGCCCGGTACCAAGCTCGACAACAGGACGCAGGACTGCTTTGTACTCGAAGATGACCGTGTTTCTGTACAGACAGCCAGCCGGACCCCGCCCCCGAAAGAACCCCGTACCCATGATTTTGAACGATAAAACGAAAGGAAGATGCCTTTGACGAACACTCCCGAAACGCTCAACATTCTCACCCCTGATTTCCGGATGCCCGAACACTGCGGCGGTGACCGCTGGTCGATCCTGCATGGGGATTCTTTGCAGATCCTCCGCCAGTTTGTGCCGAACAGCTTCGATGCCATCATCACCGACCCGCCCTATGCCAGCGGCGGCAGCAGCCAGACCACCAAGAACCGCAGCACCAACGAAAAGTACAGCAGCATGAGCAAAGAAAAGGCGCTGCCCGACTTTGACTCTGACCAGATGGATCAGCTGAGTTGGATGTTCTGGACGGCGGCATGGCTGCAGGATGCCCGCCGCATTGCCAAGCCCGGTGCGCCCGTCTGCCTGTTCGTCGATTGGCGGCAGCTGCCCGCCATGACGCTGGCTTTGCAGTGGGCGGGCTGGACCTGGCGCGGTGTAGCCGTGTGGGATAAAGTCGCCAGCCGTCCACAGAAAGGACGCTTCCGCCAGCAGTCCGAGTACATTGTGTGGGGGTCCAACGGCAAAATGCCGCTTGAGAGAAATGTTGGGTGTCTGCCGGGCGTGTTCCGATACCCGAACCCCCAGAACCGCATCCATGTAACCGAGAAGCCCTTGCAGCTTATGCGGGATGTGGTGCAGATCTGCGAACCGGGCGGGCGCATCCTTGACCCCTTTGCCGGGGCGGGCACCACCGTGCTGGCCGCTGCGCAGGAAGGCTATGAGGCTGTCGGCATCGAAATGTCGGACGCCTACTTCCGCCGCAGCACTGAACGGCTGAAAACTGCCCTTGAATCCGAAGTGAATCAGAACTGATTCACTATTTTGCAAGAAAAACCGAAAAGTGAATCAAATCTGATTCACTCCCGAAATTCAGAAAGGAAACACGAAAATGAAACGACCTTGGGCTTTTATCTGCGCCAGCGAGGGCGCGACCTCCAAACATCTCCGCAATTATTGCCGCGAGGTGTACCTGCTGGGCTACCTGCCGGTATGCCCCAAATTGCAGGACAGCCAGTATTTGGTGCTGGAAGATGCCGTGGAACGCAGCGAATACACCGCCATTGTGCGGGATAAGCTGCTGCGCTGCCCGATGCTGGTGGTCTGCAGCCGCAATCAGGATGCGACCACCAACGCGCAGATCGGCTTGGCGCAGAAATACAACCGTATTGTCACAACCTTGGACGGTTTGAAGAAAGCCGTTTCGGAGGGCGACGACCTTGTGTCATGAACCGTTTTGCGGGGTGTCGTGTTTTGCTAGCATAGCGTCTGGTCGACCAGACGCACATTTTGGGGATGCCCCAAACCCCTGCCGTGCGTAAACGCAGATTTGTTGTCTCATTCCATGTCGATGAGAATGAATTATCATTCTTGAATCGGCAGGTTGCGGCCAGCAGTCTGAACCGAGAGGAATACCTGCGCACGCTCATTGTAGGCAAAGAAATCCATCCGCGCCCCTGCACGCACCACGCCGATCTGCTCCGCAAGGTGGCAGGGCTGTGCAACAATGCAAATCAGCTTGCCCACCGTGCCAACAGTACCGGAACAGCGGGGCAGGGGAGTGTGGATGAAATGACCCGGCTAACCCAAGAGGTTTGGCGGGAAGTAAAAGAAAACTGGTAAAGGAGTCACTATGAAAAATGGCTTACACATCCGTGATCCCTGTGCGCCGCCTTGACCGCACAGTGGACTATGTACAGAACAAAGAAAAAACAACACCGAAATCACAGGAAGAAGCTGTGGACTATGCGGCAAACCGGGATAAAACCGAATCAGCCTGTTTTGAAACAGGACTGGGCTGCACAACCATCAGCGCCTTTGAAGATATGCGATTGAATACGCTTCGCTGGCACAAAGAAACCGGTGTGCAGGGATACCATCTTGTCCAGAGTTTTGCAGAAGGGGAGGTAACTCCAGAACTGGCGCACCAGATCGGTGTCGAGTTTGCTGAGCAGCTACTGCTTGGGAAATACCAAGCAATTGTGACAACGCATTTGAACACTAAGCATTACCACAACCACATTGTATGGAGCGCCGTCAGCTTGGAGGATGGAAAGAAGTACCACAGCAACAGTAAAAGTTACTATACCGAAGTACGCGCCCTTTCAGACGCGCTCTGCCAAAAGTATGGGCTTTCCATCATTGAAACACCGGAATCGCTGCGAGGAAAGCGGCAATATGAAAAGTGGAGGGCTGAGGAAAACAACCAACCCACATGGCGCACGGCTATTCGGCAGGATGTGGACGAAGCGATTCAACGAAGCCTTACATGGCGGCAGTTTCTTAACGCGCTGGAGCGCAATGGCTATGAAGTCCGCATGGGGCGCAAGTATCCCGTTTTGCGTCCACCCGGAAAAGAGCGCTTTGTTCGATTCAAAACGCTGGGCAAGCGGTATACGCCCGAAGCCATCCAGACGCGCATCCTGTATCCACAAACATACTGCCCTTATGTGGAAAAGCCACCCGCCATCCAGCATGGCCGTCTGCGCAGCGGCAAGCCACGCCGCAAGTTGACCGGCCTGCGGGCGCTGTATTATCGTTACCTGTACGAACTGGGCGCGCTGCCCCGCAAGCCGAGCCGCTCCAGCTATGCCGTGCGGCAGGAAGCTTACAAGTTAGACCAGCGCATCCGACAGATGGAGTTCCTGTCCAGAAACAATATTGATACGCTGACACAGCTGGAAACTCACCGACAAGCCCTGCAAACAGAAATTAGGCAGTTGCTGACAAAGCGTAAGCAACTGCCCAAAACCGATGATGTACAATCGCAGCATGAATCGGTCAACACAGCCCTAAAAAAGCTTCGCCAAGAGGAACGGCTCTGCCGCAAAATCGCGGAACACTCCCTAGAGGTACAGCAACACCTCACCGAAGCTCGCCGTGACCGTGCTGAACAACAACAGCGTGAACAGGAACACGAGCGTGACCGCCGCCCTAACATTGAATTGACACTATAATCTTGAAAGGAAGGATGCCTATGAAATACCCCAACAAAGACTACATCGAACACCTGCGCCGCAAGTACCCGCCCGGCACGCGGCTGCAACTCAGCTGTATGGAAGATGAGATGGCCGTGCCTCCCGGCTCTATGGGAACCGTTGATTTCATCGATGATGCCGGACAAATCCACATGAATTGGGACTGCGGGCGCAGTCTTGCCCTCATCCCCGGCGTGGACTCGTTCAGCCGCTTGCCCTCGCCCAAAGAAAAGGCCGGTGATGCCAGATGAATTACGGCTCTGAACCCGCAGACCAGGTCGTCCGCTACTCGCTGGAGGGTGCAGAGTTTGCCCTGCGCATCTCCGGCACCGCTGCGAAAAACTTCTTTATTTTCGCACAGGCAGTGCTGCACGACAGCAAAAAGACCCACGGCAAAACGCACCTAATCCGTTTGCTGAAAGAGCAGAAGCCGCTGAAATTTTTCACGGTAGACAAAGACCGTATGCACGATTTTGCCCGCGCCGCCAAGGCGCATGGTCTGCTGTTTTGCCCCATCCGTGACAAGATGGACCCCGACCACATTGAGATTGCCATTTTACAGGATGATGCCTCCAAAGCCAACCGCATCATCGATAAGCTGCAACTGGCTATTGTGGACACCGGCACGGCAGAACTTATCGACACTGTGCAGCAGGAGCGTGGTGAAACCGCTCCGGAAACCGAGCGCGTCCAGACCGAGGACGGTGCGGTAGATTTTGAGGTCGGCGCAGACGAGGAAAAGTTCAACATGGGTTTTCCGCAGGGCTCGGAGAACGCCAGTCCGTCCGAGCCTTTCTCCGACAGCAGCAAATCTTTTGCAAACTCGCCGTCGCCGCGCGCCGATCAGCTTCGGGCCAAGGGTGAGCGCCCCAGCGTGCGCATGGAATTAAGCGACATCACCGCCTACCTGCGCCGCAAGGTTGAGCCGCCCAAAGACCGAATGCCGAGGATGCCCGTAAAAATCAAGAGAAAGGAGAAAACACTGTAAATGGACTTGAACAAATATCTCAACGAGACCGCAGCGCCCGAAACGCAGTATTCCAAGGAAGAGTACGCCGCCATGAAGAAAGCAGAGCGCGAAGCGGTTTGGGTGCAGGTGGATGCCCGCATGGGTGAGGTACTGGCAGATGCCCCGGCCTTGCAGGAATTTCTCAACTTCATGTCGCAATGCCGCAACTCGCTGCCGAACCAGCTTTTGCTCTCCGGCCAGAACGCCGACATCACGGACGCCCGCACATTCCAGCAATGGAAGGATGCCGGAAGGCATATCCGTACCGGCGAGGAAGGTTACACGGCCATTGTGGGGCAGGTGTACGAGAATAACGGCCGAAAGGCTTCCGGGTATAATATTGGCAAGGTGTTCGACATCACCCAGACGCGCGGCAGGCCTGTGCCACCGCCCGCCGAATACCAAGTGGATGAACTGATCGCCGCGACCATTGAGAGCAGCCCAGTGCCGATTCAGATCTCGGACAGTCTGCCGGACGGCATCCAAGCGCAGTATGTTCCCAAGAACCGCACGATTTATGTCCGCAACGGCATGGATGCAGGCACGACGCTGTGCGCCATCGTCCGGGAATGCGCACAGGCAGATTTTCACAAGGATTACACCTACAACCGCCAAGCCTACGCTGCGCCGAGTTACTGTGCCGCCTACATGGTCGCGCATCGGTATGGGCTTGACACCGCCGCTTTCAACTTTGACCGCGTGGTTGCCTTGTATGGCAATCTGGGCAAAGAACAGCAGCGGGGCTTTCTGTCGGATGTGAACACCGTTGGTGGTGGGCTGCTGCGCAGTCTGAGTCGCACGCTGGCTGTACAGACCCGCGAACTGCTCGCCGCAGAATACGCTGTTGCCGTGCCGTCTGCCAAGAAGCAATCTCGCCAGCAGGAGCGCGGCTGATTGTTTTCCGTTTGTTTTCAAATGACGGATAGCTATTGCGGCAGTTCTATGATATGCTGTGAGCAAAGGATGGTGAAAAACAATGACAGAACGTAAAGTTAAACTTGACCGTGCCAACAAAAGCATCCTGCTCCGGGCGCTGGGCGATGTCTACTACGGCCAGCGCGCCCGCGGCGGCAGTGCCGAAGAAACGGGACGGCTCATCCTGCGGGTGAACGATCTGCCCGCAGGCGGCAAGCTGACGATGTCGGCGGCAGAGTATCGGCTGGCAAAAGCAGCCCTCAACCAACTGCGCACCCAGCGCTTGGCAGAGGGCGGTTATACTGATGCGGTGGATGATGCACTGACCCGGTTGCTGCACGCGCACACGCCGCTGTTTATCTGGTGAATCCGACTATGACATGGGAAAAATTCTGGTCGATCATTGACCGAGTCCGCGCCCAAGCAGATATGCAGGATGAAGCGTCCGTGAAACAGTTCCTTTACACGGAACTCATCAAATTGCCGCAGGATGAACTGCTCGGTTTTGATTGCGCATGGCAAAGCTACCGCAATAAAGCCAACTTTCCCAAAATGGTTGCGGCGGCTTGCATCATTAATGACGGCAGTTCGGATGACAGATTTACCGATTTCCGTAACTGGCTGATTATGCAGGGGTACGATGCTTATCGGCAGGCGCTGATTGACCCCGATAACCTTGCGGCGCTCAACATTCCGTTCCGAGATACTGAGTGGATGGGATGCGGGAATGTGGCGTGGTATGCCTACGCGGGGCAGAAGCTGCGCACCTATTTTGAGAAAGCAGGTATCGCCGCTGAACTGCACAGAAGGTATCCAACCCTGCTGAAATTGCCTGACGATTTACATCGGGCAATCATGCAGGAGCAGCTTGCGCCCCACCGTGCGCAGGAAACCGAATGGGAACGGCAAATGCTGCGGACGGAAGTTAAACATTACATTGAAGTCAGTGACTTGGCATACAGCTACAACAAATTCTATGCCCAAAACATGCCCGACAAAGTGGCATGGGAAACACTGCAAAGCGATTTGTTTGCAAATCTGCCGCAAATCAAGGCGGAACGTATGCCGCAGGACTTTTCCGTAGTTTTGCCGAAGTTGTGGAGAAAACGTCAGGCATGGGATGCCGAGCGTACAAAACGCCCGCCCTATCGCGGCGAAGAAAGGTAGCCTACCACGCCGGGAAGAAAGAACCCTTGGTGGGTCTGGCTGCTGCCGCTGCCCGTTGTATGGTGGGCGGCGCTGGCGGTGGCTTGCCGCTGGCAGCCGGGCATGAAAATAACGGCTCTGCTGGATGCGCTGAACAGCGCACTGGCAGAGCCGTTTGCGTTGACGTGGGTCAGCGACAGCCCGCGTTTTTTGCTTGTGTTCACGGCGGTTTATGCGGTAGCGGTTATCGTGGCCGTGACGGATCAGAAGAACACCCGCCCCGGTGCGGAGCATGGCTCGGCGGCGTGGGGCGATGTGTTCCGCTTGAACAAGTTCTACATGGACAAGCGAGGACCGAACCTGCTGCTGACCCAGCATTTCCACATTGGAATCGACGGCTACAAACATAAGCACAACACCAACATCCTGATTGTCGGCGGCTCCGGTGCAGGCAAGACCAGAACCTACGGCGTACCGAATGTACTGGAATGTGCCTGCTCTATGGTCATTACTGACCCTAAGTCGGAAATTTTGCGTAAAACCGGCAATTTGTTGAAGCAGAAGGGCTATGAGGTCATCGTTTTTGACCTCATAAACCCTGCCGCATCGTTCTGTTACAACCCGTTTGTGTATGTGCATGATGACCGTGAAGTGCTGACCTTGATTGAAAATCTGATTCAAAATACCACGCCATCACATTCGAAAAGCAGCGACCCCTTTTGGGAGAAGTCCGAAACCGCCCTGCTCCAAGCCCTCATGTTGTACCTGCTGCACGAGGCCCCGCCCGAAGAACAAAACTTCCCGATGGTCATGGAGATGATTGCTGCTGCCGAGGTTCATGAGGATGATGATAGCTACCAATCCCCGCTGGACATCTTGTTCGAGCGATTGGAAATGCGCGAATCCGACAGCATCGCTTGTAAGCAGTACCGCATTTTCAAACAAGCGGCTGGCAAGACCGCAAAATCCATCCTCGTCAGCGTGGGTGTACGCTTAGCTGCATTCAACCTGCCGTCTATTGCCAAGCTGACAATGACGGACGAGCTGCATTTGCAGGAATTGGGCGAACGCAAAATCGCTTTGTTCTGCTGCATTCCGGATTCGGATAAGTCGCTGAATTATCTGGTCGGCATGATCTACACCCAGCTTATCCAGACGCTGTACCGTCAAGCCGACCGCGTACATAAAGGTCGTCTGCCTGTGCCTGTGCATTGCCTTATGGACGAGTACGCCAATATTTCCTTGCCAAAAGATACCTTTTTGTCGGCGTTGGCCACCATGCGTTCCCGCGCAATTTTCTGTTCCATCATCGTGCAGAACATGGCACAGTTAAAGGCTATGTACAAGGATGATTGGGAATCGCTGGTCGGTTTGTGCGACGAGTTTCTCTATCTCGGTGGGAACGAAAAGGAAACCCACAAGTATGTTTCCGAGCTCATGGGCAAGGAGACGTTGGACACGAATACCTACGGCCACAGCCGCGGACGAAACGGCAGTTTCAGCATCAACGACCAGCAGACGGGTCGGGAGCTTCTCGCCCCCGACGAAGTACGGATGCTGGATAACCGCAAGGCGATCCTGTTTGTCCGCGGGGAACGCCCCATGATGGATGACAAATACGATCTCATGCGCCATCCAAACATCCGGCTGACAGAGGACGGCGGCGCCGCGCCCTACGATTACACGCTGGCAAAGAGTGCCGCAGATGACCTCGACTACTCTCCAGAACAGTATGGCGAGTTTGAACTGCTGGAGCCGGATGATTTTATGAAATCGTAAATAAACACATATTGAATTGGAGGAATGCTTCTGAAGAAATTCAAAATTGCTTTTAAGAAAGCACCCAAGAAGAATCGCAGGCCACAGAATACGCTTTCTCTCGGCAGAAATGGACGATTTGGTTTTTCCGCCTACATCGCCGTGGTTCTGTGCTTCTGCTGTCTTTCAACAACCGTCTTTGCTGCCGGTGACCCGCTGGCAGTCGTAAATAATCTCTCTACCTTCATTTTTTCCTTGATCCGCGCCATCGGTCTGATCCTGTTAGGCTGGGGTGTGGTACAGGTAGGTCTTTCCTTCCAGAGCCATGACCCCTCTCAGCGTTCGCAGGGCTTTCTAACGCTGGCAGGCGGGCTGGTTGTCACCTTTGCGAAAGAAATCCTCGACTTGATCACCGCTTGATTCCCTGTTCATTACGCAAGGGAGCGTTCTATACGGAGCGCCCCCTTCTATTTATTTAAAAGGAGGTGACCAGCTGGAAACTGGATTATTGATAACTTGAATTCGGCGCTGGAAACATGGAATGACAAGCTGGCGGAAATCTGGTCGCTGCTGACCGAAAGTCCGCAGACGTTCAAGGGCGGGCAGATCTGGAATGTAATGACCGGCATTCACGGCGCGTTGCAGGCAATCGGT
>OHNR01000558.1_pt1:0-5000 | contig 9966 bp, 4 predicted proteins | sample 1569651 | NCBI WGS metagenome assembly OHNR01 (sample SAMEA3879502, study PRJEB24766) | human gut metagenome | biome: human-associated habitat; feature: feces | place: USA | collected 1985/1987 | reverse complement strand
TTTCAGCAGCCCCTCAAGGTAGGTCCGCAAATCGTCATTGTCCTCCACAATAAGAATACGCTGCCGGTCCCCGCCGGTCATTGTTGGAAGGATCTCACGCATGGGGCCGCAATCCGGTCCCATGCGGGTTTCCCCGGTATCCTGTTTCCTGGGCGAAGCAACGGGGCATGCCTTGTCAAGGCGTCTGCTCCTCAGGGGAAAAATAACACATACCATGGTCCCCTTCCCCTCGGTACTGGTAACGCGGACCCTGCCTCCGTGCAGCCTTACCAGCCTATGTACCATCATCAGTCCGACACCGTTTCCCGCCACTTGCAGATTGACGGCATTACTGCCCCTGAAATGGTTCCTGAACAGTTTCTTCCGTTCCTCAGGTGGAATGCCAATCCCCGTGTCTTCCACTTCCACACCCCATACATGCCGGTCCGCGAAGGCACGGACCTGGATACTCCCGCCCCGTGGAGTGTACTTCAGTGCGTTGGACAGTATATTCTTCAATATAGAGTCCATTTTGTCCTTGTCAAACCGGACATTCAGGTAAGGGAAGCCGCTCTCACGGGTGATATCGATGTCCCTGATGGAGGCATATGTGCGGAATGCCTCACAGGTCGTCTCCAGATAACTGTTGAGCTCATATTCCGAGACATGAAGTCTCAAGGTGTAGTTGTCCGTACTCTCGAAATCTATCAGGCTGGTGACCAATCCCAGAAGTCCGTCCACGCTTTTCAGGGCCATCCGTACATTGTCCATCCCCTCCGCCTTCACCATGTCTTTCTCCACCACCTCTTCCAGCGGAGCCTTGATCAGCGTAAGCGGAGTACGGACATCATGGGCAGTATGTATGAAGAAGCACGTCTTTTCGTCTGATATCCTTTTCTGCCTGCGCAACATGGCAACGCGAAAAGACACCACCCCAGCCAACACACACAATGACGCATATCCGGCAATGGCCCATGTACCCGCCCACAGCGGCCGGGCGACACTCAGACCGAGGCTTCTTTCCTCATACACCTTGTATTTCTCCTCATTGGAGACGGCACGGATACGCAGGGTGTAGTTGCCTGGGGGCAGGCTCGTGAACTGTATCCGCCCGCTCTGGACCGGATGGCTCCAGCCCTCGTAGAGCCCCTCCAATTTCCATGAATATAGGATGTTCGAGGGATAGTCGTAGTTGATGGAGACAGCTTCCAGGGAGAAGGTATTCTGGTCATATGCAAGTTCCAGCCTGACGGTATTGTCAATATCCTCCCTCAAGGGGGATCCCTTGTCCCCGGGATAGACGGGGCGGTAGGAGATCATGAAATCCCGCAGGAGCATCCGAGAAAAATGCGGGGCGGGTATCCTCATGTCGGAGGGGAACATGACGGCTCCGGTGTTACTCCCGAACACGAAGCTTTCCCCGTGCCGGAAAGTGGATACCCCGGCATTGAGGCATACGCTTGCCAGCCCTTGTTCTGCCGTCCAGTTTCTGAAAGTGCCGCTCTCACGCCGGAACAGGGCCACGCTGTTTTCGGTCCCCAGTAGCAGGGTGCCGTCCGCACGGGGGACAATGGTATGGATGTTATTGGATATCAGGGCGCAGTTCTCGGTCTGGTATTGGCGGACGAACCTGTCCTCCACGCTGTCATAGACGAGAAGTCCCGCCCCGCCGGTGCCGATATACAGGAGCCCGTCCGGTGCCTGGTACAGTGCATAGACATGAACCGCCTCGACTGGAAAGGCGATATGTCTGCAGGTCCCCCCGTGCCCGTCAAGCAGGTACAACCCCATGCCGGTACCGATCCACATCCATTCCGGAGCCTTCTCCAGTATGGCGGTGATGGGGCCCGGGACCGGGTACAGGCGTACTGTGCCGTCATGGGGATCGAAACGTTTGAGATTGTGGCAGCCCCCTGTCCATATACATCCTCCGGAATCTTTTCCGATGTCATTGATATACTGGTCTGGACGCCCCTCTGCTGCAAAGGAGGGGGGAAAGTATTCCACCCTCCCGGTTTTCTTTTCGATCCTGTACAGGCCCGAAGCGTACCCGCCGGCGCAGATGACACCCGGCGAGACCTCGCAGAGCGTCAGGAAGATATGGTTCCCGCCATCCTGTATCCCATCGGACCGGCTGAGAAAGGAGCGCCACCGTCCTACCGCAGGCTGCAGCAGGCTGATCCCGTTGCTGGTGGCGAACCACAAGTCGCCTTCGCTGTCTTCGATGACATCATGCACCTGATCGTTAACCAGCGACCGGCTGTTGCCCGGTGAGTGCCGGAACCATTCATAGCTCTGGTAGCGGTTATTCCGGATTGTGACTCCGGCGGGGTAGTTGGCAAGCCAGATACGGTCCCCGCGATCCACATAAATGTCATTGATATTGTCTCCGTTCATGCCGTTGTGGCTGGCGTAGTCGGCGGTTATATAGGGTTTGGGCACTAGCGAGTCCATATCCATCCTGTATACCCCCCTTCCGCCCGTGGCTATCAGCAGCTCCCGGTCATTGAGAGGGGTGATCCGGTTGACGGCCACATTCCGCAGCGTACTGCCTGCGGACACTCCGTATACAAGTATGCCCTTCCTGAAGGTTCCCACGAACAGTTTCTTCGAACCGGGGTGGTAGTAGAGTTCGCTGACCGGCGTCCGGATGCTGTCCGTGTCCGCAAGCGCCTCAAGGACACCGTCCCTTTCCCGTACCGGAAAAAGTCCGTTCACGGTACCGATGAAAAGGTTTGTACCGTCCGTCTCGCTGATAGCGGTTATATCACCTCTTAAACGGGAGACCAGCCGCTGCGCAATGCCTGTGCGGGTGTCATAGCGGATGATATGGTCACCCTGACAGAGCCATATGCGGTCCCCACGGTCCATATAGGCGTAACAGAGCATGCCCGTGGCGAAGTCATCCTGAAGACCGGGTATCCTGTATACCATCCGGAAACGGTCATGGAGGGTGTCGTAATGGAAAATACGGCCTTTCCTTCCCACAACCCACAGCGTGTTCTCCGTGTCGGTGTAGAGCCAGTTCAGATTGACTTGCGGGGCCACCTTCAGATTGCCGTCAAGAACAGTGTAATGCCTGATCCGCTTGCCGTCATAACGGTCCATCCCCTCCTGGGTGAGGAACCACATGTATCCCCTCCCGTCTTTTTGGATACGGTAAATCCTCCGGTTACTCAATCCGTCCTCTATTCCCAAGTATTTATATATCTGGGCTCCGCACATGGAGGAAATTCCCAGCATGAGGAATGCGGACAGTATTCTTCCCATATTCCGAACACGTGTCATTCTGATGTAAATTAGACAACAACTGTTGCAAATATATAAAAATATAAATTAATATACAAATTTAAACATAACCTCGGATGTCGGCATCAGGCGGTATGTCCTCAATGTCATGTACCCCGGAAAATAGCTGCATACGGGACCGGCCCATGATATGAACATATTCCGAGAGGCGGTTGTTCAATTGACCCGACGGAATTATGGCTTGCCGGGCTCGGGACTGTCCGCAAGGGTACGTTGGTCCGGTGTGCGGAATACCATCCATACCTCCGGTCCGAATTTATATCCGCGGGTGGTACAGGTGCCGGTCGAGGTTTGGCAGCCCCCAATAAAGCGGGCCGAATTGTTTGTAAGCACTCTTACCCTCATGCCCGATTTATAGATAATCTTCCAACAGTAAGAAGTTATAATTCGCATTTAAGAACAATGGCGGGCATTTCTTGTTAATATTATAATCATATAAAAGAGGCGCATCCGTTAGTGCCAGATTTGTTCACCACTTTCATCGTTGCGTATCGTATTGCGAGTTGTCCGTATCAGATGTTTATCCCCTCTTTCTTAAGACTTCCTGAGAACTGCCTGGGAAAGGACGGCTTTCCGCATTGCGACTTCATCCACAGCCCTTGGCGGTATAGCCATGCCTTTCACGGGGACTACGGTTGATTCATGCGACACAGCAGATTCCGGTGCTATAACAGGGTTGCCTACATACTTGTGCCTCTTTTCAGCTTGCTGTCCAGGTCCGAGTTGCGCACTTTACCCGCAGGTTGGACGGTTGTACATAACAATATTGATCTTTTGGGGGGCTAAAAGTCGAATATCCCCTTAAAAACAAGGAGCTGACGCATGTGTACAGCCCCTTATTTTTTTGTATAGCCCGGCCTCCTCTGGCATATTGCCGTTGCTTCCATCTGTAACAAGCAAAATCAGAATCTATATGCGGAACTTTTTGTTCCCGTAGCTGAGAAATTCCTTCGTGGCGTATTTCACACTGAATGGTCCGTAGTCACCGAGAGCCGAATGCGCAATTTGCTTGTCCGGTTCTGTCACATGCTCGACAGGTTCTCCCGTAGTATCAGTATCCTTGTATGACATAGGCTGCATGTTGGCGATGGCTGACCCGGTAGCCGCCGCACGCAATTTCCTGAACGCATAGGAGAGGATTCCGTCCATCATTGACCAGTACAAGGCGAAGAACGAGGTGCAGGAAAAGGAGGTCCCACAGTTGTAGGAGATAGCCGGGAAGGTATGGAAGAAGGAGGACGAACTGAAACAGTTGAAGTCCGAACTTGCAGCACTCGACCGAAAGATACAGTTGGAGCTTGAGCCGCCTACGCCCGAAGTCGCCGAAAAGGAGAATGACGGACAGGAGGTCAAACCGGATGCGGAAGGTGTACGAAACGTAGCTCCACAACACACCGAAGATGTGCCGCAGATACGCAGCCCGGTGAATGAACGCAGTCCGTCTGGCAATTTTATTGCCGACCATATCATCATCGGGCGGCCGGGATTCAACGTCCGTGACGAGTGCAAACCGAAAGGTATAAAAATGTGAACGAGTGTGCGGATATATATGGCAGGATTGGGAACATACCATTCCTTTTCCTGCCTTTTTCCATCAATATGACATAATGGCAAGGATACCATACAACAAGCCCTCGATTATATCAAAATAGGGTGTTGAAAGTAAATCGTCACGGCAAATCCGCCATATTTTCAGTATTTTCGCTAATTTT
>OHNR01000550.1_pt1 | contig 10012 bp, 7 predicted proteins | sample 1569651 | NCBI WGS metagenome assembly OHNR01 (sample SAMEA3879502, study PRJEB24766) | human gut metagenome | biome: human-associated habitat; feature: feces | place: USA | collected 1985/1987 | reverse complement strand
TGTACGAATAAACCATTGCGATTTAAGAATTTAAGAAATTGAGACTGATGGTATCATAAATTTTTGAAACTCGGCCGGAAGGCCGGTTTCTGTATTCACCCTATTTTTTCAGCGACTTCAGATAGTCGGCCGGGGTGATGCCCGTAAGGTTTTTGAAATGCCGGAAGAATGATGCGCGCGAGGAAAAACCACACATCTGGCTCATGGCCGTAAGCGTATAGCGCGATGTGTCGAATTCGCCGACGAGACGCTTGAATTCGGCCACACGGTATTCGTTTACGTAGTCGTAATAATTCTTGTGGAGATACTGATTGAAGAGAAATGAAAGGGCGTGAGCGCTCGAGCCAATCATGGCGGCAAGATCGCCGCTCTTCAGGTCGGGATTGGTGAAGGGGCGTTCAGACTTCATGAGCCCCTCGAGTTTGCGGTGGAGGCGTCGGCACTCTTCCTCGCTGAGTCGGGTGGCACGATAGCGTTTCAGTTCCACCTCGCGCGCCTTGCGGTCGGCCTCTTCGAGCAGTTCCGACTCGCGCTCCTGCATGGCCGAGGCCTCGCGGCGGTGGCGGCGATGGAGAAGATAGAAGTAGACGGCCGTGCCACCGGCGGCAAGCAGGCAAAGGAACATAATCACAGCAAGCAGATTGACCGACGGCCGGATGCGGATATCATATCCGGTCTCGCTGGTGGGATCGCCGGCATGGCGGATGCGGAAGCGGTATTTGCCCGGAGGAAGATCGTAGTAGGAGATACGCCCGTGGCCGGTTTTCATCGTCCATGAGTCGTCGTAGCCGTCGAGCATATACTCCACCATCTGGTCATCAGGCTGGATATAATCGAAATTGGCATGCCAGAGCGTCAGATTGTTCTCCTTGCTGTCGAGATCGATGGAGAGCAGGCGGCGCCCGCGGTGGAGCCGGCTGAACACACTCCGGCCGTTGGAAGCTATCTCCGTAAGCTCAGGCAGGCTCTTGAGCGACGCCTCGCCGCGCAGGCGGTTGAGATCGAGGCGCACCAGCCCCTGGTTGTTGCCGAGCCAAAGGTCGCCGTTCTCCCCTTTCACCGGATTGCAGAAAGTGAATACATTACTCGGCAGTCCGTCCGACAGACTGAAGTAGCGGAGCGTTTCCTGGCCGTCGAACTGCATCAGCCCCATCTCCGAACCGATCCACAGCATCCCGTCGGCATCTTCGCTGATAAAAGTGGCCGCGCGGTTGGTGGCCGCGGAAATCCCCTGCAGGGGCGCGAATTCCGTAAGCTGAAGATTGCTGCGGCATATGTCGCCGCGGTCGGGAAGAAAATAGAGATTATGATTGCGGTCCTCGAAAATATCACGGATTTTCTGCTTGTTGACGAATCCCTGCGGAAAACCATCGGTTCGAATCATGGAGCCGTCCCAGATGGCGAGACCTGTTTCGGTACAGATCCAGCCCCGATCGGTCGAATCGAAGAAGATTTCATATATATTGCCTTGCGGCAGATGGGAATTCCTGTTGGTAAAGCATTTTGTCGATCTCAGATCGCCTGAGGCATCGAGCCGGTAAAGTCCGCGCGATGTGCCGATCCATAGGTTGTCCGACCGGTCGGAAGCAATGACAAATACGCTCTCCCGACTATCGAAACCGGCCCCTGGAACGAACGGTTCGAGCCTGCGGGCCGACGGGTCGAACGTATACATCCCTCCGTTGTAAGTGCCTATATAGTAGCGTCCGCGCCATTTGCGAACGCAGAAAATGATATTCGACCTAATCTGCGGACTTTTGAATTCCATCATCTCGCGAGTCGAACCATCGACGTAGTAGAGGCCCTCGCGCGTGCCGATAAGCTTAACCGCTCCATCGACGGCCACAGCTCTCACAGCCCTGTGGAGGGTGGAGAATCCGCCGCCGGGCAGAGAATAGACTTCGAAAATCCGGCGTGTATAGGGGGTATAGTCGGCGCCATCCTGATAATATCCCACCCAAAGCAATCTCTTTTCGTCGACCAACACGGAATAAACTGAATTGGAGCGCAGGGCAAAATCCGGCGAGGCACCCACCTCATAATGGCGCAGAATATTGCCATCGGGGCTGCAGACAAAAACACCTGTGCCGTCGGTGGCGGCCACGAGAGTGCCGTCTACGGCAGTGAGCCCCGTGACGATGTCGTTACCTACCTCTATCGGCTCCAGGAAGCGCTCTCCGCGCATGAGAAAAGGTCTGACTCCACCTCCGTGGGTAGCCACGAATATAGTGTCGCCTATCGACGTTACGGCCGTGGGGGTATAGGGGCCATGGCTTACGAAGGAATTAAAATGGCGCTGCGAGGCATCAAAGCGGTTGAGGCCACGCGGCGACGCCACCCAAAGATTGCCTGCAGGGGTGAGATGCATAGCCGTCAGCGAGTTGGCGTTCGACATTACGTCGGGGTCGAGAAGGAAGCGGCTGAGCTTACGGCTGTCGACATCGAGAATGAACATTCCGGCATCGGTGGCGACATACAGGGTATCTCCCTTGCAGGCAAGGGCGTTGACCGACATATTAATTTTGTCGGGGAATACCGGCACCATATCCTGCATCGTCGACGAGACTACGAAAAGCCCGGCCGCGTTGCCCATGAAAATCTCGTGGCGCGGCCCTTCGGCAATGGCCTTCACACGCTTGGCGTTAAGATTCTCGCCCGGGATGGGAAAACTTCGGATATTGTTGCCGTCGAAACGGTCGAGGCCGAGACCTGTGCCGAGCCATACGTAACCGCGGGAATCCTTGAAGATGCTGTTTACAACCAGATCGCTCAACCCGCTGTTGCTGTCGAGATGACGAAATTCACCTCTGCCGCCCAAAGCGTGGACAGCCGGAACAGTAAGAAGCAATATCAGGACAAAAATACGGACGAGTCTCAGTCCCTTCATAATCAGCATAATCGCGGGTCAAGGCAAAAGACGCGGGCAGATGAATTTCATGGTTGTAATGCCAAAGTTATCCAAATCTGCGTTTTTTTCAAATTTTTGCCGATTATTTAACATAACTGTAGTCGTTATCGCTACCCGTTCAATTGGCCGGAAGTGTGGCGCCGTCGGGGAGCGAGGGGCTGCACGTATAGCCGCCTGACGCATCGCGCTCCACGAGTATCTCGACCGGCACAGGAGATTGCAGGGTGAATTCAGGCGTCTCAAGACGCGTTCCAGCAAGAAACCACCGGTTGGCCGAGGCCATTGCCGTAGAACCGCTCATACGCAGCCCGGCCGCTTCGAGAGTGGCTTCCGGAGTGTCGGTATTGACCATCAGATATTCCGCTCCGCTTTTTTCTTTGACGAGCAAGGCCACATGGCTTCCATCCATATCTGCCTTCACAGCAGGATAATCAACAGAGGCGATGCGCGAAGGGGAATGGCTTGCCGACGGCTCGAAAACGGCCACAAACGGCCGGTTCCATGCCTCTCCCCGCTGACGCGCCACATAGGTAAGCGTAGGCGTAGCCTTAATGTCGTAAGGCATGTCAGGTATTCTACTGAGTCCTTCGGTCATGGGGCTTAACGCCGAGAAGACGGTGCGTTCGGGCGCTCCGGCCATCCACATGCGCATCTCAACCTGCGTGGAATCCGGGCGGTCGACAGTGAAGGTAGCACGCACGGGACTTTCGGTCGTGGCGGCCCGCTTGTCGAAAAGATAGGAGTAGGCTCCGAGATGGGCTCCGGCAAAAGCGAGTTCCTGAGTAGGCAGCAGCCCGAGAGAGCTGCCGTCGGGGGCGGACATCTCCATCCGCTGGCCCATATTGTGGTAAAAATAGTCGTGGAACTTGTCGCGGCCGTTGCGTCGGCGCGAGCGGAAAATGTCCACATAGAAGCCTGTGGAATCCGACGTTGCCACGATGGCGTTCATGCGCCGCTGGTCGGAAGTAGTTTCCGGCTCAAGGAAATAGAGGTCGCTGTAGGTAAACGGTACGGCTTTTCCGACACCCTCCGAACCCGACGCAGGATATAGTCCGCGCACCTCGAAAGGATGGTTGCTCTTCATAACAGGATAGGACGACACGCCGTCGACGCAGACCGTATTATGAGCAGGGAACTGACTGTAGTATTCATGGTAGTCGATACCGGAATATAGCGTCTGCCCTATTCCTCCGTCGGGAGCGAGACGCAATCCATGGCCGTAGAGCTCCATACTGATGCCGTTGGCGTGCATATGGTTGCCTTCACTGCCGTTGAGCGCAATCATGAGCGAACGGTCGGGGTGCATTCCCGTGCGCTGAACCAGCCAGGAGGCGTTGGGAGCATAGAATGTCGAGGTTACGTATGGAGAGAGATTGTCGGCCTTCACATCGGCGAGCATCTTCTCGAAGCGTCGCTTAATGTCGGACTTACCGAAGCGTCCGGCATTGCGCACCAGGCGCTCATAGATCTGCGGCTTTACGCGATCGGGGTGCGTGTCGCCAAAAGCAATCGTGCGTGCGTCGGGCATCATGTATTGCGGATATGCCTCGGCAGCCTTGGCTATAACCGGCAGCTCTTCAACGAGGTCAATGCCCAGTTCGCGCCCTACGATGTCGGTCAGATCGGTAAAATCGTTGAGTACAACCATCGAATATCCGGCACACTCGGCCCATATGCCAGTGGCTGGGTCGTAGCCGTAGGAGGCGAGTTTCGGAAGGCTCCACTGACGGATTGAGCTGTCGTTCATTACCTTACGGATGTAATGCTCGCGGCCCTTGCCGTCGGCGTAGGTGCTGTCGGGGTTAAGCAGAAGCGCTACTTTCAGCATGTAGCGGGCCTGCATGAAGTTCCAATTGTTGTGGGGAACGCCGTTGGCCTCGATTTGGTCGGCCCATTTTTTGAAAGCAGCCTCGTAGACGGGAATCTTATCCCCATAGTTTTCAGCAAAAAACGGTTTTAGAATGGTATAGATGCCGACCATTTTGTCGAGGGCGTCCTCGTGGATAACCTCGAACGACTGGAGGCCGACAAGCGTCTGCTGGTGTCCATGGTTGAGGTCGTAGGGCTCTTTCTTGTAGTAGATGCCCGTCATATAGGTATCGAAAACACGAGCGGCCGCATCGGCGAATTTACGCTCGCCGGTTGCATCCCAAAGTTTGGTAGCGGTTTCAGCCAGGCCGCCTATCTCGTTGTTGACCGAGCCTATGATGCATCCTGTGGCCGAAATAGGTGCCCACTCCATAGGTTTGCCGGGGAGCGAGTTGTTAGCGAGCCACAGACCGCGCGGGTCGTCGCTGCCGTAGGGGGTAAGGTCGGCCAGACGCGGACGGGCATAGGATGTGCCGTGGCTGCGGGCACCGTTGAGCATCACTGTAGGTGCGGGAGCAGCATCTGCCGTATCGACGCCCGCATAAAATTCACCCTTGATGAATTCCTGCGATGCGCACGTGCGCCAGTGCATCATAAGGCGCGACTCAAGCCAGTTGGGACCGCTGTCGACAAGCGCCTCAACCTTCGCGCGCCATCCGGCTATCTGCTGCGGGGTATAGGCGCTCTTTGTGGTGGACGACTCGGTTTTCTGACTCTTTTTGCGTGGCGAGGCCGACATGGCGGCGGGGAACCCGATGCCTACGGCCATAGCAAGCGCCACTACTGCTGATACGAGTTTAGTTTTCATACCCATAAATACGCTTCCGTGGGCTGCTTCACTCAACAGCCCGTTGCCCCCCACATTGCTAAATATAATTTTGATAAAATGGCTATCTAATAGTAGGGATGCACCCTGATATTCAGACAATCTGTGTAGCCAGCATATATCTTACCAAAATTTTAGGCCTCGCCGAAAACAACGGAATCGACGAGGCCAAGCCTTATAAAAATTGACGGGGGCTTTCAGATTTTATGCCGTACGGTCTGCGGGCGGCCGCCGGAGGGAATCAGCGCAGACGGATTTTCTTGCCGGGCTTAAGCTTCGATTTGGTAGTGAGGCCATTAAGCTTGCAGAGCTGACGGACGGTGATACCATTGCGGGAGGCTATGCGGCTGAGCGTATCGCCACGGCGCACGGTGTAGTTGCGCGGACGGTTCGACACCGAGATGCCGGAGGCGTCGCTGCGGGCCGGACGACTGGCCAGATACTGCTTGGCATACTCCTGATTGGCGGCGGGATCGAAATTACGCGGACGCTTATAGGTCTGCTTGTCGAATGTATATGTGTCGGTGTGAACAGTCTGGTTGGCGAAATCGAAAATCGCGGCAGGATTGATCGGATATCCCATGAAACGGGTCTCGAAATGGAGATGTGAACCGAAGCTGCGGCCGGTATTTCCGCCAAGGGCTATGGGCTCGCCGACCTTGACGTCCTGGTCGTCTTTTACGAGGAATTTCGAAAGGTGGCCGTAGACGGTCTCAAGGCCGTTGGGGTGACGGAGAATCACATAATATCCGTAGCCCTTGCGCTCGAAGTTGGTGAGACGCACGCGGCCGCTGAAAGCAGCGTAAACGGTATCGCCGGTCTGCAACTTGAGGTCGATGCCTTTGTGCTCGCGGCGGAAGCGCGGACGATAGCCATAGGGCGATGTTACGTAGCCGGGACAGGGCATTGCGAACTCGCTTACGTCGATTACCTTGGTGTCGGGCACGGTCATACCTGTGTAGGCGTTGACGCGCTTGCTTTCCCACCCCTCGGTATAGATGTCGAGTTCGGGCTCGGCCTCATCCTTGAAAAGGTTGTCGAGGAAAGCCTGTGTATCCTTGCTTGAAATCTGGTTGCCTATGTTTTCCTGGCGGGCGATAAGATCGAGATGTTCCGATTTATGTGCGTTCGGCACGCGATATGTCTGTGCTACTGCCGAAACTGCGGAGATTATGGCGAATGCGAAAACTGATATTTTCTTTATTGTGTTCTGAAGCATGAGTGGGGAGAGTATCTTTTTAAGCGTCTTTTTCAGGGAGTTCGTCGGTTGCGTAGATTGCAGAAATAGAAACAGGGAGATAGTCGAAAACTTCGGAGGGAGCGAAGAAACGCGCTACTTCGACAGCGGCGTTCTCCGGGGTATCGGAGGCATGAACGATGTTCATCTGGCCGCTCATGCCGAAATCGCCGCGGATGGTGCCGGGCTCGCCCTTACGCGAATTTGTCACACCGGTCATGGCGCGGACCACGCTGACGGCGTCTACACCGCGGAGTGCGAGAACAACCACAGGGGTAACGGTCATCGAAGCGACAAGCGAGGGGAAAAACGGGCGATCGACGAGATGCGCATAGTGCTCGCGGAGAATCTTTTCATCGAGCTGCATCATTTTCATACCGGCAATTACCAGACCTTTCTGCTCGAAGCGCGCCACAACAGCGCCGCAGAGGCCTCGCTGAATGCCCGAGGGCTTCACTATCACAAGGGTTGTTTCCATGAGTATCTTTTAATTACTTCTTGCGGGCCCGGTACTCTCCATCAAGCGGGAAGCATCCGGCGCGTTGCACTGCTTATTCGGCGATAATTTTACAGGAATCGCCTGATTATCAACGGCGTATATCAATCAAAACGACGTTGCCGTTTTTTCATTTCCCCCAAAGGTACAAAATTCCACGGTCGAATCGAAACTTTCTGCACATTAAATTTCTATAATTTGTATTGCAGAAGCTTGAAATAACGCCATAACATATTAGGAATAAGAAATATATGCACGCGGCGAATTTTCAACATCCTGCGCGCCGATATGCAATAGTGTGCAGCCCACACAAAATGCGCAAGGCGGTGTGCGGGAATCCGGGGATTCCGACACACCGCCTTGTGAAAAGATTTTTCCTGGGAGTATTACCAGATTACAACCTGGTCTTCGGGAGCGCGGTAGAGTTTGTTACCCTCCTTGATGCCGAAGGCGTTGAAGAAGGGAACGATGTTGCGCAGGGAAACGTTCACGCGGTTCTCGGCCAGAGAGTGAACGTCGCCGATAGTTAGGTTACGCTTCTCTTCGTCGCGGATATTGGTTGCCCAGATATTCGCATAATTGAGATAGAAGGCCTGCTCGGGAGTGAAACCGTCGATTTTAGCCTCTTCCGACTCGATGTCGACGCCTTTTTTCTTCTGAGCGTCGAGGAAGGCGGTGCGGCTGATACGCAGGCCGCCCTGGTCGGCGATATTCTCACCCATAGTGTAGGTGCCGTTGGCCATGAGGCCGGGAAGAATTTCGACTGCGTCGAACTGGGCACCGAGTTTCTTGGTCAGAGCCTCGAAAGCCTCGGTATCCTCCGGAGTCCACCAGTCGGTCATATTGCCTTTTGCATCGAAGTTGCGGCCCTGGTCGTCGAATCCGTGGGTCATTTCGTGGCCGATAACCACGCCGATGCCACCGTAGTTCTCGGCGTCGGAAGCCTCGGGATCGAAGAAGGGGTTCTGCAGGATCGCGGCAGGAAACACGATTTCATTTGCCAGCGGATTGTAGTAGGCGTTGACGGTCTGGGGAGTCATGCCCCATTCGGTCTTGTCGACGGGCTTGCCCCACTTGGAGAGCTCCTCCTTCTGGTGCCACATGCCGGCGTTGTGAACGTTCTCATAATAGCTCTTGGCAGGATCGATTTCCATTGCGGAGTAGTCCTTCCATTTGTCGGGATAGCCGATTTTCACGGTGAAGTTGTTGAGCTTCTCGATAGCGCGGAGCTTGGTTTCATCGGTCATCCAGGGGAGATTGATGATGTGCTTGCCGAGCGACACCTTAAGGTTGCCCACAAGGTCGAGCATCTTCTGCTTGGAGGTTTCGGGGAAGTGCTTCTCTACATAGAGGCGGCCGATAGCCTCGCCCATATAGCTGTCGGGCACACCGAGAGCGCGCTTCCAGCGCGGACGCTGCTGCTGCACACCCGAGCGTACTTTGGCAAACTCAAACGAAGTGTCGGTGAACTTGTCGCTCAGATAGGGAGCTGCCTGGGCCACATATTTCCAGAGGTAGTAGTCCTTGATCTCGCGGTCGGACAGGGTTGCAAGCAGATTGTCGGCCTGCTTCATTCCCTTGGGCTCGGTGAGGATGAACTGCTGGGGAGTCTCGATGTCCATGGTCTCGACGAAGAAGCGGTCCCACTGGATATGCGGGTAGTCGGCCTTGAGCTGGTCGAGCGTGCGGGGATTGTACATGGCGGGAATATTGCGGCTCTCCTCGCGGGTGAGGGCGGAGTCGGCGATTGCCGTCTCTATCTTCAAGACGTTCTCCATGATGCGCTTTGCGTCTTTCTTCTTGAAGCCGGCGTTGACCATCTGGTCGACGATAAGCTTTTTATAGGCGTTGCGGATCTTTAGAGTCTCTTTGTCATTGTTCAGGTAGTAGTCGCGGTCGCCCAGGCCCATCGAGCCGCCGGAAACGTACATGGCGTAGCGGTTAGAGTCGGCCATATCCTCCATGGGACCGGCTCCGAAGAAGGGGCTTGAATAGTATTTGTGCATCCACAGCAGCAGGTCGGCCATCCCTTCGGGCGTAGTGCTCTCGATTTTGCGGAGATCAGCCTGGATGGGAGCGGCACCCTCGGCGTTGCGGCGCACGGAGTCCATGCCCTGCGAGTAGAGGGTCCAGATTTTGAAGGCGTTGGTGCCGGGTTCGGGATTGGTGGCGCCCAGATTGAGCACGATTTCCTTCACCTGGTTCTCGGCGGAATCGTTGAGGATGTTGAACACGCCGTAGCGTGCGTACTCGGCGGTGAGGGGGTGAGCCTTCAGCCAGCCGTTGTTCACGTGGTGGTAGAAGTCGTCGCCGGCGGGAACGGAATTGTCGATATATGCCGGATTGACGCTTTTAAGATGTTCGGTTGCCATAGCGTTGACCGAAGTAGCGGCGATGGCTGCGAAAGCCAGAGCCAAATGGTTGAATTTCATCTTATATTGATATTAAATAACTGTTCAGGATGATTTACACTGTACCGGTCTATTTTCTTATGATGGTTTCGTTTGAAACAGGAAGCGATGCCTCCGAATATATCGGACGCAACGGCGGGGCGAAAGGTTGCACCCGCCGGCAGATTGTTCCGCATAGGCGGGGAATTCTTTCAGACGTTGAAACGGAAGTGCATGATGTCGCCATCCTGCACGATGTATTCCTTACCCTCGACGCCGAGTTTAC
>OHNR01000549.1_pt1 | contig 10025 bp, 9 predicted proteins | sample 1569651 | NCBI WGS metagenome assembly OHNR01 (sample SAMEA3879502, study PRJEB24766) | human gut metagenome | biome: human-associated habitat; feature: feces | place: USA | collected 1985/1987 | reverse complement strand
GGGATTCATGGCGAAGCCATGTACACCGCACCCACACTGCGCAGCGCGTGCAGTTCTTCAAGCTACAGACTGCCAATGTGCGGGGTCAAGGGGCAAGGCCCCTTGCGTTCTCTTGGGGGTCCAAGGGGGATATTCTCTCACGTGAGAGAATATCCCCCTTTTTTCGCACCCCGCACGGTACGGGGTACCCCTTTACCCTTTAGGGCAAAACGCAAAAATAAAACCTACCTTGCGGCAGGTTCTATTTTTAGGTCTTACAGTCCCAGTTCGACGGCGCGGCGAAGTCTAACCTTGCCGTCGAGCGCTTCGTCGATCGTGTGGATCAGCGCCTCGCGGTCGCGGTTGAGCGTGCCGCCGAGGGGAAGGTAGTTCGACGCGTGGTTCGAGCGGAAGATGCTGCCGTCGGAGTCGATGTGCTCCAAAAAGAGGCGTGTTTCACGCATCAGCTCGGGCGGCTCCATCATCTTGAACTCGCCGCTCGTGATCCAGTCGTGCAGCGGCGTGCCCGAGTAGACGCGAAGCGTCAAAAACGCGATATAGTCGGGCTTCATGCGGGAAACGGCCTTCGCCGTGTCGATGGCGTGGGACTGCCAGTCGCCGTTCGCGCCCGCCATGCCGTTGATGGCCGTGACGGAGGTGGCGATGCCCGCCTGCTTGCAGCGGATGGCGTTTAAGACGATCTCCTCGGCAGTAACGCCCTTGCAGAACTTTTTGAGAAGCTCCTCGTTGCCGCTCTCAAGGCCGATATACACGATGCCGAGGCCGTGCTCGCGCAGCGTACGCAGCTCGTCGTCCGTCTTGCGCATGATGGCCTTGGTCGTTGCGTAAGCCGCAACGCGCTTGCAGGTAGGGAAATGGTCGCAGATATAGTCGAGAACGGTCAGAAGATAGTCCATCGGCAGGATCAGCGCGTCGCCGTCGGCTAAAAAGATCTTCTCGATATAGCGCCCGTAGGCGCGTGCCTCGTCGAGGTCGGAGAGCACCTGCTCAATGGGGTTGATGGAGAACTTTTTGTCCTTGTACATCGTGCAGAACGCACATTTGTTGTGGCTGCACCCGAGCGTGCACTGCACGATGAGGCTGCGCGCCTCGCTGGGGGGACGGTAAACGGCTCCCGAATAATGCATCAGGGTTCCTCCTTACAAAATCAGCCGAGCTTGGCCTGGCACTTGTCCATGAAGCGATCCACGGTGATGACGGCGCGCTGGTGCGTGCCCTCGCCGATGAGGCCGGCGGTGTCGGTCGCGGTGGCCTTGAAGTCGACCATCTTGCCGTTTGCGGAAATGTCTGTGACCTCGACGGTAACGGTGATCTCCATGCCAACGGGCGAGGGGGAGACATGGGAGACCTCGACCTTGGTGCCGACGGTGCTCTTACCCTCGGGCAGCTCCTGCTGGAGATAGGTGAAGGCGGCATTTTCGACCATCGCGACGAGATACGGCGTGCCAAACACCGGCAGACCGCCGCTGCCGAGCGCGGCAGCGGTCATGTCTTCCGTAACAACTTTCTTGACGGTAAAAGTATCTCCGATTTTCATCTTAAAAAACTCCTTTACGATATTACTTGGCAGCTTTGACCTTGATCCAGAGCTTGCTCAGCTCGCGCATGAGCACCTGGTTGTCGTGGAACATCTCGTCCTTGTCGTAGCCGCTGCGGGGAAGGTAGGCGGCATTGTCCGCGTAGAGATCCTCAGACGAGGTCATCTCTTCAAACACTTCCGCGTTGGGAGAAGTATAACCCACCGTTTCGGTGTTGTCAAATGCGGCCTCGTAGGTGAGCATGTAGTTGATGAACTCGTGGGCGAGCTTGGGATTCTCGGCATTTTGGGGAATGACCATGGCATCGCACCAGATGTTCGTGCCCTGGGAGGGCATATAGAAGCTCATGTCTTCGTTTTCATCAAGCACCACGGCCGCGTCGCCGGAGTAGACAACGGCGATGTCCTTGTAGCCGTTCATCATACCGTCGATGACCTCGTCGGTCACATAAACGGGGGACATCGTGTTGTTCATTTGCAGCAGCCACTCGTAGGCGGCATTGATCTCATCGGGATCTTCGGTGTTCATCGAGTAGCCCAGCGCCTTGAACGCCATCATGAACGAGTCGCGCTCGGAATCGTAGATGTAGATGTGACCGGCGTAGTCGGTGTTGCGCAGGACCTCCCAGCCCTCGCTCTCGATGACGGCAGGGTCGACGTTCTCGTGGTTGTAGACGAGACCGACGCTGCCCCAGAAGTAGGGGATGGAGTACGTGTTGTCCGGGTCGTAGCTCATACCGAGCACGGCATCAGACATGTTCTCCATGTTGGGGATCATGCTCTTGTCAAGCGGCTGGAGGAAGTCCTCGTTCATCAGGCGTTCGATCATGTAGTCGGACGGAATGATGACATCGTAGCGGTCGCCGGCCATGAGCTTGGTGTACATCATCTCGTTGGAGTCGAAGTTCTCGACGATGACGCGCACGCCGTACTGCTTTTCAAAGTCGGAGATGACGTTCTCGCCGAGGTACTCGCCGGGGAGATAGAGCTTCAAAACGTTGCTGCCGTACTTCTCGACAGCCGCGGCGCTCTTGTGCTGCTGGGAAAGGCTCGCGCCCACGGTGCCGCCGACAACGGCCAGCACCAGCACGGCGGCAACAGCCGCCATGGCCTTGCGGCTCACGGCGCGGGAGGACTTGCCGTCCTTTTCGCGCTTTTCGCGCACGATCGGCACGATGTTCACGACGCCGAGCACCAGCGTAATGAGAAGAATCACAATGGTAGAAAGGGCGTTGATGGACGGGTTCACGCGCTTGGACATCGTGTAGACCAAAATCGAAATGTTGTTGACGCCGTTGCCCGTTGTGAAGTACGAGATGACGAAGTCGTCAAAGCTCATCGTGAACGCAATGAGCGCGCCGGAGACGATACCCGGCTTGATCTGCGGTACAATGACTTTCGTGAGCGCCTGGAACGGCGTTGCGCCAAGGTCCATCGCTGCGTCGATCAGGTTAGGGTCGAGCGAGCGGAGCTTCGGCGTAACGGAGAGCATCACGTAGGGGATACAGAACATGATATGCGCGATGAGCAGCGTGCCGAAGCCTTTTTTGACCGTGAGGACGCTGAAAAACATCAGAAGTGAGATGGCCGTGACGATATCGGGGTTCATCACGGGAAGGTCGTTGATGCGCTCGACCATCTTCTGCACAACCTTGCGGGATTTAGAAAGGCCGATGGCCGTGATCGTGCCGACGACTGTCGCGACGACCGTCGCGATGACGGCGATGATGACCGTGTAGAGCACAGCCTCCATCATCGTCGAATCGGCGAACATCTTTTCATACCAGCGGAGCGAGAAGCCGCCGAACTTCGTCAGCGAGCGGGAATCGTTGAACGAAAAGATAATGATATAGAGGATGGGGAGGTAGAAGAAGAGCATCGTGAGCGTCAGGATGATCTTCGAGCCGACAGAGGTTTTCTTTTTCATGCGCTTCTCACTCCTTTCCCTGCGAGGCGACCTGAACGTCCGCCTTGCGCGTCAGCCACATCGAGATCATGATGATGACCGCCATGATGAGCGAGATGGCCGAGCCGAAGTTCCAGTCGCCAGTGGTGAGGAACTGCGTTTCAATGATGTTGCCGACGAGGACGTACTGTCCGCCGCCGAGAAGCTTCGGAATGAAGAAGCTCGACACCGCGGGCAGGAACACGAGCGTGATGCCGGAGATCACGCCGGGAAGCGAGAGCGGCAGCGTCACGCGCAGGAATGCCTGCACCGGCGTTGCACCGAGGTCGTTGGCGGCTTCCAAAAGGCTCTTGTCCATCTTGGCAAGGGACGTGTGGATCTGCAGGATCATAAAGGGAATGAAGTTATAGACCATGCCGAGGATGACGGCAAAGCTCGTGTGGATCATCGACACGGGGCCGATGCCGAACCACGAAAGGATCGTGTTGAAGATGCCCTCGTCCTGCAAAATGCCCATCCAAGCATAGGTGCGCACCAGCATGTTGACCCAGGTCGGCATGGTGATGAGCAGAATTAAGATCGTGTTGCTGCGGCCGCCGCGCTGCGCGATGACGTAGGCGATGGGGTAGCCGAGCGCAACGCAGATGAGCGTTGTGATGAGCGCGATATAGAGCGAGCGCAGCAACACATCCATAAAGACCTTGTCCGTGACGAAGCGGGCAAAGTTCTCAAAGGTGAACTGGAATGTCAGCACCGAGTTGCCGGAGGTCGTGAAGGCATAGAGCACGATCAGAAGCATCGGCACCACGATGATCGCGATGATCCACGCGATATACGGGTAAGTCATGGAACGAAAGCGCTTCACCACTGGCCCTCCTTCTTCATCACGTGGATGTCCTCGGGACGGAAGACAAGGCCGACCTGCTCGCCCTCTTCAAAGGCGTGGGTGGTGGAGACCTTGTACTCATAGCCCTCGGTGGAGAAGGTCACATCGTAAACGCCCGGGGTGATGGTCTCGGGGTCGAAGTCGTACTTGACGTCCGTGATCTCGACCTGCTCGCCGTCTTCGAGGGACCACGCCGACGCGCTGGCCCAGGTCTCAAGGTCGGTGTCGAGCGCGATGCTCTCCTGAATGTCCTCGACCTTTTTGAAGAAGTTCATCGCGTAAATTTCTTCCTGATAGACCTTGCTCTCGACGCGGTTCTGCGCTACGACGAGCACCTTGACGGTGATAGACGTATCGTTCGCGGTGGCAAAGGTCACGGTGTAGTTGCCGGTCTCGGGCTTGATGTCGTATTCGACGGTCTTGATGGAGATGGGCTCCTCGGTCTCGGCGTCCCACGCCTCGGCAGAGGCGAGGGCGACGACCTTGGCGTCGTCGAGCTCTTCGACGTCCTCCACGTCCAGAAGGAAGGCGTTCGCACTGATCTTCTCGCCCTTTTCCTCGTTGTAGACAGGGCGGTCCTGCGAGACCTGCATCTTCACGGTGATGGACGTACCGACGCGCGTTTCGACCACGGTTTCATAGTGCATGCCCTTGAAAAGCTGAGACTTGACCGTGCCCTTGAGCATACCCTCGGCACGCGGGACAATGTCGAGGTGCTCGGGGCGGATGACGACGTCGACCTTTTCGTTCTTATTGTAGCCGCGGGCACGGCAGGCGTACTTCTTGTCCTCGAACATGACGAGGTCGTCCTCAAGCATGACGCCGTCGATGATGTTCGTCTCGCCGATGAACTTGGCGACGAATTCGTTGACGGGGGTGCGGTAGATTTCGGTCGGCGTACCGATCTGCTGAATTTCACCCGCATTCATGACGACGATCTTGTCGGACATCGTCAGCGCCTCTTCCTGATCGTGCGTGACGAAGATGAACGTGATGCCGACCTCCTGCTGGATGTATTTGAGCTCCTGCTGCATCTCCTTGCGGAGCTTTAAGTCGAGCGCGCCGAGCGGCTCGTCGAGCAGCAGCACGCTTGGCTCGTTAACGAGCGCGCGGGCGATGGCGATGCGCTGCTGCTGGCCGCCGGAGAGCTCGGTCACGTTGCGGTGGGCATAGTCCTCAAGGCTAACAAGGCGCAGCATACGCATGACTTTCTGCTCGATGACGTCCTTCGGCTCCTTTTTGAGCGTCAAGCCAAAGGCGATGTTGTCGTACACGTCCATGTGGGGGAAGAGGGCATACTTCTGGAAGACGGTGTTGATCTCGCGCTTGTAGGGCGGGACGCTGACGATGTCCTCACCGTCGAAGAGCACCTTGCCCTCGCTCGGCTGCAAAAAGCCGCCGAGGATGCGCAGCAGTGTCGTCTTGCCGCAGCCAGAGGGGCCGAGCAGCGTGACGAACTCATTTTCGTAAATGTCAAGAGAGACGCCCTTGAGAACGACCTGTCCGTCCTCAAAGCTCTTGACGATGTTCTTGAATTGGATAAGCTTCTTCTTTTCTTCAGCCATTTTCCGATATCCTCACTTATTTTGATATAAAAATTAGAAAAGCGGGGGCGTGCAGACCCAGAGGATGCGCGCGGTGGTCTTGCGTTCATTTTTGAGGTAGTGGAACGTTCTGCCGTGGAGATAGAACGTTTCGCCGCGGCACACGACGCTGCGTTCGCCGTCGCACTCTAAAATGACGCTGCCGTCAAGCACGTAGCCGAACTCCTCGCCGTTGTGCGGCTCGATCTCGAACGATTCGCCGCCGGCGGGAAGTTCCAATAAAATGGGCTCCATCTGGTTTTTCTGCGTGTTGGGAACGATCCAGTTGACGGTGCAGCTTTCGCGCTCGTCGACGAAAAAGTCATCGGAGCGGAAGACAAACTGGTCGTTTTTATCCTCCTGAAAGAATTCCGAGAGGTTGGTGCCGAGAGCCTCGAGGATATCGCTGAGCGAGTCGATCGAGGGGGAGGTGAGGTCGCGCTCTAACTGGGACAAAAACCCCTTTGTGAGCTCGCTTCGGCTGGCAAGCTCCTCCAGAGTCAGTCCCTGTCGCGTTCGCAGCTGCTTGATCTTATTGCCAATGTCCATACACACGCCTCCTCGTTCGATATACTAAACTTTTGGTGAGTTTTTGCTAAACCGAGACTATTATACACAGCGCGTGCAAAATTGCAAGAGTATATTTAACAAAAAGTTCAATATTTTGAACTTTTGAAAAATAGAACAGCGGAGAGCCTGTGACAGCTCTCCGCTTGTGGGAATTAACTAAAATACTTCTTCTGGAACGGCACCTCATCCACCTGGAACTCGCGTCCGCGCAGATATTCGAGGATGCCCGCGTCGCTGGGAAAGTCGAAGCGCAGGCGGTAGGAGTAGAGCGCCTGATGCATTTCGCCATATTTGCGGTTCACGCTGCCGACGCCGTACTTGCCGTCGCCGAGCAGGGGATGGCCGAGGTCGGCCATGCTCGCGCGGATCTGATGCGTGCGGCCCGTGAGCAGCTCGACCTCCAGAAGCGACAGCTCGCCGCGCGTCTGGAGCGTTTGGTATAAGGTGATCGCGCTGCGGCCGTCCGGCACGGGGCGGTGGTAAACGCGGACGGTGTTGCTCTTCTCATCCTTGCGCAGAAAGCACTCGATGCGGCCCTTCGGCGGCTCGACGCGGCCGAGGGCGATACATAAATAGTATTTGGCGATCTCGCGGTCGCGAATCTTGTCGTTCAGGATGCGCAGCGCTTCAGCGTTTTTCGCCGCAACGACAATGCCACCAGTGTTGCGGTCGATGCGGTTGCAGAGGGCGGGGGTGAAGGCGTTCTCCTCGCGTGGCCGCCACTCGCGCTTTTGATAGAGGTAGGCGAGCATGTGGTTGACGAGCGTATTGACTTTCTCGTGCTCGTCGGCGTGGGCAAGCATTCCCGCGGGCTTGTCGAGCAGCATGATGTTCTCGTCCTCGTAGACGATCTTGAGCCGCGGCGTCGTGATCGTGAGGTAGACGTTTTCCTCGCTCGGCGACTCGAAAAACTCATCGTTGATGTAGCACTGTAAAATATCGCCCGCGACGAGCTTCTGGTCGCGCTGGGCGCGCGCGCCGTTGACCTTGATGCGCTTTAGGCGGATGTACTTCTGCGCGAGCGACGCGGGGAGCAGGGGGATGGCCTTGCCGAGAAAGCGGTCAAGCCGCTGATTTTCGTCATTTTTTCCGATGTGAAACTCCCGCATGGGCGGCACCTCCGCTTGCGCAGCGCGCGATTTTCTGCTATTGTACGATAGCGGGCAAAAAAAGTAAAGAAATCCTGTCAAAATTTTTGCCGCAACCGTGAAAAAAGTATTTGACAATCGAGAAAACGTCCTCTATAATATCACTCGTGTCATTGCGAGGTGTAGCATGGTTTTAGATGTAAAACGTATCATTAACACCCCCGGAGGCAGAATTCCCTTTGACTTTACAGAGGACTTTTCTGATGTGGACTTCGGCGGCGTGTGTCCTGCGGTTCGGCCGGTCTCAGTGGTAGGGCAGGCAGAGAACATTGCGGGGATGCTGCGGTTGCAGTTTGACCTGACTACAACGCTTTCCGCCGTGTGCGATCGCTGCGGAGCGCCGTTTGATCTTCCGTACAAGGTCCCGTTCGAGTGTCTGCTCGCTGAGGAGCTGGAGGAAGACGACAACGACGATATCCTGCTGCTGGACAACGGAACCGTTGATCTCAGCGAGCTGGCGCGGGAGACGTTCATCCTCAATATGCCAAGCAAGACCCTTTGCCGCGAGGATTGCAGGGGCTTGTGTTCCGGCTGCGGCGTCAACCTCAACTATGAGAAGTGCCGCTGCAAAAAGGAAGTCGACCCCAGGTTAGCAGCCCTCGCAAAGCTTTTGGAACAATAAATTCGCTGTTCATTCAGCTTAACTTTAAGGAGGTGTCAACATGGCAGTCCCCAAGGGGAAAGTATCCCGTCAGAGACGTGATAAGAGACGTTCTTCTCACTGGAAGCTCACCGCTCCCGCGCTTGTCGCGTGCCCGAAGTGCGGCGCTCTGCACCAGCCTCACAGAATGTGCCCGGAATGCGGTACCTACAACGGCCGTCAGGTCAAGGTCATCGAGTCCAAGGTCGCAGCCGAATAATTGATTCGGAACGAAAATCGTTAAGAAAAGCTGAGTGGAACTCCACTCAGCTTTTTCTTATGCCGCAAGAGAAGGTTAGCCTTGCGTAACCTCGAAAATTCGGTTATACTGTATTTGTAATATTTTGCTTTGCGATAAAGAGCGGTGCGATCGCGCGCCGCTTTGGAATAAAGGAGGCAGAGAGATGAAACCTTTGGTTGCGATCGTTGGACGGCCGAACGTCGGCAAGTCCATGCTGTTTAATAAGCTCATCGGCCAGCGGCTCTCCATCGTCGAGGATACGCCGGGCGTCACGCGCGACCGCATCTACGGCGAGAGCGAGTGGTGCGGCCGCAAATTCCGTCTGGTGGACACCGGCGGTATCGAACCGCGCACGGACGATCAGATATTGTCGTTCATGCGCGAACAGGCGGAGATCGCCATTCAGCACGCGGACGTCATCATTTTCCTGACGGATGTGAAGACCGGCCTGACGGCTTCCGATCAGGAGGTCGCGAATATGCTGCTGCGATCCCGCAAGCCCATCGTGCTGGCGGTCAACAAGATGGACTCGACCGGACGGGTCGACCCCGATTTTTATGAGTTCTACAATTTAGGCCTCGGCGATCCCATCGCCGTTTCCGCCGTGCACGGCCACGGCACGGGCGACCTGCTCGACGCGTGCTTACAGTATTTCCCGCCCGAGGATGACGAGGAAGAGGATGAGGACGTCATCAAGGTCGCCATCATCGGAAAACCCAACGTCGGCAAGTCATCGCTGACGAACCGCATTCTCGGCACCGAGCGCATGATCGTCAGCAATGTTGCGGGCACGACGCGCGACGCCATCGACTCGTACTTTGAAAACGAGCAGGGCAAGTATGTCTTCATCGACACCGCCGGCATGCGCAAAAAGTCGAAGGTCGACGACGTGATCGAGCGCTACAGCGTGCTGCGCGCCACGATGGCCATCGACCGTGCGGACGTGTGCCTCATCATGATCGACGCGCAGGAGGGCGTGACCGAGCAGGATACGAAGGTCGCGGGCCTCGCGCACGAGGCAGGCAAGGCCTGCATCATCGTCGTGAACAAGTGGGATCTTGTCGAAAAGGACGGCAAGACCATGGACAAAATGAGCGACGACATCCGCCGCGACCTCTCCTACATGACCTATGCGCCGATCCTCTTCATCTCGGCGGCGACGGGCCAGCGCGTGCCGCGCCTTTTTGAGATGATCAACTACGTGCACAACCAGTCCTGCATGCGCATTTCGACCGGCATGCTCAACAACATTCTGGCCGACGCGCAGACGCGCGTACAGCCGCCGACGGACCGCGGCCACAGACTGAAGATCTACTACATGACGCAGGTCGGCGTCTGCCCGCCGCACTTTGTCGTGTTCTGCAACGAGCGCAAGCTCTTCCATTTCTCCTACCAGCGCTACCTTGAAAACTGCATCCGCAACGTCTTCGGACTGGAGGGTACGCCGGTCATCATGTCGATTCGCGAGAAGGGGGATAAGGAAGACTGATGAAAGGCATTTATCTTACGGGCGT
>OHNR01000538.1_pt1 | contig 10072 bp, 11 predicted proteins | sample 1569651 | NCBI WGS metagenome assembly OHNR01 (sample SAMEA3879502, study PRJEB24766) | human gut metagenome | biome: human-associated habitat; feature: feces | place: USA | collected 1985/1987 | reverse complement strand
GCTACCACCAGCGGCGTCAAGAATATCACCAGTATCTCGCAGGAAAATGTCAGTATCGTGGTGCTGGAATTTGAGGAAGGCACCGGCATGGATTCCGCCATGATCGAAATGAACGCCAGCCTTGATCAGATCGCCGACTCCCTGCCCGAGGCCGCCGGCAGCCCGGTGCTCATGAAGATCAATCCCGATATGCTGCCCATCATGGTATTGGCGGTGGATAGCGATAATATGGCCCGGGAGGAGCTTTCTCAGTTTACCTCCTCCACCGTCATCCCGGCACTGGAGCGGGTGGATGGCGTGGCGTCCGTTTCCGGCAGCGGTCTGGTGGAAAGCCAGATCCGTGTGGAGCTGGATCAAGCCAAAATCGATGAGCTGAATGACAAGGTACTGGCGGCCATTGATAGCTCCCTGGCCGATGCCGAAAAGCAGCGTAAGCGCCAGTCTGAGCAGCTACGATGATATTTTTTCCACCGAAGAATCCCGGCAGGAAGAACAGCGCGAGCAGGTGCGGCAGATTCCGATTGGAGAGCTGTTTCCATTCAAGAACCATCCCTTCAAGGTTCTGGACGATGATTCTATGAGCGATACCGTGGAAAGTGTCAAGCAGTACGGTGTGCTTTCGCCGTTGATTGCCCGCCCCAGACCGAAGGGCGGCTATGAAATTATCTCCGGGCACCGCCGTCAACACGCTGCGGAGCTGGCCGGACTGGAAACCCTGCCGGTCATTGTGCGCCAGATGGACGATGATGCTGCCATAATCCTCATGGTAGATAGCAATTTGCAGCGTGAGCATATTCTGCCCAGTGAACGCGCATTTGCCTACAAAATGAAGCTGGACGCAATAAAAAATCAAGGTGCTAGGTCAGATTTGACTTCTACGCAAGTTGCGCAGAAGTTGTCCGTCGAAAAAGTTGGCGATGATGCTGGGGTAAGTAAAGATACTATTCGCCGTTTCATCCGCTTGACCAACCTTATCCCGGAACTGCTGGATATCGACATTTCCGGCGTGGTGGGCGATCTGGAAACTCAGCTTGCCGACTGGAGTGTGGGCGCCCTGCTGGGGCTATGGTTCCAGAGCGTGTTCGTGGGGCTGTGTACGCAGATACTTTCCATCTGTATCTTCCTGGTGATCTACGGCAGAATGATCGAGGTGTATCTGGTGACCTCCATAGGCCCCATCCCCTTTGCCACGATGGTCAACCGGGAGTGGGGCTCCACGGGGCAGAACTACCTTCGCTCCCTGCTGGCCCTGGGCTTCCAAGCATTCCTCATTATGATCTGCATGGGCATCTATGCGGTGCTGGTGGAGGGCATCTCCACATCCGGCGACAACATATCCGCGGCCATCTGGGGGTGCATGGGGTATACGGTCCTGCTGTGCTACACCCTGTTCAAGACCGGTAGCCTGGCAAAATCTCTGTTCGGTGCCCACTAAATGAGCAAAGCCACCTCTTACGAGATGGCTCAGCTGGTTAGAAGTATTCAGTTTTAGGGACGGCCAGACTTGTTTTTCGTGGGGTCATTCATCACATAAGTCTGACCAGGTTTCTTGGTCGGAGGCATTGGCTCACCCTTCACGACGGTAACTTCATGGTTGATTTTACCGCCGCGAGGACCAACAACGCCGTACTGACCGGAGGCAGGCGCCTTCTGACCGGGTTTCAGTCCCATAGACATCCTCCTTTCTTGGCGATTTAGTACTTTATGAATGCGAGTGCTAAATCAGTGTAATACTAAATTTTGAAATTGTCAATAGGACAAACCACAATATATTGTGATTGGAGGCGCAAACATTGGCTTATGTAACGATCCCGAAGGACCTGAGCCGGATACAGAGCAAGGTCCTGTTCGGGCTGACCAAACGACAAGTGATCTGTTTCGGAGCGGCGGCACTGGTAGGCGTGCCGCTTTTCTTTTTGGCAAAGGCGAGCCTGGGGACCACCACGGCGGCGCTTTGCATGATTCTGGTGATGTTGCCCTTTTTCCCGTTCGCCATGTACGAGAAGAACGGGCAGCCGCTGGAGGTGTTCCTGGGTCATCTGATTCAGAACAAATTCATCCGGCCGAAGGTACGTATCTACCAGACCAACAATCTCTATTCCGCCCTGGTGCGGCAATCTGAGCTAGAACAGGAGGTGAAGCAGATTGCGAGAAAAGGCAGAAAAACCGGCAAAGCGTAAGATCACCCGTGCCGAGCGCAAGCAGATCGAGGCGGTGATCCGGCAGGCGAAGGGCGACGGGAAAAACCATACGGTGCAGGACAGCATCCCGTTTCAGAATATGTTTCCCGACGGCCTGTGCAGGCTGGAGGGCGGCACCTTCTCCAAGACCATCGCCTTTGAGGATGTGAATTACCGCCTGGCTGGGCCGGAGGATCAGCGGAGCATCTTTGAAAGCCTTTGCGACTTTTATAACGGCTACGATCCCACTATTGGCGTCCAGGTCACTTTGGACAGCCACAGCGGAGGCAGCGCCGCCGATGAAATGTTTGGTATCCGCAGACAGGGCAACGACCTGGACCCCATCCGGGACGAGGCGGTGGATATCCTGCGGATGCAGTACAAGCGGGGCAACAACGGCTATGTGAAAACCAGGTATGTGACCCTGACCATCGAGGCGGAGAACCTCCCTGCGGCCCGGGCGCGGTTTGCCCGCATTGAGACCGACACCCTCAACCGCTTCAAGGTCATGGGGGCGGCCGCTCATGTGCTGGACGGAAAGGAACGGCTGGAGCTGCTTTACAACATCCTCCACCCGGAGGGTGGGCAGTTCGCCTTTGAATGGGACTGGCTCCCGGCCAGCGGCCTTTCGGTGAAGGACTTCATTTCGCCGTCCTCCTTCCACTTCGGGGAGACCCGCACCTTCCGCATCGGCAGGCGGTACGGGGCGGTGTCCTTTCTGCAAATCCTGGCGCCGGAGATGCACGACCGCATCCTCACCGACTTCATGGAGGCGGACGGGAATATCATGGTGACCATGCACATCCGGGGCATCAACCAGAACGAGGCCATCAAAATGGTCAAGCGGAAGATTACCGACCTGGACGCCATGAAGATACAGGAGCAGAAACGGGCGGTACGCAGCGGCTACGATATGGACATCCTTCCTTCGGACCTCTCCACCTACGGCGGTGCGGCGAAGAATCTTCTCACCGACCTGCAATCCCGCAACGAGAGAATGTTCAACATGACCTTCCTGGTGCTGCACACGGCGGAGACCCGGCAAAAGCTGGAGATTGCCGTATCCCAGGCGGCCAGCGTCGCCCAGACCTACAACTGCTTTCTGACCCGTCTGGATTTCCAGCAGGAGGACGGGCTGATGTCCTCTTTGCCCCTGGGGCTCAAGCGCATCAAGATCGAACGGAGCCTGACCACTTCGGCCCTGGCGGTGTTCGTCCCCTTTGTCACCCAGGAGGTGTTCATGGGCGGCGACGCCATGTACTATGGCCTCAATGCCATCTCCAACAACATGATTCTGCTGGACCGCAAGCAATCCCGCTGTCCCAACGGCCTTGTATTCGGCACGCCCGGCAGCGGAAAATCCATGAGCTGCAAACGGGAGATCACCTTTATCATGCTGATGACCCAGGACAACGTCATCATCTGCGACCCGGAGGACGAGTATTCGCCCCTGGTGAAGCGGCTGAGCGGTCAGGTAATCCGGCTGTCCCCGTCCAGCACCGACTATGTGAACCCCCTAGACATCAACCTCAACTACTCCGAGGAAGAAAACCCGCTGGCGCTGAAAAGCGACTTCGTGCTGTCCTTCTGTGAGCTCATCATGGGCAGCAAGACGGGGCTGGAGGCCATCGAGAAAACGGTTATCGACCGGGCGGTGCAGATGATCTACCAGCCTTACTTTGCCAATCCCCGGCCAGAGAATATGCTGATTTTGGGCGACCTGATGAACGCCCTGCTGTCCCAGCACATCCCGGAGGCCGACCGGGTGGCCCAGGCGTTGGACCTGTATGTAAACGGTTCGCTGAACTTCTTCAACCACCGCACCACTGTGGACATCTCCAACCGTCTTGTCTGCTTTGACATCAAGGGCCTGGGCAAGAACCTGAAAAAGCCCGGGATGCTCATTGTTCAGGACGCGGTGTGGAACACCGTTACCATCAACCGAGCCATTGGCCGGTTTACCTGGTACTTCGTGGACGAGTTCCACCTTCTGCTGAAGGAGGAACAGACTGCGGCGTACAGCGCCGAGATTTGGAAACGGTTCAGAAAATGGGGCGGTATCCCCACCGGGGCGACCCAGAACCCCAAAGACCTGATTTCCTCCCCGGAGATCGAAAACATTCTGGAAAACAGCGACTTCATCTATATGCTCAACCAGGCGGCAGGCGACCGGAAGATACTGGCGGAGCGGCTGAACATTTCTTCTGAACAGCTTGCCTATGTGACCAATTCCGAGCCGGGCCACGGGCTGCTGTTCTTCAACAATGTCATCCTGCCTTTTGCGGATGACTTCACGAAGGATACCGAGCTCTATAAATTGCTTACCACCAAGCCCAGCGAGATGGAACATGAGGAAAGGATGGGATAAGGAAATGGGACAGGAAAAGCTGTATGTCATTGAGGAAAAGACCTACGAGGCCCACATCGACGAGGAAGTCCATCTCTATGGGCTTCTGCACCAGCTGGCTTTCCTTGCCGGGAAGACCAAGGACCGCCAGGACATGGAGAACCTGATTGACACCGCCCGGCGGTATGGTGAGATCGCCGACCAGATGTTTGACCGCTGGAGCATCCCCGGCCGCTACCTGGTGTTCGGCGACAAGGCCGACCTTGCCCGGCTGAAGGCCCTGGAGCTGTGCGAGCTGGACGCCTTCTATGTGGACTGTGAGGACGACGAGGACCAGCCCCATGCCTGACCGCCTCACCCATGTCAGCCTGTTTTCCGGCATCGGCGGGCTGGACCTTGCGGCAGAGGCGGCGGGCTTTGAAACGGTCTGTCAATGCGAGTGGGCGGATTACCCCTATTCCATCCTGCAAAAGCATTGGCCGGATGTGCCGAAGTTCCGGGACATCACCACATTCACGAAGGAGGCGTTTTTTGAGAAAACAGGACTTGAAACTATCACCATCCTCTCCGGCGGATTCCCGTGCCAGCCCTTCTCCACCGCAGGAAAGCGGCGGGGCTTTGCGGATGAACGCTACCTGTGGCCGGAAATGTGCCGCGTTATTGCCGAACTGCGGCCCCGTTGGGTGCTTGGGGAAAATGTTGCTGGCTTCATCAATATGGGGCTCGACAAAACGATCTTTGACCTGGCAAAAGCGGGATACGCTGTTCTCCCATTCGTATTTCCGGCTTGCGGCGTCGGCGCATGGCATGAGCGCCAGCGAACTTTTATCGTTGCGGCTGATGTTTCCCACGCCCCTTGCCTCCGACAAATCCACGGGGCGGGATGCTGCCAGCCTGGATGTGTTCCTGTCGGAGGGGGGGATACTCCGCAAGCGGAACAAGGACGGTTCGATCTGGAGTCTGTCCCTGTCGGCGGCGGTGTTCTACCTGACCCCGGCAGCGTCGGAGGGCTACCGTACCACCCTGAAACCCGCGGTCTTCCGGGACAAATCCCCGTCCTCCAACCTGTCGGCTCAGGTGATTCGGCAGGAGCAGCCCCTTTCCGAGAAAGCGGCGCTGAACCCGGACTGGGTGGAATGGCTTATGGGATTCCCCACGAAATGGACGGACGCATCCTATGGCGTGCCGAGCCCGAAGGAGTCCCCCGCATGACCGAGGATACCGACAACCGAGCGCTGCGGCTGAAAACCTTGGGGAACGCGGTCTGCCCGCCCCAGGCCTATCCCATTTTCCAGTACATCGCCATGATCGAAACCGGGGCATGTGTCAACATCTGCCCTTATGGAATAGGAGGTGACGCACCTTGAAAGAATGGAAAGCCCCCGAAAAGGAGGCGCAGAAGATGACCCGTGACGGGGCGGTATCCGTCAATCTGGTTACGGGCGAGACGACCTATCCCTCTGACCGGGCGCCGGAGCAGGACCATTCCGTATCCAGCGACACGGCGGGCGCCGCTGGAAAAGCGGTGGATCGTGTGGAGTTGCACCATGAACGAAGATCGGAAAAGAAGCAACGCCGGAAACGGCGCAGGGCTTATCGGGAGGGCGAGGCGGCAGCGGGCCGTCCATCCTCCCGATTGCAGTTTTCCGAGGCAGACCAGGCCAAACCGGAGCTGCAAGGAGCCATCCGCAAGTCGGACAAGGCGGCGGACCGGTTGGACGCGGCAAAGGTTGCTGTTCCGTCCAAACCGCCATCCCCCCAGCATGCCAATCCGCTGTCCCGCCCCATTCAAGAGGCAGGCGCCGCCATCCACGGCAAGGTCCGGGAGGTGGAGCAGGAAAATTCCGGCGTCCAGTCGGGCCACCTGGGGGAACGCAGCTTTGAGAAGGCTGTGGGCTACGGAAACCGCCGTGTCCAGAACTGGCGGGCGGAACGCAAGCTGAAACCCTGGCGGGACTCGGCAAAAGCGAAACAGGCGGCAGTCAAGGCCAATGCGGATTTCTACTATCGGAAAGCCGTGGCGGATAACCCCCAGCTTGCATCCAATCCCATCTCCCGCCTGTGGCAGAAACGGAAACTGCAAAAGCAATATGCAGCGGCATACCGGGCGGCGGGCAAGACCGCCCAGGCCGGAAAAACAGCGGAGGCTACGGCAAAGGCATCCAAGAAAACCGCCCAGGAGTCCAAGCGCACCGCCCTTTTCCTGAAACGGCATTGGAAGGGCGCGCTGATCGTGGGCGGCATCGGCCTTCTGCTGGTGATGCTGCTGGGCTCCCTGCAATCCTGTTCCTCCATGTTCGGCGGCGGGGTGTCCAACATCATGGCGTCCTCCTATCTGTCCGAGGACTCCGATATGCTGGCGGCGGAAGAAGCCTACTGCGCCAAAGAGAACGAATTGCGGGAATACCTGGATACCTACGAGGCCACCCACGACTATGACGAGTATCACTTCGACCTGGACGAGATCGAACATGACCCCTATGTGCTGGTCTCCATTCTGTCGGCACTTCATGAAGGGGCGTTCACCATCGACCAGGTACAGGGGAACCTTCAAACCCTCTTTGACAAGCAATACATTCTCACCGAAACCGTGACCACGGAGACCCGCTATCGGACGGAAACAAGGACAGACAGCGAGGGCAACACCTATACGGTTCGGGTGCCCTATACCTGGACCATTTGCACCGTCACACTGGAAAACTTCGACCTCTCCCATGTGCCGGTCTACATGATGGGCGAGGAACAGCTTTCCTTGTATGCCACCTATATGTCCACTCTGGGCAATCGCCCCGACCTGTTCCCGTCCTCTGGGTATGTGAACAAGTACATCGACAACCCGCCCACCGCCTGGGAGATTCCCGCTGAATACCTGACGGACGAGCGGTTCAACACCCTTATCACCGAGGCGGAAAAGTATCTGGGCTATCCCTATGTGTGGGGTGGCAGCAGCCCCAGCACTTCTTTCGATTGCAGCGGCTTCGTCAGTTATGTGCTGACCAACAGCGGCCTGTGCAACACCGGGCGGTTGGGCGCCCAGGGGCTCTACAACATTTCCGCCCCGGTATCCGATCCCCAGCCCGGCGATCTGGTGTTCTTCGTGGGAACCTATGACACCAGCGGTGTGTCCCATATGGGCATCTATGTGGGCGACGGGATGATGCTGCATTGCGGCGACCCCATCCAGTATTCCAACCTGAACACGAGCTACTGGCGGTCCCATTTCTACGCATACGGCAGACCGCCGTACAACTGATGGAGGTGATGAAGCATCAATATGGTTTCCTATGGGGGCGGCGCCAACAGCACCGCTCTTTTGATCGGGCTGCACCAGCGCCGTATCCCGGTGAACCTGATTCTCTTTGCGGATACGGGGGCAGAGCATCCCCACACCTACGCCTATCTGGATGTGATGAACCGCTGGCTGAAGGACCACGGGATGCCTCCCATTACCAGAGTGTATAAGACCACCTGTGACGGGAAACGGCTGACGCTGGAGGATGAATGTCTGCAAAGTTGCAGCCTTCCGTCCATCGCCTACGGCTTCAAGCGGTGTTCCCTAAAACACAAGATCGGGCCGCAGGAAAAGTTCTGCAGCCATTACCCGCCGTGTCAAAAGGCGTGGGCGGCGGGCAAACGGGTGGTCAAGTTCATCGGCTACGACGCAGGCGAGGGCTACCGCAGCGACAAGGTGCTGCTGGGAGACCTGGCCGACCGAAAATACAGCAAGTGGTATCCCCTGATGGAATGGGGATGGACGCGGGACGATTGCATCCGGCAGATCGAGGCGGCAGGGCTGCCCCAGCCGGGAAAATCGTCCTGTTTTTTCTGCCCCAGCATGAAACCCGACGAGATCACCGCCCTGCGGGAGCAGCATCCCGATTTGTTCCGCCGCGCCCTGGCGCTGGAGGACAACGCCCGGAAAAACCTGAAAACGGTCAAGGGCCTGGGGCGAAACTATTCCTGGAGAGAACGATTTGGAAAGGAGTTTTGCACACATGGCAACGGTTGAGAAGATTCGCAAAGACATCGAAAAGACGAAGGAGAAGATCTCCGCCCAGCAGAAGCGACTTCGGGAGCTGGAGGCGCAGCTCACCGAGGAAGAAAACCTGGAGATCGTCCGCATGGTCAAGGCGGTGTGCATGGACAACAAGGAGCTGACCGCCTTCCTGAAGGCCTACGCCAGCGGCTTGATCACCCTGCCCGACGGGATGATGGAGGCGGAGGCGGCGCCGGACCCCGACGATGCGGATATGGAAGGAATGGAGGACGGCGAAGATGAAGCGTAACAGAGTTTTCCGCCTTTTGGCGTCCCTGACGGCGGTGGTCCTGTGCATGACCGCCTTCTCCGTCACCGCATTTGCGGGCGGCGGGGATGGCGACTACTACACCGGGGAACCCGCCACCGGGAGCATGGAGCCGGAGGGTCAGCCCCTTACCCCGGAGGGCAACGCCACGCTGGTGGACGACTATTACGGCGACAAGCAGCTTATCACCGTGACCACGAAAGCGGGCAACTATTTTTACATCCTGATCGACCGGGCAAACGAGGACAAGGAGACCGCCGTTCACTTCTTGAACCAGGTGGATGAAGCCGACCTGATGGCGCTACTGGAGGATGGGCAGACGAAGGAACCCCCTGCGGTCTGTACCTGCGGCAAAAAATGCCAGGCCGGTGCGGTGAATATGAGCGAGTGCGCCGGAAAAGCGCCGGAGGTGGAGCCGGAGCCCGAACCGGAGCCGGAGAAAGAGTCCGGCAGCGGCGGCGCCCTGGTGCTGATCCTGCTTCTGGCGGCCCTGGGCGGCGGCGGAGCCTTCCGCGACGCTTGGAACTCATTTACGGACCACCTCCGCCTCAATGATTTCTTCTTTAGAGGCGGGCTGCTGTCCCTTTCCATTTCGTTCATCCCGATGCTGCTGTTCAATGTAGTCAAAGCCGGATTCCATGTGGCAGAAAACGTCCACACCTTCCTGTTCGGCGGCCCCAGCAAGGCAGCGACGGACATCGAGAACTACAGAAATGATATGCACGCTCTGCACGAGGACATGAAAGCCCAGCGCCTGTGAGCTTCCCCCAAACGAAACGATGCCCTGCGGCGGTGGGTCTCCACCATGCCGCAGGGCATTTTCTTTGTGTTCACAGGACCTGCATCGCCCCCTGCTCCCGCAGACAGAGCAGATAGCAGCAGCCCGGGCCGAATATGGATTCCATTGCGGCACAGTAGCGCTCCACCAGTGCATCCGGCACAAAGGCCTGTATCGTCCCGGCAAAGCCGCCGCCCTGCATCCGCCATGCGCCCCCGCTCCCTGCGAGGATGCTCTGGCTGAGGGCCAGCGCCGCCGACAGGCCCTGATATTGGGGCGTGGCGGCGCAGTAGACGTTCTGACAGAGTTCAAAGGAGGAGTGGCCGCTCGCCTCCACCAGCCGGACAAAGGCGGCGAAGTCCCCCGTCGTGAGCGCTTCTCTCTGGGCAAGGGTGCGGGCGTTCTCCTCAAAATAGTGGATAGCCCGCAGCACGGCGCGGTCGCCGCAGCACGCCCGCAGCCG
>OHNR01000531.1_pt1 | contig 10102 bp, 13 predicted proteins | sample 1569651 | NCBI WGS metagenome assembly OHNR01 (sample SAMEA3879502, study PRJEB24766) | human gut metagenome | biome: human-associated habitat; feature: feces | place: USA | collected 1985/1987 | reverse complement strand
GCGATGTCCAGCGCTTCGCCCACTTTCACGCCGCCCAGCTGGTCCGCCGTAGCGGCAGGCAAGGTGTAAGGCGTGCCGAATTTCGCGTCGGCCTGCTCTTTGGTGTAGAAGCTGCCGGAATCCACCGCCTTGATGCTCTCCGCAAGCTGCTGCAGCTGGGCGTTGCCGCTCTGCTGCATGGCGGTGAGGATGGCGGTGTACTGGGCCAGCAGTGTCTCGGTGGGGATGCCGGTGACGCCGTCCCGCATGAGGCCGCAGACGGCCTCATCGGTGCGGGTGTCGGTGATGTCTGCGGAGGTGACCGCCGCCGACCCCGCCGGGACAGAGATCGTGCACAGGCCCAGCTCGTACTGGTTGTGGTTCTGCAGGATGTCGGGCGGCTGAGCGGCCACGGCAGGCGTGCCGGTCTTGAGTCGGATGGCGGTGAGGTTGGACGACGTATCAAACTGCAGCACCACACGATCCACCCGGTTGAGGGTGTTGTCGGCGTCGGGCACGGTCAGCACCGTGTCCTCCCGGCTGCAAACGGACACGCCTTTGAAGTCGTCGTAGTTGATCCAGGCAAGGCCCGGGGCAATGGTGATCTGCCGGGTGCCGGTGATGCTGACGGCGAAATTGCTGTCCTTTGCGTAGACGCCGGACGTGCGGGTGCACAGGTAGGTGGCTACATCTTCGGCACTGTAGGTCACGCCGTCCAGCGGATAGGTAATGATGCTCATGTGTTTTTCCTCCTGAGGATGGGGGTGCCGATCTCGGTACTGACCGTATTTTCACCCTTCTGAGACTGCAGGGTCACCGACGTGATGCGGGCCGCTGCCTGGATGTCGGTGCCGGGCAGGCTGGCCGCCACCACCTTGCCCACCGTCACGGGGCCGGTGGGGGTGAACTCAAAATTCTCCAGCCGGGTGTGCTTCGCCAGCTCCTGCTCGCCCAGCGTGCGCAGGGCGGCAAGGTACTCGCTCTGGGACTGGCCGTCCTCCTTTTTCTTGCTGGAGGCATCCAGCAGCATCTCCCGCCGGGCCGTCCCGGTGTTGTCGGTGGCCCCCACGGTCACCGTGCCGTCGGCCCCCACCACGGTGCAGATGTTCTTGTAGTCCGTGATGCTCTCGGTATAGGCCAGGTCGGTCAGGTTGCCGTACTGGGGCGCATAGCGGGCGTTGGGGTCCAGCTTGGGCCGGTACAGCTCAAACAGCAGCTTGTTCTGCTGCTGGTCGAACCGCACCCGGAAGCCGATGTCCAGCTCCTGGCACACCTGCTCTGCAATGCTCAGCAGGCTGCCGGGCTTGACCTCTCCGGCGTAGGCGTCGGCCAGACCGGCCGGGTCGCCCAGCTCCAGGCAGGGCCATGCGGCGGCCCCGGACACCAGACCACGCAGCGTGTCCTCCACGGCAAAGCTGCTCAGGGTGCCCGTGCTGACCCGCTCGTCGAGGATGCAGGCGGCGTCCTTGGTGTAGAGGACCAGCTTGTGATCGGCTTTCTGGGCCGACACGACGCGCATGAGCCGGTCGCTGCCGACCAGCCAGAGATAACGGTCCGGGCGGCAGAGGGCCTGCAGGGCGGTGGTGTCGTGGAGCTCCAGCTGAGCCCCCTGCACGTTGCTGTAGACGTTGTAGCGCTCCGGCCAGACCAGAGACAGCCAGCTCTCGATGCGGCCCAGCAGCTCCAGCCGGTCGTTATAGACGCAGAGGCTCTTGTACCCGGATGCCGTCAGGGCGGATGTGATCTCAGCCATTGGAACCCTCCGTGATGATCGTGGTAAATGCGGCATGCATGGTCAGCGACAGAAACAGCCAGCCGTCGCCGGAATCCGCCGTGCGCTGCCATGCCTGCGCCCCGTGGTATACCGTCCAGAGGGTGCTGCTGCCGTCCAGCAACGAAAGGACGTCGTAGCCTTTGCCGTCGATGACCCGCTCCACCCGGAGCTCGCCGTTTTCCCGGTAGACCTGCAGCTCGTCACCGTCCTGCAGGGTCGTGATGAAGCGCAGATATTCGCCGGTCTCCGGGTTGATGACGCCGGGGTTGACCACCTCGCCCCGGGCGGTCAGCGAGAGCTGCCAGCTCCGGGTGTCCAGACCGCTGTTGAGGATGCGGATGTAGCTGGCCTGTTCCCGGATGCCGTACTGATGCGAGGTGTAGCACACCGGCAGCCGGAACACGGGCGTTACCTTGATGGTGGCTGCCGTGGTCTTGGCCACACTGTGCCAGTAGGGGTTCGGGCAGTAGAGCTGGAAACTGAAGGTTGGCCACAGCACTGCCGGCGAAATGGCCGGGCAGCGCTGCACCTCGGCGTCACACCAGTATTTTCCGGCCACGGTCAGGCGGCCGGTGACGCCGGGAGCAAAAATGTCCCGCAGCTGGCGCTTGCAGTAGTCGGCGTTGCGCAGGATGCGCCCGGTGATGGTGCGGGTGACGCCGGAAATACTCCGGCTGTCCACGGTGGCACCCACCTGCTGGTAGCCCTGGCTGGTCTCCAGCTCCACGGGCAGGTCGCCCAGCGGGTCGCAGCTCCACAGCACGCCGGCGGCATAGCCAAAAGCGAAGCTCTGGCCGGTGCCAGTGGTAAAAACAGCATCAAACACCCTGCAGCACCGCCCTTCTCTGCTCATACTGCGCTTCACGCATCAGGTCGGCAGCCGTCTGCGCTTTGCTGTAAATGTACTGATTCACCTCGATGTTGGGCCGCTGGGTGCGCTGGGGCAGGCTGCGGGGCTGCTCGTAGTCCCATAGGGTGCCGGAGGCCCTCACAGTGCTGCCCGCCGTGCTGCCGGAGCTGGTGTGCTTGCGCTTGAACGCCACGCCCAGCCCCACGGTGATGGCGGCAATGGCGGCCACCAGAGCCGCGCCGGCGGCGATCATGGCAATGCCCTGAGGCGTGCCGATGCCGGTGGGCAGCAGTGCTGCGCCGATGGCCTGCAGCATTCCCACAAAGGCAGAGCCAATGGTGGAGATGAGGGCGCCCAGGGCGCTGTAAATGGCCGGGAATGCCGACAGCAGTCCGCCGGACAGTGCCGTGCTGATGCTGGTGGCTGCAGCGCCCAGCGGAGCCTTGAGGGAGGCAAAGGTGCCGGTGAGGATCTGGGCCAGACTGCCGGCCTGATCCACGATGCTGCCAAATCCGCTGGTGACACCCTGGGCGATCTGCCCGCCGAGGTTCCACGCCCCCTGCGAGACGCCCTGCACGCCCTTGAGCAATACGCCGTTGATTTGCTGGATGAGGCTGGTGCCCAGCTTGTCGATCCATTGCTTGGCTTCCGGGGCAAGGCCGGTGTAGATCGTAGACAGCACCCACTCGCCCACGCTCTTCCAGTCCTGTTTCTTGATGGCGGTCACCAGCGTGTCGAAGGTGCCCAGGATGCCCTTGTCGGCCTCTTCCTGCCAGCCTTTCAGCAGGCCGGAGAAGGTGTTGGCGCTGGCTTCCTTGATGGTCTCGGCGGTGGTCCTGGCCCCGTCTGCGGCAATGGTCTCCACCTGCTCTTTGGTCACCAGCATTCCGTTGACGATGTCGGTGCAGGTCTTGGTGATGATCTGCTTTTGCTGGGTCGTTTCATCGGTCAGCGTCTCGGTGACGGTCTGGGTGGAGGTCCTGACGCCGTCCACGACGGAATCAAAGGTCGAGGTGACCGTGTCCCGGACGGTGGCAGCGATCTCTTCATAGGTCTTCTGGGTCTGGGCCGTGGTCTTGCCGTGGTCGGTGACATACTTGGTGACAGTCTTGTAGTTTTTCACCACGCCGTTCACCATCTCCTTGCCGGATTCGGTCACGGTGCGGGTCAGCCGGTCATACTCCTCGCTGCCCTTGCGCAGGTGCTCGGTGAGCTCGGTGGTCTGGATGGTCACCTTGCCCAGGGCGTTGGTGGTGTCGGTGTGGCCTGCGTCCTGCAGGGACCACAGCAGGGTCTCGGCGGCCTTGGTCTTTTTGGCCGCCTTGGTGGCGGCGTCCCCGGACTTGGTATAGGCCGGGACGACCACCTCCGCCATGGACTGGGCGCTGTCGGCCACGTCGGCGTTGGCGTCCGCCCAGACGGAGGACCAGTCGTTCCCGCTGGCGGTTTTAGCAATGGTGGCACCGGCGGTGGCTGCGATGGCTCCTGCACCAACCGCACCGCCTTTGCCGGTGAGGCCGTTGATAAAGCTCTGGATCAGGTTCTTGCCCCACTGCACCGCCTGCGAGGGCAGGCTCTTGATCCAGGCAAGCGCACTGGAAAAGCCGCCCTTGAAGGCGTTCAGCATGCTGGAACCCATGCTCTTGACGCCGTTTGCCACACCGGTGAGGATGTTCTTGCCGATGTTCAGCCAGTTAATGGCCGAGATCACCGACAACACGGCCTGCAGGATCTTCTTCCAGTTGGCCAGCAGATCCGGCACCGCCTTGACGATGCCCACGACCAGCTGCACGATGATGGCCACGCCCTCGCCGAGGATCTTGGGCATGTTGTCGTTGATGATGCCGCAGATGTTGATGATGATGTCCGGCACATAGGCGATCAGGTCCGGCAGACCGGCGATCAGGCCGTTGAGCAGCTGGGTGATGAGGTTCAGACCGGCGTCCACAAAGCTGGCCGCGTTGTCCCGCAGCTGGTCCGTAAAGGCCAGCAGCTGCGGCAGAGCGGTGGAGAAGAACTCCGGGATGCCCTCGGTGAAGCCCTGTGCCAGGGAGCTGAGCAGCTTGGTGCCGGTCTGCAGGAGCTCCGGCACAAGGCTGTAAACGATTTCCGGAATGCCTGCCAGTACATTGCCGATCATGGGCAGCAGGTTGCCCACAAGGAAGGTCTGGGCCGTTTCCACCAGCCCCTGCAGGGGGGCGGTGAGATCGGCACCGGTGGACCAGTCGGCCAGCACGTTCTCGGCGGCAGCTTTCATGGCCGCAAAGCTGCCGGTCAGGGTGGTGGATGCCTCCTTGGCCGTGGTGCCGGTGATGTCCATCTCCTTCTGGATGACGTGGATGGCGCTGTACATGTCGGCCAGGTTGCCCAGGTCGTAGTGCACGCCAGAGATCTTCTCGGCGTCCTTCAGCAGGCGCTGCATCTCGGCCTGCGTGCCGCCGTAGCCCAGCTTGAGGTTGTCCAGCATGGTGTAATTCTGCTTGGCAAACCCCTGATAGGCGTTCTGGATGTCCTGCATGGAGGTGCCCATCTTGTTGGAGTTGTCGGCCATATCCACCATGGCCATGTTGGCCAGCTGGGCAGCTGCGTCGGTGTCCTGGCTAACGCTGGACAGCAGACTGGCCGCAAAACTGGTGGTCTGCTCCATGTAGTCGTTGGCAGAAAGGCCAACGGTCTTGTAGGCCTGGGCGGCATACTGCTTGACCGTGTCGGCACTGTCCTTGAACAGCGTTTCCACGCCGCCAAGGCTCTGCTGCAGGGCACCGCCCATGTTGATAGAATCCGAGATGATCTTGCCGATGCCGGCCGCCGCGATCACTTTCTTCAGGGTACCGACAAGTTCCTGACCGATGCTCTGCCCGGTCTGCTCGCCAAGGCCTTCGGTCTCTTCGTCAAACATCTCGGTCAGGGCGCTTTTGATGCCCTGCGCCGAGGGAACGATCTGGACATATGCCTTGCCCAGTTCGATTCCGTCCGCCATGTTGTCAACCTCCTTTCAGCGCCGCAAGTGCGGCGTCAAATTCTTCTGCGCTGGCGTAGCACTGCACGTTGCTGGTGTCCGCCTCGCCGCGCAGGTCGGCCAGCACGGAGGGCGGCTTGGACGTGTCGTTGTGCAGCCACCAGAGCACCTGGGTCAGGCGGTCGGCGGCATAGGCCAGCAGTTCCGTCTCAAAGTCCACCGTGCGGCCTGCCGCCTTGCGCAGGCTGCGGCTTGTTTCCGGCAGGCCTGCGGCCAGGGTGGCGGCCAGACGCAGCGGCAGGGCGCGCCAGTCCAGTACATGGTAATACTGGGCAAAATCGCAGATCAGGGCGTCCTCGTCCGATGCGATCAGTTCGGCGAGGATGCAGAGTTTTTTCCGGCGGAAAAGCTGGTCAGCAGCTCATTCAGGGCCTGGGCCACCGCCTGGGGCGGCACACGGCCCTTGTCGTTGCGCAGATGGTCATAGAGCTTCTTGCGGCCCTCGGTGCCCAGCAGGCGCTCGGTCAGGTGGCTCATGCTGAACACATTGCCGTCCTGCATCCCGGAAATGGCGTCGAACAGCTCCTGGTCCTCCAGAGCGTCGTCCTCCAGCTCGATGGAAAAACCGGATTCAGTCTTTGCAGTGATCATGCCTGCACCTCCTTGGTCTTGGCAGCGGCCTGGGTGGCGGCGGTGCCGCCCAGAATGTACTCGTAATGGGTGTTGCCCTGGGCATCCGGCACGGCGGTCAGGGTGGTGTTGTAACCCACGGCGCTCTTGGCGTAGGTGATATCGCCCACGGCGGTGACGGCGGCATCCGGGATGACGATGCGCTTGACCGCCTTGTTCTTCATCACCATCTCAATGACCCAGCTGCAGTCGGCCTGCTCCTGGCTGTTGGCCTGCACGGTGATGCCGGTCTCCAGCGTGCCGGTGACGTTGCTGTCACCATACACGGACTTGAGCACCTCCACGTTCAGGGCCTCCAGCAGGGTGTACTGGAAAGTGTCGGGCTTCTCGGTCTGCTGGGTCAGCACGGTGTCGCCGCCCCAGGCAGTGGTGTTCTCGCTGGAGGGCGAGTTGCTGTTGGTCACGCCGTCCTCGGAGGCGTAGCCCAGGCACTTAAAAGCCTTGTCCAGTTCGGTCTTGGCGTCGGTGGGCAGCGGGGTGCCCAGCGGGGCACGCCAGATGGCACCGCCCACTTTGGGCTTGGCGGCGGTTACTTTGGTTGCGTCTGCCATGTGTAGTTCTCCTTTCACAGGTCAGTAATGAGTGATAGAAAAAACGGCCTGATAGCGGGGCCGTTTGCGGGTGATGTCCGGGAAATTGTAGTCGGTGATAAGGTCGCAGGAGACCACTTCCGGCAGGGTGTCGGCAGCCTGCATGGCGGCCTTGATCTGCTCGTTGAGCTGGGCAGCACCTAAGGTGCCGTCATGGTCGCAGGCATTGTGGCCGTAGGACTGCACCGCCAGTGTGGCCGTGTAAATGCCCTCGTCGCAGTCGGAGCCGGTCTTTTCCACCACCACGAAGCGGGCGGGGGCCGGTGTTGGCACGCTCAGCCGCACCGGCACGTCCAGCCGCTCGGCCAGAAAGCTGCGGATGGTTTCTTCGATCATTTCTTCCTCTGGTAGCTCCTTACGGTGATGACCCTGCCGTCCTTCAAGTGGCGTTTGTGCTCGTGCACGGTTGCGCCTTTCCGGCTTGCTGAGGCGGCTTTGAGCAGGGTATTGTTTGCCGAGTTATCGTCAACGGCCTGCCGGGTGGCGGTCTCCACCACGGCCACGGCGCGGGTCTGGGCCACATAGGCCTCGTACCCGTCGCCGCAGCGGTCCTTCACGGTGTCGGCCCGCGCTTTCAGCACGGCCTGCATCTCCGGGGAGCGCATCAGAGCACGCACCCCGGCACGGTCCAGTTCAAAGCGCACTTTACTCATCCCTTACCACCTGCACTTTCTTGTTCCAGCACAGCGGGATCATGCGCTCGATGCCCTGCACGACGCCCCCGCAGGTGCGGAAGTGCTGGCCGAAAAACGCCACCTGCACGTCGTTCCAGTCGTGGGCGTCGCCCTTGGGGATGGCCAGCGTGTAGGCCAGCCGCCGGCCGGTCAGCTGCAGTTCGGTGGTGATTTCCTCGGCGGAGGGTTCGCCCACCAGTACGTTGTGCACGGTGACCGGCGTTTCGGTGTAGACCGGGGCGTCGGCCTCGTCGGTGCCGGACTGGGTCTTTTCGTACAGGGTGATGTCGATGCCTTTCAACATAAGTCCTCCAGCGGGCTGCGGGCCCCCACGCGGCTGCCCACGCCCAGCAGTTTCTTTTCCAGCTTGGAAAGATACAGCTCGCCGGAAGAGCCGCCGCTCATGGTCCAGCTCTGGGAGTAGCCCAGCGCCGTGGCGGTGCCCTGGGTGGAACCCATGGGAAAGCTGACGCCGCCCGTGCTGTCGTCCTCGCCCAACTGGCGGCGCACCATCCGGCAGGACACCACACGCTTGGTGTCGGCATCCGCGTCCGGGTTGTAGTGGTCGATGATCACGGCCGCTTCGCTCAGCAGGGCAACGCAGCGGGTCTGTTCCTCTTTGGAGAGAGCACGGAAGCCGGCCTCCACATCCTGCACTTCAGCGTAAAGCATGGGAAGCACCTCACTTTGCTCTGGTCTTGCGGGCCGCCTTGGGCTTTTCTGCCGCAGGGGCAGCGGGAGGGTCCCGCGCCACCTGCTTATGGCCTGCAGCGGCGTATTCTGCCGCGCGCTCCTCCGCAACGTACATGACCGTACCGGTCAGCTGATTGATAAACTCCACCATCAGCCCGCCGCCTTAGTCAGCTTGTTGAACACGGTGGTGTCGCAGCGGAAGCCCACCTCGATCTCGGCACGCACGGCAAACATGTTCTGCTGGAACAGGTTGATGGGGGTGCCGCCGTCATCCAGGGTAGCCTGGTCTGCAATGGCGATCTGTACGCCCTCCACGGTGCCATACACCGACTGGGTCCAGTCGCCGGCAAAACCGACCACATCCGGCGCGCCGGAAACATACGCGCCCTTGCTCTGCACGGTCTTGGAGCCCAGGATCATAGGCACGGCACCCTCGGCCACGTTGTTCAGGAACAGCGGACGGCCGGTGGTGTCCACGGCGTTCAGCAGGGCGGCCTTGCCCTTGGGGGACAGCACCCAGCCGTTCAGGATGCCGTTGTGGTCGGAGATGTCGGCGTCGGCAGCCACAAGGCCCTGATAGGCATTGGTGCCGATCTCCTGCGCGGTGCAGCCCTTCAGGGTGTCGAAGTTGGAGCCGGGCACAGTGACGCCGCCAAACACCGTGGCGTCGAACTTCTGGGCCAGTGCCAGCGGCAGACGCTTGACCAGCTCGTCATACAGGGCGGGCACATCGCGGCGGAACTGGTTGGAGAAGGGCACGATGACGGCCAGCGTGTAGGGCTGCATGACCTTGGTGGCCAGCGTGCCGCGCTTGACGGGCTTCTTGTCGGTCTCGCCGACCCATGCGGCCTCCGGGTCGCCGGTGATGACCGGAATGGTCACGCCCAGGCCCGGCAGCTTGATGGAGCGGGCCAGTGCCATGACGGCAGAGCTCTCCTGGGTCTTCTGCAGGATCTCGCTGGACACCTCGCCGGGCAGGGTGATGGTGGTCGTGCGGTTGATATCGGTTGCTGCCATTGTAAATAATCTCTCCTTTACAGGTTACTTGGTCACCTGCTCGAACCAGTCGGCAAACTGCTGACGGGTGGAGCCGGTGGGGGTGTGGTGCGGGTCACCGCCGTCCCGGACGTTGGGGTAGCCGGGCTTTGCAAACTTGAGGATGGCCTGTGCCTGTGCGGTGCAGGCTTCCTCGGTGTCGCCGCTGAGCAGGTCAGCGGGCACGCCGGTGGCAGCGGACACCTTGGCGCGGACTTCCCGCAGGGTGTTGGCGCTGTTCAGGGCGTCCAGCTGCTGCTGGAGCTTTGCGGCCTTCTCGTTTGCTTTCTGCAGCTCAGTCTTGCCTGCCTCCTGGGCGGCATCGAACTGGGCTGCCTTGGCTTTCAGGTCGTCGTAGTCGGCGTATTTGGAGCGCTCACGGGTCAGCCGGTCGGAGATGATGGCGTTCATCTCCGCCTGGGTAAAGGTGCGCTCGGTCTGCTGCTCTCCGGCAGCGGGGGTGTTTTCCTGATGCACAGTTTCTGCCATAATGGATTCTCCTTTCCGGCTTTACCGCAGCCGTGGCGTTGTGAATGATAGGCCGGCAAAAACACCGGCACATGGCACCGTCTGCAGGGTTCGGGCCTGCGGCATCCGGTTTTGGAGACCGGCGCTCTTCCAACTGAGCTAAAACGGCATGAAAAAAGCACGGTGCAAACTGCATCGTGCTTGATATCGACTAAAACAGGGGTGTTTTAGCCGGTGTTACTTTTTGGGGTGCGGGTGTGGCGTGTATTTATCGTCCTGCGCGGTCTGAATTGCAGATACGATCATGAAAAACAGCCGGGCACCGTTCAGCAGAACGATCTCCAGCAGCGCAAGGATCATCAAAACAACAAGAACCGTAGTAACCATAGT
>OHNR01000529.1_pt1 | contig 10132 bp, 10 predicted proteins | sample 1569651 | NCBI WGS metagenome assembly OHNR01 (sample SAMEA3879502, study PRJEB24766) | human gut metagenome | biome: human-associated habitat; feature: feces | place: USA | collected 1985/1987 | reverse complement strand
CGTTGTTGATATTGAAGCCGTCTGGCTCATCGCCCATGACGTAGGTCGTGGCACCCAGTGCGTCAAAAACGCTTCTGGCGATCATCCAGGCGCTGCCGTTGGCACAGTCCAGCCCCACCTTTTTCCCCTTGAAGGAGAACATCCCCAGGGAGATGAGGTAGCCCACGTAGCGGTTACGCCCCGCGGACCAGTCCACCGTGCGGCCGATATGATCCCGCTGCGCCAGGGGCAGCGTTTCCCAAGTCTGGCCGAACACGCTGAGCTTCCCGTCCAGGTAGTCCTCGATCAGGGCGATGGTGTCCTCGTCCATTTTCTCGCCGGACCGCCCAATCAGCTTGATGCCGTTGTCATAGAACGGATTGTGGCTGGCGGAGATCATAATGCCGCAGTCGAAGCCCTCCGTCCGCGCCACATAGGACACAGAGGGCGTGGTGGTCACGTGCAGCAGATAGGCGTCCGCGCCGGAGGCCACCAGCCCGGAGGCCAGGGCATACTCGAACATATAGCTGCTGCGGCGGGTATCCTTGCCGATGACCACCTTTGCCGGCTCGCTGTCACCGCCGCGGCGCTTGCATTCACCGCAGTACCAGCCCAAAAAGCGGCCCACCTGATAGGCGTGGTCCGCCGTCAGGGTCACATTGGCCTCGCCCCGGAAGCCGTCCGTGCCGAAATATTTACCCATTTTTCTTCCTCCCTGTCAGCGCTGAGCGGCAATGTCGCCGCTGCGCTTGTAGATGCTCGCCGCCGGCACGGTGCCCCGCACCGAGGACAGCGGATATACCCGGCTGCCCCGTCCGATGACGCTGCCGGGGTTCAGCACACTGTTGCAGCCCACCTCCACGCCGTCGCCCAACATGGCGCCCACCTTCTTGCGTCCGGTGTCGATGCGCTCCGCACCGTCTGTGACCACCACATGGGTCTTATCGGACTTCACATTGGAGGTGATGGAGCCGGCGCCCATGTGGGATTTGTAGCCCAGAATGCTGTCGCCCACATAGTTGTAGTGGGGCGTCTGCACGTTATCGAACAGGATAACGTTCTTCAGCTCCACGGAGTTGCCCACCACGCAATGGGCGCCCACCAGCGCGCTGCCCCGGATAAAGGCGCAGTGGCGCACCTCCGTCTCCGGGCCGATGATGCACGGCCCGGTGATGGACGCCGTGGGCGCGACGTGCGCCGTCCGGTGCACCCACACCTCCGGGCCAAAGGGCAGATATTCGCTGTCCAGCTGTGCGCCCAGCGCACGAATGCAGTCCGCCAGATCGGAGAGCGCCTCCCAGGGATAGGTAAAGCGGGCCAGGTAGTCCCCCGCCAGTGTATGTGTCAGATCATAAAGGTCGTTGATGGTGTACATAGTCTCCTCCTTCGCGCCTGTGCTACTGTACGCACCGCGACGGGATGTTATGTGCTAAGTATACTATCCGGTGCGGCATTTGGCAAGTGGGGGACAGAAAAAACACCCCCGCACCGCTTTGGCGCAGGGGCGTTCTCAGCCATTTCAGTTGTCCAGCGGCTTCATAGTGGGGAACAGGATCACGTCGCGGATGGAGTCGGTGCCGCAGAGCATCATGGCGCAGCGGTCGATGCCGAAGCCCAGGCCGCCCGTCGGGGGCAGACCGTATTCGAGGGCCATGACGTAATCCTCGTCCATCATCTCGGCCTCGTCGTCGCCGTTGGCGCGCTTTTCGACCTGCGCCTTGAAGCGCTCGTACTGATCCATCGGGTCGTTGAGCTCAGTGAAAGCGTTGCCCATCTCGCAGCCGCAGACGAACATCTCGTAGCGCTCGGTGAGGTACGGGTCAGACGGGCTGCGCTTGGCAAGCGGGCTCACTTCGACGGGGTACATGGTGATGAACGTCGGCTGGACGAGGGTCTCCTCGACCTTCTGGTCGAAGGTCTCGTACAGGGCGTTGCCCCAGGTCTTGTCCACGCCGTCCATGTCGACGCCGACGCTCTTGGCGAGCGCGACGGCGGCCTCGGCGTCGCCCTCGATCGCCATAAAGTCCGCGCCGGTCACTTCCTTGACGGCGTCAGCCATCGTGACGCGCTTCCACGACGGGGTCAGGTCAATGTCCTTGCCGAGCCACTGGATCTGATAGGTGCCGAGGATCTCCTTCGCGGCGCCGGAGAGGATGGCCTCGAGGATGTCCATCATGCCGTCGAGGTTCGTGTAGGCCTGATAGAGCTCGCAGGTGGTGAACTCGGGGTTATGCTTGGTGTCCATACCCTCGTTGCGGAAGATGCGGCCGACCTCGTACACGCGCTCCATGCCGCCGACGATCAGGCGCTTTAAGTGCAGCTCGGTGGCGATGCGCATGTACATGTCGATATCGAGGGTATTGTGGTGCGTGATGAAGGGGCGCGCGTTCGCGCCGCCCGCGATGGGGCTCAAAACCGGCGTCTCGACCTCCATAAAGCCGATGGAGTCGAGGTAGCGGCGCAGATACGCGACAAACTTCGAACGAATTTCGAAGTTGCGCTTGGACTCGGGGTTGATGATCAGGTCCACATAGCGCTGACGGTAGCGCGCTTCCTTATCGGTCAGGCCGTGGTACTTCTCCGGCAGGGGACGCAGAGACTTACTGAGCAGCGTGATCTTCTTGGCGCGCACGCTCATCTCGCCGCGCTGGGTGCGGAACACCTCGCCCTCGACGCCGACGATATCGCCGATGTCGTACTTCTTGAAGCGGTTGTACTCCTCCTCATCCATCTCGTCCTTGCGGGCGTAGAGCTGGATGCGGCCGGACTTATCCTGCAGATCGCAAAAGCTGACCTTGCCCATGCCGCGTTTGCTCATCAGGCGGCCCGCGACGCGGACCTCGCTGCCCTCAAGCGCGTCAAAGTTGTCCTTGATGTCCTGAGCGTGGTGCGTCACGTCGAAGCGCGTCTCCTTGAAGGGATCGCGGCCCTCGGCGCGCAGCGCTGCGAGCTTTTCGCGGCGGACCTTCAGGATCTCGCTGAGGTCCTGCTCGGGAGCGTTGGTCTGGATATTTTCTTCAGCCATGATATTTCTTTACTCCTACTCTATATAATACAGCTTAACGTTCGATCTTGACGATGCGGTAGACGATGGTGCCGACAGGGGCCTCCACCATGACCTCGTCGCCCTCTTTTGCGCCCATGAGCGCCTTGCCGAAGGGGGAATCCTCGGAGATGGCGCGGTGCATGGGGTCGGCCTCCTGCGAGCCGACGACCTTATACTCGGGCAGCTCGCGGCCGGACTTCACATCCTGCACGGTCACACGGCAGCCGATGCTGATGCCGTTCGTGCCCGCGTCGTTTTCGTCGACGATGACGGTGTGCAGCAGGATCTCCTCGACCTCAGCGATACGGGAGTACAGCTTGCCCTGCTCGTTTTTCGCTTCATCATATTCGCTGTTTTCGCTCAGGTCGCCGAAGCCGCGCGCCTCTTTGATGAGGTCCGCCACTTCCTTTTCACGCACGGTCTTGAGGTAGGTGAGCTCCTTTTGCAGCTCTTCCTTGCGCTCCGCGCTCATCTTGTACTCTTTTTTCATGTTCGCCATATTGAGATCGTTCCTTTCTTTCGCGCCCGCAAAATTGCGCGGCGCGCACACGAATACCATTTTAGCGAAATAATTATAGTGATTTTGCCCCGTGTTGTCAAGGTAAGTTTGCGTTTTCTCCCCCATCGGGCGGCATTTTCACATCTTTTACCCAAATTTCGTCCGCGCGGCGCGCAAGCGAGGCGTAGAGTGCGCAGATGAGCTGATCTTCATTCCAGATCATCGCTGCATCGCCCAGGTTTTCCGTCCCATAGGCGACAGAAACCGCACCGCTCCCCAGCGGCAGCACAAGGCCGTCGGGCAGCGGGAAATCGTCGAAGCAGACGCTCAGGTCGGCGGCGATCCTCTCGTCCGTCTGCAATGTATGGACACTCGCGCCGCAGTCCCAGCGCAGCGTGCGCGCAAGGCGCTCGCCATTCGGCGCGCAGAGTGCAAGATAGCGCACATCTTTAGAGAGCTCGCGCGCCGCCGCTTCGAGCGCCGCACTCTGTGAGGGTGCGCACAGCGCGATACGTGCCCGCTCCGGCGCAAGGCCGAGCCGCGCCATCGCGCGGCGGATGATCTCCGCCGCCTTTGCCATGCGCAGCGGCTTTTCGGGCGGCGGCAGGACACCACAGCGCGCAAATACCTCCGCATATGGATAATCCTTGGGAAACACGGCATAACTCACACGGCGCTTTTGCAGGTATTTTGCTGCGCGCTTGGCCGAAAGTGCAGCAAGCATTCCCTCGCCGCGCGATGCGTAGGCCGCGTCAAAGCGCACGCCGCAGAACATGCGCGCGCCGTTTTTCTCCCCCGTGTCCCGATAGCAGACCAATCCCTGCAAAATGACCCCTCCCCGCAAAAAAGCTCCCCGCCAGTATATGGCGGGGAGCTTGTGCGTTATGCGGTTTACCAACCCTTGATATAGTCCGTGAGGTACTTGAGCGGGTTGATGATCTGTCCGTTCTCGGTGATCTCAAAGTGCAGGTGCGGGCCGCTGCTCACGCCGGTCGTACCGGTGATGCCGACGACCTGACCCTGCGCGACATACGTGCCCACGCTGACCGAACGGGATGACAAATGCTGATACGTCGTCGTGTTGCCGCTGCCGTGGCTGACGACCACATAGTTGCCGCGGTACTTATTGTAAGCCGAGATGATGACCGTGCCCGCCTTGGCGGCGACGGCCTGCGTCGTGTAGCCCACGCGGCCGATGTCAATGCCCGCGTGATTCCTCGACGCGCCCGCGATGCCCGTGTAGCGCGCGCCGAGCGGCGAGGTGACATACTTGCTCGAGCACGGCCAGATGTAGCCGCCATAGGTCACGGTGGTGTTGCCGTTCTTTTCGGCAAGCTCACGGGAAAGGCGCACGATCTCCGCCTGCTGGCGCTCCATCGCGGCGTCCTTTTCCGAAAGGACCTGCTTGTACTGCGCTTCGTTCGCCTTGAGCTCGGCAAGCACCTTTTCCGCCTCAGCGCGCTGGGTGTTCAGCTCGCTCTTTTTGGCGACGAGCGTCTCCTTGGCGCTCTGCTGCTCGGCAAGGGACGTTTCGAGCGAGGCCTTCTTCTGCTCGATCTGCTCGCGCAGGGCACGCAGATCGTCGATGACCTTCTGGTCGCTGTCCATGATCTCGCTGATGAAGTCCATGGCACTCAGCAAGTCGGAAAAGCTCGCCGAGTCGAACAACACCGACCAGTACGACACCGTACCGCGCTCTTCCATCGAGCGCACACGCTCGCAGAACTTTTCGTACTGGCGCGCCTCTTCCTCTTCGTTCTCGCGGATCTCCTGCTCGGTCTGCGTGATCAGCGTCTCATACTCGCTGATGAGCGACTCAACGCCCTTGATCTCCGACTGAAGCAAGTTGATCTGCTTGTCGATGTTCTCTTTCTGCGCAAGCGCGGCGCTCTTGTCGTTCTGGATGGACTTGAGCTCCTTTTCAAGCTGCGACTTTTCCGAGTTCATCCCGCTGAGCTCGTCTTTGAGCTTGTCGATATCCGCCTGCGTGACGGCGGAAGCGTCCTGCACCATGGAAAGCGGCGTCAGCTCCGTCAGCGTCAGCGACGCAACGACAGCCAGCACCAGGAGGATGCGTGCGATCTTTTTTCTGCTCATCGTCCGCCTCCCTCACACGTGCAGGAACTTGCGGATAGCCGTCAGGCTGCCACCCACACCGATCAGGATACCGGCGGCGGCAAAGATCGCAGCCACGGGCCGCCAGATCAACGTAAAGTCGACGATCGTCAACAGCTGTAGCCGGTCGGACATCGCAAGGCTCTTTGCGACCGATTCATACAGCAGCCACTGCAAGCCAAAGCCCAGCACCGCGCTGAGAAGGCCGATCATAAAGCCCTCGTACACGAACGGCCAGCGGATGAAGCCGTTCGTCGCGCCGACCATCTTCATAATGGCGATCTCGTCGCGGCGGTCGAATGTCGTGAGCTTGATGGTATTCGAGATGATGAAGACCGACACGAGCAGCAAAATGGCAATGAGCGCGATGCACACTACGCTCGCAACATTTCGCAGCGTGATAAAGCCGCCCGCGATGTCTTCGTCCACGCGGACATTGGCAACGCCTTCGACATTGTCGAGGATATCCTGCGCAGTCTTGCCGGAAATGCTCAGATCGTCAACATAGACAGCGTAGCGGTCGCGCAAAATCTCGGGGTCAAGGTTCTGGAACATGTTGTCCCCCTCGTAACGCGCCTCAAAGGACTTCATCGCCTCTTCCTTGCTGATGAAGACACATTCTTTCACATTGTCACGCTGCTCGATGGCGCGGCCCACGGCCTTGGTCTGCGCATCGTCGCAGCTCTCGTCCACGAAGGCGAGAATTTCATACTCGCTCTCGAGCTGCTGGAGCTGCACCTGCGCATTGTACGCCACGAGCGAAAATGTACCCATGACGACAAGGCAGGCGACCGTGATGCCCACGGCCGCAAAGGACATGAATCCGTGCGAGAACATGTTGCGCATGCCCTCGCCGAAAAAGTAAGAAAAATCGTGTTTGCGCATAGCTTACCTCGCATTATAGCCGACGCCGTCGCCATCGCTCGTGATGACGCCCTGTTCGAGCGTGACGACGCGTTTTTTGAACTGATTGACAAGATCTTTCTCGTGCGTGACGACGACCATCGTCGTGCCGAGCTGGTTGATGCGCTCGAGCAGGCGCATGATCTCCAGCGAGCGCGCGGGGTCCAGATTGCCCGTCGGCTCGTCGGCGATGATGGTGCTGGGGTTGTTGATGAGCGCACGCGCAATGGCCACGCGCTGCTGTTCGCCGCCGGAGAGCTCGTTGGGATAACGGTCGGTCTTTTCCTCAAGTCCGACGAGCTCAAGCACATAGGGGATGCGCTTTTTGATCTCGCGCGGCGAAGAACCGACGGCGCGCATGGCGAAGCCCAGGTTCTCGTAGACCGTTTTCTTCTCGATCAGGCGGAAGTCCTGGAAGATGACGCCGACGGAGCGGCGCAGCAGCGGGATCTGCCGCTCGGCAATGTTCGTCAGGCTGAAGCCGTTGACGGCGATCTGACCAGACGTCGGCACGATCTCGCCGGTGAGCAGCTTGATGATCGTCGACTTGCCGCTGCCGCTCGGGCCGACCAAAAAGACGAACTCCCCATCCTCGATGCGAAGCGAAATGCCCTTTAAGGCCGTCGTGCCGCTCTCGTATTCCTTTACTACATCGCTTAGGCGTATCATGCTCTTCCCTCAGTTTCCAGCAGGTTTTGACTTGATCCCGCAAATTTTCAGTCTTTATTATAGCGCGGCAAGTCCGCGATGGCAACAGGTAATTATGTAAACTTTCAACTTTTTTGCCGCAAAATGGCGAAAAAACAAGGGCTGTCCGAAGACAGCCCTTGTCAAATTCTTTCTTTACGCTTCGATGCCGCGGGAGGCAAGGTACTTTTTGACCATGAGCGCGACCTTGAAGGTGATGGCGTCGTCGAACTCGCGCAGGTCGAGGCCCGTGAGCTTCTTGATCTTCTCGAGACGGTAGACGAGCGTATTTCTGTGGACGAACAGCTTTCTCGCCGTTTCGGAGAGGATGAGGTTGTTCTCGAAGAACTTGTTGATCGTAAAGAGCGTCTCCTTGTCGAGCGCGTCGATGGGGTTCTTCTTGAAGACCTCCTGCAGGAACATTTCGCACAGTGTCGTCGGCAGCTGATAAATGAGGCGGCCGATGCCGAGGTTTTCATAGCTGATGATGTACTTCTCGGTGTCGAAGACCTTGCCGACCTCGATCGCCATCTGCGCTTCCTTATAGGACTTCGCGAGGTCGCGCAGGTGCGTCGCCACCGTGCCGATACCGACGACCACGGTGCTCTCACCGTTCACGCGCAGCGTCTCTTCGATCTGCGCGGCGGTCTTTTCAAGGTCGCTCATCTCCACATTGTCGCCGAGCTGCTGCACGAGCACCACATCGTCCTCGCCCATGGAAAGGACAAAGCTCGTCTGCCGGTCGGGGAAGATGTTCTGCACGGTCTCGACGGGGATAGCGTCGGCCTTTTCGTCCGTGCGGCGGACGACGAACACGCCGCGGTTGAGCTCGGCCTCGACGTGCAGCTCCTTGGCGCGGACGTAGATATCGCTTAACAGAATGTTATCGGAGAGGATGCTCTTGACAAACGACGTCTTGTCGTGCTTTTCCTCGTAATAGCTCTTGGCGGTGTTGAGCGCGACGGTCGCCATGCTGCAGACGGTCGAGCTGAGCGCGTCCTCGCCGCGGGTAAAGGCCGCAAAGTCGAACTGACCGCCCCAGCCCTCGAGCGCCTTGAAGGTCTTGCCCTCGAGCGCGGTGCAGGCGCCCTCGGCCTCATTGATGGGCTGCACCAGATGCGGCCAGCGCTGGCCGATCTCCGGCAGGTCGGTGCAGGCGATGACCGTGCCCTCGGAGTCGATCACGCCAATGACCGTATCGGTCGTTTCCTTAAACTGTAAAACGATGTTCTGAAAAATCCTACCGGACATATTCCGTGCCTCCTTGATTTATTAGGGAGTTTGTGCATTCTGCCAACTTGATGGGACTATTATACTTTCTCCGTCTGACGATTGCAAGAACTTTTTTCTCTTTTCAACAATTTTTTTCTTCTTTTTTAGGCATTCCGTAAAGGAAGGACAAACGCTTACTTGTCCGCGCCCGCTTTTCCTTGGGCAAATTGCCCACTTTCCCGCAGGTTTTTGATCTCTTCCGCCGTGAGCAGGCGGTATTCGCCCTTGGAAAGCCCCTCATCAAGCGTGAGTGAGCCCATGCTCAGCCGCTTTAAGTAAATGACCGGCTTTCCGCGCGAGGCCAGCATCCGCTTGATCTGGTGGAACTTGCCCTCGCGGATGGTGATGAGCGCCTCGCTCTGCGCGTCGCTCTTTAAAATCTCAAGCTTTGCCGGAAGGCATTCGAGCCCGTCGCCGAGCGTGATGCCCTGCACAAAGGCTTTACAGTCAGCGTCGTCGAGCGCGCCGTCGGTGCGGACAAAGTAGACCTTGTCGACGTGCTTTTTCGGCGCGAGCAGGTCGTGCGCGAGCGCGCCGTCGTCGGTCAGAAGCAGCAGCCCCTCCGTGTCCTTGTCGAGCCGCCCGACCGCGAACAGGCCGCGCCGCAGGCTCTCGGGGAACAGCTCCAGCACGGTGCCGTGCCGCTCGTCGCGGCTCGCCGTGATGACGCCGGCCGGCTTGTTGAGCATATAGTAGCGCTGCGCGCGATAGGTCTGCTCGCGCCCGTCGAGCGACACGCGGTCCGCATCCGGGTCGACCTTGGCTGCGGGGTCGCGCTCCGCCGTGCCGTTCACCGCAACGCGGCCTGCACGGATGAAGCTCTGCACTTCTTTTCGGCTGCCGCAGTTCAGGTGACTGAGCAGCTTGTCCAATCGCATCTTCGGCATTTTGTCTCCCCCGCCAATCGAATACTGAATATAGTATAACGCTTTTTTGCATTTTGCACAATAGGGAAATATAAAAAAAGTGCAATCCCCCGAAAATGTTCTATACATACGCTAATATGTCGAACACGTTTTCGTTGAATTGCACAGATTTCCAGCAGTTGTGCATTTTGTCGGCGGCCTGTCAGGGGGTATCCTGCGGTTCGGACGGATGCTCGCGCAGACCGTGCACGAAGCCGTCTGCCTGCGGCGAGGATACATCGGCCGCGATCAGCTTCCCGCGCCGGACGAGCAGATTTGCTGTAACGCCCTGCTCGCCGCTCGGGTGGTTTGTGATCTCGTAGGTGTAGAGCGTCGCACGCCTGCCGCGGCAGGGAGTGAGGTCGAGCCCCTGCGCGAGCTGAATCTGGTTATAGCTTTCGTAAACCTCGTCAAATTCCTCGGGGATCTGCACCTCCCGTTCTCCGCGCGGCTCCTCGATGACCTCCCAGCCGCAGTCGCGCAAGAGGGCAACGCGCTGCTCATTCGTGCGCAGTTTGACGTCCAGACGCATATTCTCCGAAGCTGCCGCCGCCGGCTGCGCGTCCGCCGGCAGGAGCACAGCCGCCCCTGTCAGCACTGTGCCGGCTGCCAGCACGCACGCCAGGATTTTTCTTACCGAAACCTTTGCCGCAATTACGATCATGGAACGTCCCTCCTGCTTTTGGTCTATCCTATGCGGGGGAGGCGGCGGGTAGAACAAAAGCT
>OHNR01000519.1_pt1 | contig 10213 bp, 10 predicted proteins | sample 1569651 | NCBI WGS metagenome assembly OHNR01 (sample SAMEA3879502, study PRJEB24766) | human gut metagenome | biome: human-associated habitat; feature: feces | place: USA | collected 1985/1987 | reverse complement strand
GGGATTCCTGATGAAATGTTTTAATCAGGAATCAGTATTAAAGCTTGCCCAGCTCGCGGAGAACGCCGAGGGTGACGTCCAGCTCGGCTTCCGTTGCGGGAGCGAGCGGCAGGCGGGCCGGCCCGAGCTTGATGCCCGTAACAGCCTCGATGGCCGGACGGAGCAGGGAGTTCGGCAGGATACGGCCGTTCTGACCGGTGGTCTTGCAGAAGCGATACATCGGAACAAAGAGCTCCTTGGCCTTCTCGTTCTCACCCTTCTCGAACGCCTCGAAGATCGCACGGATCTCGTGGCCGAAGATGTGAGCGCCGCCGGAGACGATGCCCATCGCGCCCTGCACGATCGTCGGCAGGAGCATGATGTCATCGCCGTTGTAAACGACGAAGTTCGGATCGACCTTCTCGGTAGCGAGGAAGAAATCGGTGACCTGCGTCGGGTTGACACCGGCCTCGTCCTTCACGCCGACGATATTGGGGATGGCGGCCAGACGGCCGACGGTCTCCGCCTCGAGGTTGACGCCGACGAAGATGGGGATGTTGTAGAGCATGATGTTCGCCTTTGTGTTCTCGGCGATCGTCTTATAATGCAGATACAGGCCTTCCTGCGTGGGCTTGTTGTAGAACGGGCAGACGATGAGGGCCAGCTCGATGCCGAGGTCATAGGCCTTGTTCGTCAGGGCGATGGTCTCCTTCGTGGAGGCGCAGCCGGTGCCTGCAATGACGGGCTTACGGCCTGCGGAAGCCTTGACGGCGGTCTCGAACAGCTTCACGCGCTCGTCGAACGTCAGCAGGGAAGCTTCGCCGGTGGTGCCGGTGACGATGAGAGAGTCGCAGAGGTCGTTCGTGATGACGTACTCGATCAGCTCGGCATACTTGCCATAGTCGATCTCTTCGTTTTCGTCATAGGGGGTGATGAGCGGGAGCAGAATCTTGCCGTATTTCTTCTGGAAGTCCATGTCAGTATTTCCTCCTGTTTTTGTAGGGCCCTCTGTTTGTGGGTTCAGAGGCTCCCTTAATTATGTTTTTATAGTGAACGTGCTAATGTGTTTTACAGTGGATGCCGCCCCTCGCCGGCCGGCAGCCGCTAATGCCAGCCGGCGCCGAGGCCCAGTGCCTCGGTTCCCGGGGAGATCAGCGCAGTTCTTTTACGTTGCCCTCTTCGTCGAAAATGACGTCCATCGGCTCAGAGACGACCGTCACATTGTCCAGTGCCTCGGCATCCGGGATCAGGGCTTCGGAAATATAGAATTCAGAAAGCGACAGGGTATTCTTGAGCCAGACGATGCGCGGGCCCTTTTCCCAGTCGCAGTCCGTGGCAGTACGCAGCGCAAACTGCATGGCGGTGCGGTCGCTCGGCATAACGGCGGGCAGGCGCACGGCCAGCGGCTCCGCCGCGGTGATGCCGTTCGGATAGGTCTGTTCAAAGTCGATCTTGCGGTACAGGCGCTGCGTTGTCACATCGGCGCTGCCGAGGCCGCCGAAGTTGCCGTGGGATTTGTCCGTCAGGTCAAACACGGCGATGCGCTGGAAGAACGGGCGGCTGATGCCGAGGACCGGAGAACGGCCCGTGACGTTCGGGTCCATGCCCGCGCCGCTGATATCCTTGCCGGTCTCGTCGACAAACAGGATGTCCGCCTGGTCAAACGGGACCTTTGCCATCCGGCTCTTGGCGTACTCCAGCAGGGGCGGCTCCTCCTCGAGAATGCGCCCGGCCGGAATGGCCTCGATGCGGCAGGTCTGGTGATAGGCATTCTCGATGAGGCCGATGGCAAACATGTTCGGCTTCTTCTCGATAATGGCGCCCGCGAATTCCTTGACATTGGCAGCCATGCTCTTGAAGCCAAGCTTATGGCACTGATATGCGCCGTGCTGCTTGCCCATGCCGATGACGAGCATTTTGCAGATGCCGCTCTCGACCTCGCCGCGGAAGTCAGTGTGGGCCTTGATGCGGCCGACCGGGATCAGGAAATCCGCCGCATTGGCGAACTTGTCCAGATGGATCTCCAGGCCGCTCTTGGAGTGCGCGATCACCTCAGTATCCATGGAGGCGCGGATCGGAGCGCCCATGGCCTCCTCCGTCACGCCGTAGCCCTCGATGATGCCGCGCTGACCCTCAGCCTTGGCGCCCGCGTGGCTGCCCATGGCGGGGATGATAAACGGGTGTGCGCCGACCGACTTGACCTGATCGCAGATGGCACGGATGATGCGGGCGATGTTCGCCACATCACGGCTGCCCGCGGTAATGCAGACACTGTCGCCGGGCTTGATGCGGTCGAGCGTGCCCTCGCGGCGCATAGCCTGCGCAACGGCGCCCTCGATGTCATCGATATGGCTGTGGTCCATCTCATGACGGACGCGGACAAATTTCGGGATCTGGTTATCAGCCAGCAGTTGATCAAAGATATTCATGCGTTATCCTCCGCCGTGCCCCGGAAACCGGGGCACGGACTTCATGCAGTCAATTACGCCTCTTCGGGGATGAGGTAATCCTTGATGTTGATGCCCTTCTTGACGCAGTACTTCTCGATCTCGGCATAGGTCGCAGGGTTGATGCCGACGCCGTGCGCCAGAACGTCCTTCTCGGCGTCCGCTTCCTTGTCGCCGTGGACATAGACGCGGCTCTGGCCCTCGGCCGGCTCTGCATCGCGCATGCTCTGCAGGTACTCGGACAGGCGGCGGTTCGTCTCTTCCTGATCGCCGAACAGGGAGTAGTCAATGGCGGCGAAGAAGTGGCAGCACTTCTCCTTATCCTTCGTCACGCGGACGCCCTTGCTGACGGCGCCGTGGGACATGACCGCGCACATGATGTCGACGAGCAGCGCCAGGCCATAGCCCTTGTGGCCGCCGAAGAGCATTCCTTCGCCGCCCATGGGCATGATGCCGCCGCGGGTCTTCTCGGTGTAAGCGGGGTTGGACTTGTTGTCGCGGATGCGCAGGAAGACGTTCGGGTCGAGGCAGGTCGTGCCGGTCTCGTCAACGAGCATGCCGGGCTGCAGCTCATGGCCGATCTTGGCATAGACCTCCATCTTGCCGCAGGTCATGACGGACGTTGCGAAGTCCATGTGGAACGGATGCGGGTCGGCGGGGATGGTCACGGCGATGGGGTTCGTGCCGAACATCGGCTCGCGGGCGTAGGTCGGGACGACGAGTGCCTCGGCATTTGTCATGGACACGCCCATGAGGCCCTGCTTGGCAGCCATCATGGAATAGTAACCGGCAATACCGAAATGGTTGGAGTTACGGACGCTGACCATGCCGACGCCGTACTTTTTGGCTTTGTCGATGGCGAGCTGCATGCCCTGGATACTGGCAAGCTGGCCCATGCCGTCGTGCGCGTCGATGACAGCCATGCTCAGGCGGTCCTCTACGACCTCGGGCTTTGCATCGACCTTGATGCGGCCGATATCGATGCCGAACGGATAAAGGGTCAGGCGGTTGACGCCGTGGGACTCGACACCAAAGCGGTCGGAGGTCAGGATGACGTCAGCGACCTTCTCGCTGTCTTCCCGGCTGAAGCCGTAGCGGATGAACATTTCCACGGCCAGCTCATAGAGCTTTTTATAATTGTATCGGGTATAATGGCTCTTGTCCTGCATGATAAAACACTCCTTTTGATCAGTAGTTACTTGCCCAGATAGGCAGTGCGGATCGACTCGCTGGCGAGCAGCTTCTTGCTCTCGCCCTCGTCAACGATGACGCCGTTTTCCAGAACGTAGCTGCGGTGCGAGATGCTCAGCGCCATGTAGGCGTTCTGCTCGACCAGCAGCACAGGGATATTGGCCTTTTCATTGACGCGGGAAATGATGTCGAACACCTCGTCGACGATGATGGGTGCGAGGCCGAGGGACGGCTCGTCCATCATCAGCAGCTTCGGGCTGAGCATCAGGCCGCGTGCGATGGCGACCATCTGCTGCTCGCCGCCGGAGAGGGTACCGGCCTTCTGCTTTTTGCGCTCATAGAGGCGGGGGAAGAGCTCATACATCTCGTTGAGCTTGTCCGCCTTTTCCTTCGCGCTCATGTGCAGGGTATAGGCACCCATTTCCATGTTTTCCAGCACGGTCATGCCCGGGAAGATCTCACGGCCCTCGGGGACATAGCTGATGCCGCGCTTGACGATATGGTGGGTCTTCCTGGCCTGGATCTCTTCATCCTGCCAGACGATCTTGCCGTTCTTGGCGGGGACGAGGCCCATGATGCTCTTCATGAGGGTCGTCTTGCCTGCGCCGTTCGCGCCGATGATGGAAATGATCTCGCCGGGATTGATCTCGACGTTGATGTCATACAGGGCCTGGATCTGGCCGTAGTATACATCGCAGTGCTCCATTTTAAAGAACATGGATCATTCTCCTTCCATACCGATCTTGTAACGGTCGCCAAGGTATGCCCGGATGACTTCGGGGTCGTTCTGGATCTCGGTGGGCGTGCCCTCCGCGATCTTGGCGCCGTGGTTGATGACCGTGATGACGTGGCTGATGTTCATGATGATATCCATGTTGTGCTCGATGAGCAGGATATCCTTGCCGGACTCATAGACCTTCTTGATAATGGCCACGAATTCGGCGCGTTCGTTCGGGTTCAGGCCCGCAGCCGGCTCATCGAGGAGGATGAGGGTCGGATCGATCATCAGCGTGCGCGCCAGCTCCGTCATCTTCTGGCGGCCGTAGGGCAGGTTGCCGACGGTACGGTCGGCGTACTGCTCGATACCGATGAAGCGCATGATCTCCATCGCCTTCTCGCGCAGCTCCTCCTCCTCGCGCTTCGTCTTAAACGGGTCGATGAGAAAACGGGCGAAGTTCATCTTCGCATGGAGCTGGCCGCCGATCATGACGTTCTCCAGCGCGGTCATGGAGCGGAACAGCTTCAGGTTCTGATACGTTCTGCCCATGCCGGCCGCGGCGATCTTATGCATCTTCCAGCCGGTGATGTCTTTGTCGTTAAAATAGATCTTGCCGGAGGTCACCGGGAAGGAACCGTTGATCATATTGATCGAGGTCGACTTGCCGGAGCCGTTCGGGCCGATGAGCGCGTGGATCTGGCGCTCCTTGACCTCAAAGGAGAGGTCGTTGACTGCAACCAGGCCGCCGAAGCGCTTGGTCACATGCTCCAATCTCAGTACGGACATGGATCAGCCCTCCTTCTGCGTTTTCTTCCGGCCGGCGAAGAAAGCGACGGCCTTCTTCTTGAGCTGGGAGAACAGGTGAGACAGGCCGAGCGGGTACACCAGCAGGAGCAGCAGCGCGATGCCGTAGAACACGAGCTGATAATAGTCGCCCATGAAGCGCAGCAGCTCGGGCAGGATCGTGACGAGGATGGCGCCGATGATCATGCCGGAGGTCGAGCCGATGCCGCCCAGCATCAGCATAACAACGAACTTCGTGCCGTTGTCGGTGGTGAAGGTCGTCGGAGCAACGTACTGCATGACCCAGGTGTAGAACACACCGGCCAGGCAGCCGAGGATCGTGGCGATGAGGAAGGCCATGAGCTTGAGCTTCGTCACGCTCAGGCCGACGGACTCGACTGCCTCGGGGTTATCGCGGACAGCCTTGAGCGCGCGGCCGTACTTGGACTTCGTCAGACGCACGGAGAAGATGATGAGCAGGATTGCAATGACCAGAATAAAGTAGTACAGCTGCGCCTGCGTCTTGAATTCGATGCCGAAAATGTTTGGCTCGGAGATGTCCTTCACGCCCATGGCGCCGCCGGTCAGCCACTGCATGCTGTTGGCCAGCGAGTAGACGATCTGTGCAACGGACATGGTAGTCAGGGACAGGAAGATGCCGCTGACGCGGAGGCTCGGGTAGCCGAGCATGAAGCCGACAAGAACGGCGACGACCAGAGCGGCCAGCAGACCGATGAGGTTCGTCGAGCCGGTCGCCTGCGAGATCAGGGCCGACGTATAGGAGCCGAGGGCTACGAGGGCGATGGTGCCGAGGTTCGTCTGGCCCGCCAGACCCATGACCACGTTCAGGCCGAGAACGGCGACGAGGTTGATGAGCGTCTGGCTGAAAAGCTGGATGTAATAGTTCGTGGAGTAGATCATGGGCAGGACGACAGCCACAACCAGCATGATCACGGGCAGGATCAGGGAAGTTACCGAAATCTTTTTGCGTTTCATTTCCATTACCCCTTTCCCATCAGACTTTGTGGCGCATGAAGCCGCCCGGACGGATCAGCAGCACGACGATCAGGAACACGAAGGCAACGATGTCCTTGTAGACCGTGGGGATGACCAGAATGGCGAGGGACTCGACCACGCCGATGAGAAGGCCGCCGAGGATCGTGCCGGGGATGTAGCCGAAGCCGCCGACGATACCGGCTGCCCAGCCCTTCAGGCCGATCATGTTGGACATGGTCAGGCTGATGGTGAACAGCGGGATGGTCAGGACGCCGATGATGCCGCAGATGACGCAGCTCAGGCCGGTCGTAATATTGATGCTGCGGTCGATGTCGATGCCCATGATGGCCGCTGCCGTCTTGTTCTGCGCAACGCAGCGCATGGCCTTGCCGGGCTTCGTGAGCTTCAGGAACATCTGAAGCGCGATGATCAGAAGGATGGCCACAACGATGATATATCCATACGCCTTGGCAAAGACGAAATCGCCGATTTTGATTACGCCGGTCAGGAAGCCGGGAATCGTGAAGGAGTAGGGACCGTAGATCAGACGCAGGGCCTCGGAAATGACTTTGGCGAAGATCTGGGTGCCCACAATGGAATACATGGTCAGCGGCATATTGCGCAGGGGGTTGAAGATGGTGGCGGAGATCAGACAGCCGAGCACGAACATCACGAGGAGCGTGCAGAGGATGCTCAGCCAGATGGGCCAGCCGAGGCCGACAACGAAGGTCCCGCCGAAAACGAAGGCGGCAGTGGTGATCAGCATATTATGTGCAACGTTCAGCAGGCCGGAGGACTGCCAGACCAGCGTATATTCCACGCCGACCAGAGCGTACACGAAGCCGAGGGCAACACCTGTGATCAGCAGCTGCAGGATAGTTTCAAGCATTGCTTTCCTCCCTTTCTTGCTAATGTAAAGGCCGTCCAACCAGTTTATCCAGTTGGACGGCCTTGGAAGAGTCTAAAAACCTATTTCGTTTCGATTATTCCGCGGAGACCGTGGTGTACATCACAGGGACATTGTCCTTGATGACGGCGACGGTAGCGGAGTGGATGAGCAGGTTGTTCTCGTCGCAGGTAGCAACGCCCTGGAGCATCGGGAAATCCTTCGTCTCGGCGACGGCATCGTGGATGGCCTGGCGGTCAGCGCTGCCCGCACGCTCGATGGCGTCGAACACGAGCTTGAAGGTGCTGTAGACATCGGCGACGTAGAGCTCAGCCTTCTGGCCTTCGCCGTAGTCGCTGGCATACTTGTCGCAGAACGCGGTGACCTCGGGATCATCGGAGTTGCCGACGAAGTCGGTCACGGAGTACCAGCCCTCGACCCAATCCGGCTCGCAGAGGTCGCGGACCTGATCCATGGTGATGGCCGGAGAGGCAACGGTCGGGACCTGCAGGCCCAGCTCGTAAGCCTGACGGGCAGTCAGAACGTACTCGGCGTCGCTGGCCCAGACGACCATGCACTCAGCGCCCTTGGACTTCAGATCGAGGATCTGACCGGTGACGTCGGTGTCACCGATGTTGATGGCTTCGGGATAGACAGCCATGCCGGCGTCCTTGCAGGCGGCTTCGATGACTTCCATAGCGCCGGTGCCGAACTCGTTGTTCGTATACATGATGCCGACGGACTTGACCTTGAACTCATCGATGATGAGCTTCGCGGCGCAGGAGGCCATCAGATTGTCGTTCGCGCGGACGAGGAAGCAGTACTCATTGTCCAGCTCGAGCAGCTGCGGGTTGGTGCCGAGGCCGAAGAAGGGGATCTTCGCATCCTTGTAAACGCTTTCAGCAGCGAGGATCATGCCGGAGTTCCACGGGCCGACGACTGCGGAGATCTTGTCGTTGCCGGCGAAGATGTTCGCGACGTTGACGGCGATGGCGTTGTCGGTAGCGTCGTCCTGGATGACGAGCTCGACCTTACGGCCGCCGAGGAGGCCGCCGGCTGCGTTGACTTCGTCAACGGCCATCTGAGCAGCCTTCACCATGCGGTCGCCGTTGGCGGCGTCAGCGCCGGTGATCTTGGCGCTCAGGCCGATGTAGATGGGCTCACCGGAGTCGGTATTGCTATCGCCGTTGCTGTCGGCGGTGTTTTCGGTGTTGGTGGTATCATTGCCCTTGGTCTCGTCATTAGAACCGGCGCAGGCGACCAGACCGGCGACCATTACGAGGACAAGCAGAAGCGCGATCAGCTTTTTCATTGGTTGTTCTCCTTATAATAATAATTCTCGGTCGACCGAGATGCGGGACCAATGCGTAGGAAAGGGGGTGGTGCTCCGCCGTGGGAGGCGGAGCACCGGAGGAAGAATCGCTTTTGTGAGGATGAATTACTTCATGTCGGCAAGGATCTTCTCGATCTTGCGCTTGTTGGCCTCGTCGAGCTCGCCGAGGGGCTTGCGGGGCAGGCCGACATAGTCGAGGCCCTGAGCCTGCAGCGTGTACTTGCAGATCTCCTGCCAGTGAGGCACGCCGTTGACCTTGTCATAGAAGAAGTAGTTGATGTACGGCTGGATGTTGTCCTGCGCAGCGCGGGCAGCCTTGACGTCGCCAGCGAAGCAGGCATCCTGCAGAGCACGGCACTGCTTCGGCAGGACCGCCGGGAAGCCGGACAGCCAGCCATCGGCGCCGCAGAGCAGGCCTTCCATTGCGCAGTAGTCATGGCCATAGAAGACGGTCAGCTTGTCGCCGCAGGCGAACTTCAGCTCATGGACGCGGTTGGGATCGCCATGGGCAGCCTTGATGCACTGGATGGTGCCGTCGTCGACGAGGGACTTGACTTCCTCGGTGTTCAGCTCATAGCCGGCGAACCAGGGGTTGTTGTAGACCATGATGTCGATGTCCAGAGCAGCGCGGATGTCGCGGAAGTGCTGGAGAACGGCCTTCTTGTGCGGGTTGAGGTAGAAGGGCAGGATGACCATGACGCAGTCAGCACCGTGATCCTGAGCGAACTTGCTCATCTTGATGGTGTTGAGGGTGTCGTAACGGCCGGTGCCGCAGACCAGAGGAACCTGACCAGCGAGGAAGCTGGAGACATGAGCGATGATCTCGCGCTGCTCTTCCATGTTCATGGCGATGTTCTCACCGGTGGAGCCGCAGATGGAGATGGACTGTGCGCCGTTGTCGAGCAGCCAAGTCAGATACTTTTCCATGCCGGTCTTGTTGTAGGTCTGATCGGCATTCCAGATCGTCATGCTGGCCGGGCAAAGGCCGTAAGCTTTCTTGTGATCTTTCATTGTGTTTTCCTCCTTGAAATGATCCTTTCGGATTTTGGAACAAAGTAATTATTTCCACCGGCTCATGCCGGACGTGGACGGGTTCAGGCGAAGCGCATCACGACGTAGATGCCGAGGGCCACAACGAGGCCTCCGATGATCGCGCCGCGCAGCCACGGCGTCGGGCGCTCGATGCGGCTGCGGATAAGGGTCGGCAGACCGCCGCAGAGCACCAGCGCGGCCGCAAGGCCGAGGGAATTGAAGTGCTCGCCGTCGTTGCCGAAGCGGAGGATGCAGTAGCCGCCGCCCGCTGCCAGAAGCAGGCCAAGTGCAAGCTGCACCAGGATGAAAATGCGTTCCGGCACGTTTGCGATGCGTTCGTTCAGCTTCGTCATGTTCCGTGCTCCCTTCGCTCTTTCTGACTGGATTATACACCGCTCGACACCGGTATGTCAACAGATTGTATGACAACAAAATCAATTTCGTAGAAATGTTCAAGAAATCTCGCCAGATTTTGTGCACTTCGCCCATAGATTGTCTGACAATGCGACATCAGGTCGGCTCCGCACGGAGGCGTCTGCGCTTTTCTGCCCGCGCCGCCCCGGTCGCCGGAGCAGAAAAAGCGCGCCGGAAGCGCGCATTTTCTCCGATTCGGCCGATGAAAAAATGCAGTCTCAGAAAAGAGAGACTGCATTTTCTGGGGGTGTTGTTGAAGTATCGATGGCGTATTGTAGGGTGCGGCGTCCCCGACGCACCGTGTACAGCCCGCAAATTTGGGGCAGCTCCCGATGCATGCACCTGCCATTGTAGGGGAGGGGACAGCCGGGCCCGGCGCGGTACTGACGGCCAGTGCAGGCTGCCGATAAGACGGTGAACGCCAAAGGTTTGTC
>OHNR01000516.1_pt1 | contig 10229 bp, 9 predicted proteins | sample 1569651 | NCBI WGS metagenome assembly OHNR01 (sample SAMEA3879502, study PRJEB24766) | human gut metagenome | biome: human-associated habitat; feature: feces | place: USA | collected 1985/1987 | reverse complement strand
AGTAATTTGTTGAAAATGCCTTAAAAGATACGGTATAATCGCCGTCAGGATTAGATAGGAGGGCAACCATGAAACCTGACACAGAAAAGATCCTGAGCATTCTTGCCTCGCATGAGAATGACCCATCGAATCTCATCGCGATTTTGCAGGATGTTCAGGCGGAGTACAACTATTTAAGCGAAGCAAACCTGACGCTTATCGCTGATACGCTCGGATTAAGCGTGTCGAAGGTGTACAGTGTGGCGACGTTCTACGAGAACTTCTCGCTCGAAGCCAAGGGGAAGCACATTGTCAAGGTCTGCGCGGGCACGGCGTGCCACGTGCGGAAGTCCGGACCGATTTACGATGCGATCTATGAGTATCTGGGTCTGCACGGAAAGAAAAAGACCTCGGACGACGGCCTCTTCACGCTCGAAACGGTCGCGTGTCTCGGTGCCTGCGGTTTGGCGCCGGTCATGACCGTGGACGGCGAGGTGCATGCCAAGATGGACCCCGAGCGCGCCATCGAGCTGCTTGAGTCCATCCGCAAAGAGGAGGTGCGAGCGTGAGCAAGCTGACAAGAGAAGAATTCCGCGTCCTGCGCACAAGAGCGGAGCACGACCTCGCGCAGAGCCGCGAGGTGCCGTCCATCCTCATCTGCGCGGGCACGGGTTGCATCGCCGGCGGCGCAATGAAAATTTACGACAATTTCAGATCCGAGTGCGAGGCGCGCGGGCTGAAGGTCTACGTCGGCTTGAAGCACGACTCGGACGAGGAAAAGAGCCTGCACGTCAAAATGAGCGGCTGCCACGGCTTTTGCGAGATGGGCCCGCTCGTGCACATCGAGCCGATGGGTGTGATGTACATTCACGTCAAGCCCGAGGACTGCCACGAGATCTTAGAGAAGACCGTACTCGGCGGCGAGGTCATCGACCGTCTGGTCTACCATCTCGACGGCACGGCGTACCCGAAGCAGGAGGATATCCCGTTCTATAAAAAGCAGCACCGTGTGGTGCTGGAAAACTGCGGCACGTCGGACGCCGAGGACATCGAGGAGTATATCGCCAAGGGCGGCTACAGCGCGTTTGAAAAGGCGCTGTTCGAGATGACGGACGAGCAGATCTGCCGCAATATTCTCGATTCCGGCCTGCGCGGCCGCGGCGGCGGCGGATTCCCCGCCGGACGCAAGTGGGATGGCGCGCGCAAACAGAAGAGCGCGAAAAAATACATCGTCTGCAACGGCGACGAGGGCGACCCCGGCGCGTTCATGGACCGCAGCGTGATGGAGGGCAACCCCCACAGCGTGCTCGAGGGCATGATGATCGCGGGTCTCGCCGTCGGCAGCGACGAGGGCTATATCTACGTGCGCGCGGAGTATCCGCTGGCAGTGAACCGCCTGAAAACGGCCATCGCTCGCGCCGAGGAGATGGGCCTTCTCGGAACGAACATCCTTGGCAGCGATTTCAATTTCCGCATCCACGTCAACAAGGGTGCGGGCGCGTTCGTCTGCGGTGAGGGCAGCGCCCTGACCGCGTCGATCGAGGGTAACCGCGGCATGCCGCGCGTCAAACCTCCGCGCACCATCGAGCATGGCCTGTGGGCAGAGCCCACGGTGCTCAACAACGTGGAGACGTTTGCCAACGTCCCGCTCATCATCAAAAACGGTGTGGAGTGGTATCATAGCATCGGCACGGAGAAGAGCCCCGGCACGAAGGCCTTCGCCCTGACAGGCAACGTGGTCAACACGGGCCTTATCGAGGTGCCGATGGGCACGACCATCCGCGAGGTCGTTTTCGACATCGGCGGCGGCATCCCGAACGGCAAAAAGTTCAAGGCCGTGCAGATCGGCGGCCCCTCCGGCGGTGCGACCACGGCGAGCGACGAGCATCTTGACCTGCCGCTCGACTTCGACTCGCTCAAGAGCATCGGCGCCATGATCGGCTCGGGCGGCCTCGTCGTCATGGATGAGGACACCTGCATGGTCGAGACCGCGCGCTTTTTCATGCGCTTTACGCAGAACGAAAGCTGCGGCAAATGCGTTCCCTGCCGTGAGGGTACAAAGCGCATGCTGGAGATTTTGGACCGCATCATCGCAAACGAAGGAAGCCTTGAGGACCTTGACCTTTTGCAGGAGCTCTCCAAGACCATTTCGGAAACGGCACTGTGCGGCCTCGGCCAGAGCGCGTGCAAGCCCGTACAGAGCACGCTGCGCCACTTCCGCCAGGACTATCTGCGCCATGTGGTCGACCACCACTGCCCGATCTGCAACGGCCGCAAGCGCCGCCTTGTCATCAAGCCCGAGCTGTGCAAGGGCTGCGGCAAGTGCAAGCGCAACTGCCCGATGGAGGCCATCTCCGGTGAGATCCGCATGCCGCATACGATCGACAACGACAAGTGCATCCACTGCGGCGCATGCTGGGGCGCGTGTCCGTTCGGCGCGATCGACGCCATTGAAGAGGAGGACTGAGACATGGCAAAAGGTATGATGATCGTTGACGGTCAGCGCGTCAACTTCGATGGGGAAAAGAACGTGCTCTCCGTCATCCGTAAGGCCGGTATTGAAATGCCGACGTTCTGCTATTACTCTGACCTCTCCGTTTACGGCGCGTGCCGCATGTGCGTGGTGGAGGATGAAAAGACCGGCAAGATCGACGCGAGCTGCTCGATGGAGCCGCGCGACGGCATGCGCATCAGCACGAACAGCGCGCGGCTTCTCAAGCACCGGCGCGTTATTCTGGAGCTGCTGCTTGCCTCGCACAACTGCAACTGCACCACCTGCGAAAAGAGCGGCCACTGCCGCTTACAGGAGCTAGCCCAGCAGTTCGGTGTGCGCAGAATTCGCTTCCCCGATACGCGCGAGCACTACGAGATCGACAGCTCGTCTCCCGCGGTGCTGCGCGACCCGAACAAGTGCATCCTCTGCGGCGACTGTGTGCGCGTGTGCGAGGAGATGCAGGGTATGGGCATTTTGAACTTTGCCTATCGCGGCAGCAATTTGCAGGTCATGCCCGCCTTTGACCGCAAGCTCGCCGAGACGAAGTGCGTGAGCTGCGGCCAGTGCGCGGCGGTGTGCACTACCGGCGCCATCACGGTGAAAAATCAGATCGGCGAGGCGTGGCGCGCCATCCACGACCCCAGCAAGCGCGTTGTCATCCAGATCGCGCCCGCCGTGCGCGTGGCCGTGGGCGAGGCGTTCGGCTTCCCCGCGGGCGAAAATGTGCTCGACAGGCTCGTCACGGCGCTCAAGCTCATGGGCGTGGACGAGGTGTACGACACGACGTTCGGCGCGGACTTTACGACGATCGCCGAATCCGAAGAATTCCTCGAGCGCCTGAAAAACGGCGGCCCGTTCCCGATGTTCACCTCCTGCTGCCCGGCGTGGGTGAAGTATCTCGAAAACGAGAATCCCAAGTATTTGAAGAACATTTCGACCTGCAAGTCGCCGATGGAGATGGTCGGCGCGATCTTCCGCGACAAGTACGCCGCGAAGGACGCTGCCGACGGCCGCACGACCTATCACATCGCCATCATGCCCTGCACGGCGAAGAAGATGGAGGCCGCGCGCCCCGAGTTCATCCACGACGGTCGACCCGACGTCGACCTTGTGCTCACCACGCGCGAGGTGATCGACATGATGCAGGAGACGGGCATCCAGCTCGGCGAGCTGGAGCTTGAGTCCCCCGACCTGCCGTTCGGCCTCGGCTCCGGTGCGGCGGTCATCTACGGCACGAGCGGCGGTGTGGCTGAAGCGGTCGTGCGCCACTGCCTGCCGGATAAGAGCAAAAACGCCCTGCGCGAGATCAGCATCCTCGGCCTGCGCGGTGACGCGCCGATCAAGGAGGCGAGCGTGACGATCGGCGACACCGAGCTCAAGCTCGCGGTCGTCAACGGCCTTGCCAACGCAAAAAAGCTCTTAAAGGAAATCGACGAGGGCAAGAAGTTCTATCACCTTATCGAGGTGATGACCTGCCAGGGCGGCTGCGTCGGCGGTGCGGGCCAGCCCTACGGCCTCAAGAAGAGCAAGGAAAAGCGCGGCGACGGCCTGCACCTTTCCGACAACGCGGCAATGTTCAAGCGCGCGGAGCGAAACCCCGTGGTCGCCCAGATGATGGCGGAATACGGGGAAGAGCGGTGCCATGAGCTACTGCACGTGAGTTACACAAACAAGTGACATAAGTCACTTGCTTGTGTAAAAGATTCACTGCGTTCTGTGCCTCGCCCTTGGCTCGACACTCACTCCGTGCAAAGTGTATTTACTGACGCACGTGTCGTCAGTAAATACGGATTAGAAAATGTTTTGCGTCTGCGGACGCGAAATGAGGTGCGAATATAAAAAAGGAGCTGAATGCCTTGGCATTCAGCTCCTTTTTTGCTTGCGTTCCGTTTGGATCAGTCGAATTCCAGCGCGGTGGCGCGCAGCTCGCTCACTTCGCCGACGATGGCGCTCCAGGGGGCGAAGGTTTGCAGCTCGCGGAGAAGCGGCTCTGCGTCCTCGCGCGGGAGCGCGACGAGAAGGCCGCCCGAGGTCTGCGGGTCGGCGGCGAGGTCGAGGAAGATCTGCTGCGCCGTGGGCAGCACCTTGAGATGCGGCTTCACATAGTCCATGTTGCGGTAAGCGCCCGCGGGGATGATGCCCATCTCAGCCATATCGCGTGCCTCGTCCATCAGGGGGAGCGTTGCGCCGTGCAGGCGGATGGTAACGCCGCTGCCGCTCGCCATCTCATAGCTGTGACCGAGCAGGCCAAATCCCGTCACGTCGGTGCAGGCGTGGACATTTTTGGCGCTTCGCACGGCATTGCCCGCCTTTTTGTTGAGCGTCGCCATGTGGGCATAAACCGCGTCGCGGGCGGCGGGGGAGATGAGGTCTGCTTTGATGGCGGTCGTGAGCACGCCGCTGCCGAGCGGCTTGGTGAGCACCAGCACATCGCCCGGCTGCGCGCCGACATTTTTGAGGATGCGGTCGGGATGGACGAATCCCGTGACGCACAGGCCGTACTTTGGCTCGTTATCCTGAATGGTGTGGCCGCCCGCGATGACGCATCCGGCCTCGACGGCTTTGGCATGCCCACCCTCCAGAATGGCGCGAATGTCCTCTTTCGGCAGGCAGTTCGGCACGCACAGAAGGTTCATTGCGAGTTTCGGCTCGCCGCCCATGGCATACACGTCGCTCAGCGCGTTCGCCGCGGCGATCTGACCGAAGAGATACGGATCGTCCACAATGGGGGTGAAGAAGTCGACCGTCTCAATGACGGCGACCTCGTCGGAGACGCGGTACACGGCGGCGTCGTCGCTGCTGTCGTAGCCGACTAAAAGCGCGGGATTCGACACATTCGGCAAGTCAGCAAGAATTTCTGTCAGGGCACCCGGCCCCAGCTTGGCGGCTCAACCCGCCGCCTTTGTCATCTGCGTGAGACGCAGCTTGTCATTCATGGCGCGCACCTCCTCCTTGAAAAACTGCTTTTATTGTAGAGAAGCGAAACGCCTTTGTCAACTCCGCCGTGTTTTCGCCGTCAGCGCGGGAAGAGGGTGTGGAGCAGATCGAGAAAGCTCTCCCAAAGGTCCGTCGGGCGTCCGTCGGAGAGAGTCACGTCGCCGGAAAGACCGTCGCAGAGGACAAAGTAGCGTTCGGCGGAGGAAAGATTCGTGAATTCGCAGCGCGCGGTGCATCCGTCGACCTCGTAGAACATGGCCGGGTAGGGCTTTGTGACATCGGTGATGTTCCAGAGCGTGATCGTGCCGTTCTGCGGCGTATCCGCGCGGAAGGTGACGGCGATGCGCGTGCTGTTCGTAAAAAGACGGCGGCCGTCACAGCTGTCGGCAAAGGTTTGTACCTCTCCGGCGGCAAGGTTGCAGACGCTCTCCTCAACCACGGGGATGTAGGGGTGCTGTGCGCGGACAAGGTTTATCCACGCGGCGACGGTGAGCGAGAGCAATACGATCAGGACGATGACGCCGACAGTCAGGAGTGTGCCGCGTTTCTGGCGACGGTGTTTGACCTTTTGCGCATAGTCGGCGACGGCAGGCGGGTCGATGACTTGCGCGGCGGGGAGAAACTGCTCGCTTTTCATCCGCGCGAGCGTTTCGCGGCAGCGGGGGCAGGTTTTGAGATGATCGTCCACGAGAGCGCGGCTCGCGTCCGAGCAGCTTTCGTCGGCGTAGAGCGGTAGCAGGTCGCCGATGACACGGCAGTCAATGTTCATGGTGTTCCTCCATATCTTCGATCAGCTTGTCCTTGGCGCGGTAAAATGTGACCTTTGCCCAGGACTCGGATTTGCCGAACAGGTCGGCAATGTCGCGAAAGTGCAGCTCGCCGAGCACGCGCAGCGTGAAGACCTCGCGGTACGGCTCTTTGAGCCGGTGCAGGGAGGCGTGGATGCGCATGGCCTGTTCTTTGTCGGCCAGCAGCTCAAAAATGTCGTCCGGCGCGGCGAGCTCGTGCGTTTCCTCGAAGGGGACGGCGCGCCTTTGGCGGCGGAGCTCTTTTGTGAGGGCATTTTTGGCGATCTGGCAGAGCCATGATTCGACGCGGCAGTCGCCGCGGAACGTGCCGATGTGCAGATACGCCTGATAGAACGTCTCCGCCGTTAGCTCATCGGCGAGGGAGGCGTCCTTGCAGAGCGAGAGCAGGAAGCGGTAGACAACGGGTGTGCAGCGCCGGCAGATCTCGTCAAATTCGTCCATGCAGGGCCTCCTTTCCGCTTCTTTCTGCCTGTTAGAGCGCGGAATGCGCAGAAAGATACAAACTTTTTCTCATTTTATCAATTTGCTGCAAACGGCGCAAGGCGGAGACTGCCATCGAAAAAATCAATGATAACAGCACGGTAAAACGGGAAAAACCATGAAAAAAATTCGCGGCGGGAGAAAAAAGTTGTGTCACTTCGCGCGGAATCTGTTATAGTTAGAAAGAAATAACGGGTGCAAACCCTGTGATAAGGAGCGATAGAAATGACGATCAAAGTCAATGCCATGGGCGACGCCTGCCCCATCCCTGTTGTGAAGACGCAGAAGGCGATGCAGGAGCTCGGCGGCGCCGGAACGGTCGAAACGCTGGTCGACAACGAGACTGCGGTGCAGAACCTCGGCAAGCTGGCCGCAAGCAAGGGCTGCACGTCCAAAACCGAAAAGCTCGGCGAAAACGAGTACCGCGTGACCATCACCGTGGGCGAGAACGCCAAGGTGGAGGAGCAGAGCGGCGAGTGCCACACCTGCGGCAAGTCGAAGACGGTCGTGGTGCTGTCGTCTGACAAGATGGGCAGCGGCAATGACGAGCTCGGCGGCGCGCTGATGAAGGCGTTCGTCTTCGCCCTGAGCCAGCAGGAGACCCTGCCCGACACCATCCTCTGCTACAACGGCGGCGTGAAGCTGACGTGCGAGGGCTCGGAGTCTCTCGAAGACCTCAAGGGCATGGCCGCGCGCGGCGTGGAGATCATGAGCTGCGGCACGTGCCTCAACTTCTACGACCTCAAGGAAAAGCTCGCCGTCGGCGAGGTGACGAACATGTACGTCATCGTCGAAAAGATGAGCGGCGCGGACCGCGTCGTCCGTCCGTAAGATGATCTATCTTGACAACGCGGCGACCACGCTGCGAAAGCCGCCGCAGGTCATCGACGCGGTGGTCGCGGCGATGGGGAGCTTTGGCAACAGCGCGCGCGGCACGCACGAGGAGGCGCTTGCCGCCTCGCGCGTGATCTACGACACGCGCTGCAAGCTCGCCGCGCTCTTTGGCTGCAAGCGGCCTGACCACGTGGCGTTCACCTGTAACTCGACCGAGGCGCTGAACATCGCCATCCATGGCTGCATCCACGCGGGCGAGCATGTGATCTCGACCGACCTTGAGCACAACTCTGTCCTGCGACCGCTTTACCGGCTGGAACGGGAAAACAATGTCAAGTTGAGCTTTGTTCCCGCAGACCGGCAGGGGAACATCGACTACGCAGATTTTGAACGGTTGTTAAAGCCAAACACCCGTGCCGTCGTCTGCACGCACGCCTCGAACCTGACGGGCAACACGCTGGATCTGGCGTGCATCGGCGCATTTGCGCACGAACACGACCTTTTGTTCATTGTGGACGCTTCGCAGAGCGCGGGCGTGCTGCCCATCGACATGGAGCAGATGCACATCGACGTGCTGTGCTTCACGGGGCACAAATCGCTGATGGGCCCGCAGGGCACGGGCGGACTGTGCGTGCGCGAGGGTGTGGACATCAACCCCTGGAAGGTCGGCGGCACGGGCGTGCAGACCTATCTCCACGAGCAGCCCGAGCAGATGCCGACGCGGCTAGAGGCGGGCACGCTCAACGGCCACGGTATCGCGGGGCTGAACGCCGCGCTCGACTTTTTGCAGGAGACCGGCGTTGAGGCCATCCACGCGCATGAAATGGCGCTGCTGCGCCGCTTTGTTGCAGGCGTGAAGGATATTCCGGGCGTGACGCTCTACGGTGATCTTGACCACGAGCGCACAGCGGTCGCCACGCTGAACATCGAGGGCATGGACTCGGGCGAGGTCGCGGACATTCTGGCCGAGGACTACGGCATCGCGACACGGGCCGGAGCGCACTGTGCGCCGCGTATGCACGAGGCGCTCGGCACGGTACAGCAGGGCGCGGTGCGGTTCAGCTTTTCCTTTTTTAATACGGAGGAGGAAGCGGACGCCGCCGTTTCCGCCGTCCGGGAGCTTGCCGAGGAATAAAGCGCAAACCGTGGGCGTGCACCTCGGTTTTCGAACGTCCGTGTTCTGCAAAGGCAAAACACGGATTGTCGGAAGAACGAAGTTTGTCGACAATCTCAAAGCCCCCGTTCTCGTGAACGGGGGCTTTGCTGTATCAAACAGAAAAGTGAACTATGCTCCGGTTTCTGTTTTCCTTATCGATCCGCGCAGACAGAATGCAGATCATCCCGAATATGAGATTATCTGTTTTTCCGGGCGTGGCCGATCAGGTAGCAGACAGCGGCTACGATCATGCCGTTGATGGAGGCGATGCCCCAGGACACAACATTTGCAACCACGGCGCCCAGGATGACGCCTGCGACCGCATACCAGTTGACCGTCTCGGTGACTTCGACGTCCCGGTACTTCTCGCGGTCCATGAAGAAGCTCATGACGAGGATGATGCCGACCGGAGGCAGCGTGCAGTTCAGAATATTCAGCCAGCCGCAGAAGTTGTAGTACAGCCAGATAGCCAGAGCGGTACCGATGATGCCGGCAACCCAGGTGAGGTACTTCATGGGCTTACCGGTGATGTTGGCGAGACCCAGACCGCCGGTGTACAGAGCGTTATTGTTGGTGGTCCAGATGTTGGCGCCCAGAACGATGAGGGCGGGGATTGCCAGACCCTGAGCGATCATAACATAGAAGATATCCTCTTTGCCTGTGAAAGCACCGCCGATGGCGCCGAAGCAGAACATCAGGGTGTTGCCCAGGAAGAAGGCGATGACGGTGGTCCAAACAGCAACCTTACGGTTCTTGGCAAAGCGAATGAAGTTGGGGGTAGCGGTACCGCCGGAGATGAAGGAGCCGATAACATAGCCTACGCCGGTGAACAGGGAGATCTTGCCGGCAGACTGACCGAAGATGGCAGCAAGACCGCCGCCCTCTACGCCTGCGGTGATCATGGAATAAACACCGAGGATAACGATGAGCGGAACGGAGATATAAGCAACGATCTCCAGACCCTTCATGCCGGTAGCCGCGGTAGCGGTCATCAGCAGACCGGCGATGATGGTGAGAACCCACTCATTGACACCGAGCAGCTCGGCAGCGGGAATGGAGAACATGGCAACGCCTACGCCGAACCAACCGATCTGGGTGAAGCCCAGCAGGAAGGAGGACAGGTAGGAGCCCTTGGTACCGAATGCGCGACGGCACAGCAGGTCCATGGTCATGCCGGTGGAAGCACCGATGAATGCCAGAACGCCGCAGTAGGCGGAAAGGATAACACCGCCGATGATGCACGCCCAGATGAAGCCGGAGAGATCGAGGCCGTTACCGAGCTTGGCGCCGACGCTCATGCTGGCGCTGAAGAAGGTAAAGCCTACCATTACGAAGAACATGTTCCAGAAGCCTTTGCGTGCCGACTCGGGTACTGCTTCCAGGGAATAGTCAGCATCGACTTTTTCGACTGCTTTTGCAGCCTTGGTGTTTTCAGACATTGTGAAAAACCTCCTCAAAGTTGTTCAGAAGCCGGCCCTCTATGTAACCGGTTTCATCTGACATGTTCATCATAGCACGCCCTAACGGCCTTTGTCCACCC
>OHNR01000503.1_pt1 | contig 10288 bp, 11 predicted proteins | sample 1569651 | NCBI WGS metagenome assembly OHNR01 (sample SAMEA3879502, study PRJEB24766) | human gut metagenome | biome: human-associated habitat; feature: feces | place: USA | collected 1985/1987 | reverse complement strand
GGATGCAGGAGCTGATGGCGGGCGGCACCACGGTCATTCTGGTGTCCCACTCCATCGAGCAGATCGAGCGGATGTGCACCAAGGTGGCATGGCTGAGCCACGGCCACCTGAAAATGAACGGGGACACCGCAACAGTCTGCGCCGCCTACAAGGCGACTCAGCGCGGCGAGGTCTGATATGAACGTACGGTTGAAACGCGCCAAGGAGCTTGCCGGCTATGCCGTGCAGCTGACAAAGGAAGAGGGCCTGCCCACCATGGTCAGGCGCGGCGCGGGCTTTGTGAAGCGCCGCTGCTTTGGCAAGCGTGCACGCTACCTGCCCGCCAAAAAGGTGCTGGAAGCCCAGCGCGCCGAGATGGCCGGCAAAACGGCGGCAGACTGCGGCCTGCCTACCATTTCGGTGCTGACCCCGCTGTATAACACCCCGGAAAAATACCTGCGGGAGTTTCTGGATTCCTTTGTGGGGCAGACCGCGCCCAACGGACAGCTCTGCCTTGCCGATGCTTCAGACGCTGCCCACGGGGACGTGGAGCGGATCGTAAAGGAATATCAGCAAAAGAATCAACAGATCGTATACAAAAAGATCGAAAATAAGGGCATTGCGGCCAACACCAACGCCGCCGCGCAGCTGGCAACAGGGGAGTATCTGGCGCTGGCTGACCACGACGACATTCTGGCACCCCATGCCCTGTACACCATGGGCAAGGCCATCTTACAGCTGCGGCAGCGCGGCGAACCGGACGGTTTTCTGTACAGCGATGAGGCACTGTTCACCAAGAGCATCCGCCGCCCCATGGTGGCGCACTTCAAGCCGGATTACGCCCCGGATTACCTGCTGTGCTGCAACTACATCTGCCATCTGGCGGTGTTCCAAAAAGCGCTGTGGGAGCAGCTGGGCGGCGAACGCCCGGAATGCGACGGCAGTCAGGATCATGACCTGTTCCTGCGGCTGCTGGAAAAGACCGGCGGTGCCGCCCATGTGCCGCAGGTGCTCTACTACTGGCGGGTGCACGCGGGGTCTACCTCCGGTGGTGCCGATGCCAAGCCCTATGTGGCGGCAGCGGCTAAAAAGGCGCTGGCAGACCACCTGACCCGCACCGGGCGCACCGGCACGGTGGAGGACGGTCTGTTCCCCAGCACCTACCGGGTGAAGTGGGACATCGTGGGCGAACCGAAGGTGAGCATCCTCATCCCCAATAAGGACCACACCGAGGACTTGGAAAAGTGCCTGCACAGCATCTGGACAAAGACCGAATGGGAGCACTTTGAGGTCATCGTGGTGGAGAACAACTCCACCGACCCCGCCACCTTTGCCTACTATAAAAAGGCGCAGCAGCGCTACGACGGCTTGCGGGTGGTCACCTACCCGAAAAAGGGCTTCAACTTTTCCGGCATCAACAACTTTGGCCGCAAGTACGCCACCGGCGAGTATCTGCTGCTGCTGAACAACGATGTGGAGGTGCGCAGCGGCGAATGGCTCACTGAACTTCTGCGCCAATGCGCCCACCCCGGCGGGGCGGCAGTGTGCGGTGCCATGCTCTTTTACCCGGACGAGACCATCCAGCACGCGGGCGTCATTACCGGGCTGGGGGGCTACGCGGGGCACAGCCACAAGTACAAAAAGGCCGGCGGCAGCGGCTATCTGTTCCGCACCGCCACGGTGCAGGACTTTTCTGCCGTTACCGGTGCCTGCCTGCTGGTAAAGACCAGCGTGTGGGACAAGGTAAAGGGGCTGGACGAAGCCTTTGCGGTGGCCTTCAACGATGTGGACTTCTGTCTGCGGGTGCGGGATGCGGGCTATCGCATTGCGTGGACGCCCTACGCCCAGCTGACCCACTACGAGAGCAAGAGCCGCGGCGGGGACGAAAAAGACCCGGTAAAGGCACGGCGCTTTGCCGCCGAGCAGCAGCGCCTGTACGAGGTGCACGGCAAGGCGAACATCCTGCATGACCCCTACTACAACCCCAATCTGACCATGGACCGGGAGGATTTTTCTGAAAGCGATGATCTGCGCGGGCTGAAAGAGGGACGCATCACGGTGCAGTGGAGGGAATAACAGCATGAACATCAAGGGTCATTTCGAGACCATCACCCGGCACAAGCTGCTGGTGATGAAATACTGCTTTGAATGCGGGCTGTATGAACAGGGGCTTGCCCACGACCTGAGCAAGTACAGCCCTACCGAGTTCATCCCCGGGTGCATCTACTATCAGGGCGACCACAGCCCCAACGAGGCCGAGCGCGCAGCCAAGGGCTACACCTCGGCGTGGCTGCACCACAAGGGGCGCAACAAGCATCATCTGGAATACTGGATCGATTACAGCACCACCAAGACCGGCCTGACCGGCATGAAGATCCCCTTGCGGTACGTCTGCGAGATGGTGTGCGACCGGGTGGCGGCAAGCCAGATCTATCTGGGCGATAAGTACACCGATGCTTCCGCGTGGGAGTACTACCAGCGCAGCAAGGATCACTACCTGATGCACCCGGAGACCCGGGCACTGCTGGAAAAGCTGCTGTGCATGGTGCGGGACCTGGGGCGGGAACGCACCTTTGCCTACATGAAATTCCTGCTTGGCTGCGAAAACGATTACTAAGCCCAAAAGGCTGCTGCACAGACTGTGCGGCAGCTTTTTTTTGCGCGAATTGCTGAAATTTGCTGGAAAAACTTTAGGACTTCTGTGTATTGACAGTATTGCAAATGTGACGGTAAAATGAAAGAAAGCAGGCTTGGAAAACGTCCGGGCCGCATAGGATAGTGTCTGACGAAGAAGGAGGCATGAAGCATGAAATTGTTCAAGAAACTGGCAGCTGCCGTACTGGTGGCGGCTCTGGCGCTGATGATGGTGGGCTGCGGCGGCTCCAAGACGGGCCTTGCCCAGCAGGTCAAGAACGCTGTCTCGGATGATGCTGTTATGCGTAACGAGCAGGCCACGAACAGCAAGGATCTGGATGCCTTGGCGGCAAAACTGCTGACAGAGTATAATAACGAGATCGCTGCTTTGGACGAAGACGAAGATTGGCCGGATCTGCAGGAGCTGCTGGATGATGAGACGTTCCTGCAAAAGTTCGGCATTGACCCGGAAAAGGATGCTTATAAGGTCTCCTTGGTGTACGTTCCGAGTTACATCAGCAATACCATGAATCAGTTTAAGCCTTTTAGTCTTGCAGATCAGCTTCGGCGGGATGCTGATCTTGCAATCGGCGATCCTCACATCGGAAGAAAATTTGAGTTTGGTCTTGCCATCGGCACGCTTGACGGCGAGAACTGGGTGCTTATGCTCATGAAATAAGAGCGTCCGGGCTGTGACAGCCCTTACGGATGCCCCAAGACCGGAACGGTATATTTACAAGATGCGGCCTGCAGCAGTTGCCCCGGCAGATCCATTGCAGGCTGCGGCAAGGAGGAAACGATGAAACTGTTCAAAAAATTGGCAGCCGCCGTGCTGGCCGCTGCACTGGCATTAACGATGGTAGGCTGCGGCGGCAATAGCTACGCCACGCAGAACGAGCTGCTGAAAATAACGATCGATCAAATTGGCGAGACTGTGACCCACACCAAAAAGGCAGATGAAATGGCAGCAGCGCTGCTGGCAGCCGCCGATACAGCCGCCGAGCAGATGGAAAACAAGGGCGTGGATGCCAAGGAACTGCTGCAGAATCCTGCTGTTATAAAGGCAGCCAAAATTGACCTCGAAAAAACGCCCTGCATGTTCAACCCGATCGATGTCGACAGTCAGATCAAGAGCAGCGGCGTGCTGGGCGAATTCCTGAAGATGCAGTGGATGATGGAGGTCACGAGCCCCCGCCAGTTTGAGAGAATCGGCACGTTCGACCCCGGTGACAATAAGGTCGAGATCGGCGTAGCTACGCACAAGATCGGCGATGAGAACTATATCCTGATCCTGATCACCTATACGCCGACTACTCCGAGCATAACTTGATACACCCCGGGCTGCCGCACACAGGCTGTGCGGCAGCTTTTTTGCGTGCAGAAAAGCCTGCGTGCAGACGCGCCTGTGAAAAAGCAATTCCGGAAAATCGGCAGATTTTCCGGAATTATGTTTCTGCTTTTGCACGCTATGCCGAAACTTTCCGGCAAAGTTTGGCGCATCTGCCCATTGACAACGCGCCGCAGCAGGGGATAAGATGAAACTGGGGAGCAACGCGCTCCTATAAGAAGAAAGCGGGGGACCACAGATGAAGCTTTGGAAACGATGGACGGCAGCGGCTCTTGCAGCTGCAATGGCGCTGCTGCTTTTAGCAGCCTGCGGGCCCTCCGGCCCTTCCGCGCCGGACGCGCCGGACGCGCCGGATACGCCGGGCAGCAGCGAGACCGGCAAAGACCCCACCGACGAAAAGACCGAGGCGCAGAAGGTGGCCGCAGTGGTGGAAGCACTGAACACAGTGCGCAAGAACAACGGCAATAACACTCCGCTGACCATGGACGCCGACGCCTGTGTCATGGCTGAAAAAATGGCAAAATTGCAGCTGTACTGGCTGCTTGGTCAGTACAGCAACGACCCGAATGGCGAGCGGTATACGAAGGACTGGAACGACATCAGCAAGCTGACGGTAAAGGATAAAAAGCTGGTGGGCGTAGGCGGCTACGCTGCGTATCCCACAGAAACCAAAATCCGCGACTGGGCAGAGAAAGGCAGCACCCTGAAAAAGGCGCTGGTCAGGGATGACAGTGCCACCCTTGTGGGCGTGGGCGTTGTGCATAACACCGACCCCAAAACGAGGGATGAATACCCCATTATGGTGGTCGTGATGACCTACTGATACGAGCAAACGCCGCTGACGGAAAGTCGGCGGCGTTTTTGTGTGGTTTGCCGGATAGCGCAAAAACACCCCGGCCGGGCGGTATATATCACCGCTTGGCCGGGGTGCTGTTTTTGCAAGAAAAATATTACTGCTCGTTTTCGTAGATCTTGATATAGCGCGGGGCGCTTTTATCCTGCCAGAGCAGCAGAATGGCGGTCAGGGCGACAGCCAGTGTGGTGAGGACGGCGAGCAGAGCTTTGAGAACTTTCATGGTTTGGTGCCTCCTTGTGAAGTTCGGGAGCGGAGCGGGGGACGTTCCGCCTGTCATGTTAGCTATAGTATAGCATATTCCCGCAGTAAAGGCAAACGGCAGAGAGGGGAGAACAAAAAGAAAAATACGGTGGTTAGCTAAAACTAATTGGCGAAAACGAATAAGAAAGTTCAGGAAAATTCATCATTTGAGCCGTGATGTCGTTGACTTCCCGCGCCAAAATGATACAATAAGTGTGTTAAGCAGCTGCTGTCCCTGTACCAGTGCGCCTGCATGGGCGAGGGGATGGCAATTCAAGCAGAATGGGGGATTTGAAATCCATGTTGAACAAGCTGAAACGTGCGGCGCTTGGCGCGCATACGCCGCATGACAAGGCAACTGCTGCAAGCAAACCTGTCCCGATGCCTCTGCCCGCGCAGGTACGCATCCTTATGAGCCAGCACATTGGCGCACCCGCCAAGGCACTGGTGAAAAAAGGCGATGAAGTGTTCGTCGGCACCAAGATCGGTGAGGCGGGCGGCTTTGTCTCCGCAAACATCCACTCCAGCGTTTCCGGTACGGTAGCTGCAGTGGAAGCTTTCCGTCTGTCCAATGGCCGTATGTGCGATTCTGTTGTCATCAAGACCGATGGCAAGCAGACCGTAGACCCGGCTGTCAAGGCACCGGAAGTCACCGATAAGGCCAGCTTCCTTGCCGCCGTGCGCGAGTGCGGTCTGGTCGGTCTGGGCGGCGCAGGCTTCCCCACCGATGTGAAACTGCAGCCCAAGCAGAAGGTGGATACCCTACTGATCAACGCCTCCGAGTGCGAGGTGTGGCTGACCAGCGACACGCAGGAGATGCTGGAGTGCAGCGATGATATCATCCGCGGCATCAAGGCTGTGCTGCAGTATACCGGCATCCCGAAGTGCATCATTGGTATTGAGAACAACAAGCCCGAGTGCATCGACCTGCTGTGCAAAAAGACCAAGGACGACAGCACCATCGAAGTCAAGCCCCTGCCCAGTGTTTACGGCACCGGCGCAGAGCTGATCCTCATTGAGAAGTGCCTCGGCCGCGAGGTGCCCCACGGCGGTCTGCCCGCCGATGCAGGTGCCATCGTGATGAACGTGACCAGTGTTTCCACGCTGGGCAAGTATCTGGCTACCGGTATGCCGGTGGTCCAGCGTACCATCACCGTGGACGGCGATGCCTGCGCAAAGCCCCAGAACGTTATTGTGCCCGTGGGTACTGCTTATCAGGATATTCTGGACTATGTGGGCGTCAAGGGCGAGCTGGGCAAGGTGGTTGCCGGCGGTGCCATGATGGGCCCCGCTGTGGAGAACCTTTCCTACCCCACCACCAAGACCACTTCCGGTCTGATCCTGCTGAGCAAGGCAGCTGCACAGCCCGCACAGGTCAACCCCTGCATCCGCTGCGGCCGCTGCGTGGAGTACTGCCCCATGGGTCTGGAGCCCGTGGAGGTCAATCAGGCCTACGCCGCCCGCGATGTGCAGGAGCTGGGCAAGCTGCACGCTGACTACTGCTTCAACTGCGGCAGCTGCTCCTTCGTCTGCCCGGCAAAGCGCCCGGTCACCCAGATGATGAGTCTGGCCAAGGCCTTCTATCTTGGCGAAATCAAAAAAGGAGGCAATAAGTAATGGATACGAAGCTTATTGTTTCGGCTTCCCCGCACGTCCGCAGTGACGAGACCACCCAGAGCCTGATGGCTAACGTGATCGTTGCACTGTGCCCCTGCGTGGTTGCCTCTGCGATCATTTTCGGCGTGCGCGCCCTGCTGGTCACCGCCGTTTCCGTGGTAGCCTGTGTGGCCTTTGAGTGGCTGTACTGCAAGCTGCTGAAGCGCCCGAACCCCATCAGCGACCTGTCCGCTGTGGTCACCGGCATCATTCTTGCCATGAACGTGCCCGTGGGGATGCCCATCGGTCAGCTGATCATCGGCGATCTGGTGGCTATCATCGTTGTCAAGCAGCTGTTCGGCGGCATTGGCATGAACTTTGCAAACCCCGCTCTGGTGGGCCGTATCGTGCTGTTCATCAGCTTTGCAGGCTCCATGAACAAGTGGGTGTTCCCGGATGCAGCGGTGGATCAGCTGTCCAAGGCTACCCCGCTGGCTGTGGCAGATCCCTCCAAGCTGAGCCTGCTGGATCTGTTCATGGGCATCCATGGCGGTGTGCTGGGCGAGACCTGCGCACTGGCTATCGTGCTGGGTCTGATCTATCTGGTGGCTACCAAGACCATCAGCATCGCCATTCCGGCTTCCTACGTTGGCAGCGTGTTCGTGTTCTACCTGATCGCTACCAAGGATCTGCACAGCGCACTGGTTGCCGTGCTGAGCGGCGGCCTGCTGTTCGGCGCTGTGTTCATGGCTACCGACTACGTTACCAGCCCCTTTACCCTGAAGGGCAAGCTGGTGTACGGCGTGTGCCTTGGCATCGTTACCTTTGCTATCCGCTACTGGGGCAGCTACACCGAGGGCGTGTCCTTCGCGCTGCTGTTCATGAACCTGTGGGTCCCGTACATCAATGATCTGACCCGTCAGACCCCGTATGGCTATGTGAAGCCTGCAAAGAAAGCGAAGGAGGGTGCTGGCAAATGAGTAAGACTGCAAATTCCAGCTGGGAAACCACCGGTAAGCCGATCGTTGTGCTGACCGTCATCTCTCTGATCGTCAGCCTGCTGCTGGCTCTGGTGAACGGCATGACCGCTCCCGTTATCAAGGAGAACACCCGCCGCACCACCCTGGCTGCTTATGTCAGCGTGATGCCCTCTGTTTCGGACGCAGCTACGCTGGAGGAAGTTACCGATTACACCACCGCCAATGTTACCGGCGTGGTAAAGGCTCCCGATGGCGGCATTGCCATCAAGGCTGAGGAAAAGGGCTTTGACGGCGGCATCCTGACCGTCATCATGGGCTTTGACGCCAACGGTGCCGAGACCGGCATCTGGGTAGACGCTTCTACCCAGACCAAGGGCATCGGCTCCAATGTGTCCACCGATGACTTCCTGGCACAGTTCAACGGCATGGACGGCACCAAGAACATTGTGATGAATCAGGATTTCGATGCGTACAGTGGCGCAACCATTTCGTCCACCGCTCTGTTTGCTGCCATCAATGATTGTATCAACTGCTTCAACGAGCTGGCATAAAAGGAGGTTGGTAAGAAATGGCACAAGAAAATAAGTCCAAGGTAAGCATCCTTACCAACGGCATCATCAAAGAAAACCCTGTTCTGCGTCTGGTTCTGGGCACCTGCTCCATTCTGGCCGTTACCACGGCAGTTTCCAGCGCACTGGGCATGGGCGCCGCCTTCACCTTCGTGCTGGTGTGCTCCAATATCATGATCTCCCTGCTGCGGAAAGTCATCCCCGGCAAGGTGCATCTGCCCTGCTACATCGTTATCATTGCAGGCTTTGTGACCATCGTGCAGATGTTCATGCAGGCCTACATGGAAAGCCTGTACAACGCACTGGGCGTGTTCCTGCCCCTGATCGTTGTCAACTGTATCATTCTGGGCCGTGCCGAGATGTTCGCCTGCAAGAACAATGTGGTGGATTCCGCACTGGACGGCGTGGGCATGGGTCTCGGCTACACCCTCACCGCTACTCTGATGGCATCCATCCGTGAGATCCTGGGCAGCGGCACCTGGCTGGGCTTCCAGATCATTCCGGAAAGCGTTGCCAAGGTCTCCATCATGACGCAGGCTCCCGGTGCATTCTTCTGCTTTGGCCTGTTGATGGCCGGCTGTGTGTGGCTGGAAGGCAAGCTGGACGCCCGCATCGAGCGCAAGAGCTGCTGTGATCTTGACAATCTGAAGAAGGAGGCGGAATAAGATGCTCGTCAAACTCGCTGCAATCTTCTTCAGCATGATCCTTGTCAACAACTATGTGCTGGTGAAGTTCTACGGTATCTGCCCGTTCCTGGGCGTTTCCAAAAAGCTGGATTCCGCTGTTGGTATGTCCGGTGCTGTCATCTTTGTTATGTTCATGGCAACGGCCGTTACCTTCCCCATCCAGATCTTCATTCTGGACCCGGCTCTGAGCTACCTGCAGACCATCGTGTTCATTCTGGTCATCGCTGTGCTGGTGCAGTTCATCGAGATCTTCCTCAAGAAGTACATCGTTGCACTGTATAACTCGCTGGGCGTTTATCTGCCCCTGATCACCACCAACTGCTGCGTGCTGGCTGTGACCATTCTGGTCGTGGGCGACTACGGCGCAGATGTGGCTGCACACGGCTTCGGCTACGCCTACATCGAGGCTCTGATCTGTGCTATCGGCGCAGGCTGCGGCTTTATGCTGGCTATGGTTATGTTCAGCGGCGTGCGTAAGCGCGTGGAAGCCTGCGATCCCCCGGCACCCTTCAAGGGCCTGCCCATCACCCTGATCGCAGCTGCAATCACCAGCCTGTCCTTCATGGGCTTCGGCGGCATCGTCGAAAACCTGTTCAATGTTACGCTGTAAGGGAGGAACAGGACTATGAATATTGTATCTGCTGTTATCCTGTGCACCATCGTGGGCGCTGTGGGTGCTATCGTTCTGGTGGCTGCCGCAAAGTTCATGGCGGTGGAGGAAGACCCCCGCATTGAGGAAGTTTCTGCCTGTCTGGCCGGCGCAAACTGCGGCGGCTGCGGCTACGCCGGCTGTGCCGACTACGCCAAGGCGGTTGTTCTGGACGGCGTGCCCTGCGACAAGTGCGCACCCGGCGGCCCCAAGGCTGCTGCTGCCATTGCCAAGATCATGGGCGGCGAGGCAAGCGCTGTGGAGAAAAAGGCTGTGGTTCAGTGCCAGGGCAACTCCGAGCACTGCAAGCCCGCTTATGATTACACCGGCATCCAGACCTGCGCGGCTGCCGCCAACCTGTACGGCGGCCCTAAGACCTGCACGTTCGCCTGCATCGGCCTGGGCGACTGCACCAAGGTCTGTAAGTTTGACGCCATCCACATTGTGGACGGCGTGGCCAAGGTGGATAAGGACAAGTGCACCGGCTGCGGTGCCTGCGCCAACATCTGCCCCAAGCATGTGATTATGATCGACGCTGGCGGCCCCCGCAAGCCTGTGGTCATGTGCTCCAACCAGGATAAGGGCCCTGTGGCCATGAAAGCCTGCACGACCTCCTGCATTGCCTGCGGCATGTGCGAGCGTACCTGCAAGTTTGATGCCATCCACGTTGTGGACGGTGTGGCCCGTGTGGATTATGACAAGTGCAAGGGCTGCGGTATGTGCGCCCAGAAGTGCCCGAAGAAGGTCATCC
>OHNR01000500.1_pt1 | contig 10326 bp, 10 predicted proteins | sample 1569651 | NCBI WGS metagenome assembly OHNR01 (sample SAMEA3879502, study PRJEB24766) | human gut metagenome | biome: human-associated habitat; feature: feces | place: USA | collected 1985/1987 | reverse complement strand
AGATACGATAGTACAACACACATACACAAGATAAAAGGAGAAAATCACCATGACTTTTGAGGATATGAAGAAGATCGTCGTTGACACCCTGAACTGCGAGGAAGAGAAGGTCACGATGGAGGCCAGCCTGACCGAGGATCTCGAGGCCGACAGCCTGGACGCTGTGGAGCTGAACATGGCTCTGGAGGACGCTTTCGGCGTCTCCATCCCCGACGAGGAGCTGGCCAACATGAAGACCGTCGGCGACATCTTCAACTACCTGACTGCACACGCTGAGGCATAACGATGAACGACATTAGAGACTTGTTCCCGGGCCGGATGCGGGAGCGCGCCTTCCAGCTCAAAGCCCGGCGGGATACCGGTGTGGCGTGGCATGAGCCGCAGTTTGTGGAATGCAAGCAGTGCGGCCGCCGTGCCACCCGCCAGATCTGGGCCAAGAGCCTCTTCGTCTGCCCCAACTGCGGCAATCACCAGCCCATCGGTGCGTACTACCGCCTGAGCCTTGTGCTGGACAGTGGCAGTTTCCGGGAGCTGGATGCAGAGCTGGCCCCGCAGGACGTGCTGGGTTTCCCGGGCTATCCCGAAAAGCTCAGCGCCCAGACCCAGAAGACGGGCCTCAGCGAGGCCGCTGTCGCGGCAGTGGGCCGCATCGGCGGCGTGTCGGTGGTGGCCGCCGTGCTGGACAGCCGCTTCTTTATGGGCAGCATGAGCACGGCCGTGGGCGAGAAGATCACCCGCGCCATCGAGTACGCGGCGGCGAAAAAACTGCCGCTGGTCATCTTTTCGGCCAGCGGCGGCGCCCGGATGCAGGAAGGCATTTTCAGCCTGATGCAGATGGCCAAGACCAGCGCCGCCATCGAGCGCTTTTCGGCCAAGGGCGGGCTGTACATCAGTGTGTTGACCCATCCCACTACCGGCGGCGTTACCGCCAGCTTTGCCAGCCTTGGCGACATCATGCTGGCCGAGCCGGGCGCACTCATCGGTTTTGCAGGCCCCCGCGTCATCGAGCAGACCATCGGCGAGCGCCTGCCCGAGGGCTTCCAGCGCAGCGAGTTCCAGCTGGAACACGGCTTTGTGGACAAGGTCGTACCCCGCAGTGAGCTCCGCGCCACCCTCATCCAGCTGCTGCAGCTCCACGCAGGCGGGAGGAAAACAGAATGATAAAAGAACTTCTGGAGCAGCTTGCTCCTTTGGACGCCCAGATCGCTGCCCTGCGTGGCGGCGCACAGGACGAGGAGAGCCAGATGGCCGCTATCACGGCCCACGCTTCCGAGCTGGCCGAACTGGCTGTGGAGGAAGATGAGATCCTCCGCTGCTGCGGCCCGCTGACTGCTGAGGATCGGGTCTTTCTGGCACGCCACCCGGAGCGCCCCCATATCGACGAGACCATCAATGCTCTGTTCACCGATTTCTTTGAGCAGTGCGGCGATCGTCAGTGCCGGGAGGACAGCGCCATTCTGGGCGGCATCGCCCGCTTCCACGGGATGCCTGTGACCGTCATCGGCCACCGCAAAGGTTCCACGCTGGAAGAGAACATGGCCTGCAACTTCGGTATGCCGGGACCGGAGGGCTATCGCAAGGCCCTCCGTCTCATGAAGCAGGCCGAAAAGTTTGGCCGCCCCATCATCACCTTCATCGACACGCCGGGCGCATACCCCGGCAAAGAGGCCGAAGAGCGGGGACAGGGCGAGGCTATTGCCCGAAACCTGATGGAGATGAGCGGTCTGACGGTTCCCGTCATCGCTGTCGTCACCGGCGAGGGCTCTTCCGGCGGCGCACTGGCACTGGGTGTGGCAAACCACATCCTCATGCTGGAAAATGCAGTCTACTCGGTGCTCAGTCCTGAGGGTTTCGCCAGCATCCTGTGGAAGGATTCCTCCCGCAGCGGCGAAGCCTGCGAGATCATGAAGCTGACCGCACAGGACCTCTACAAGGACGGCATCGTCGAGGAGATCATCCCGGAGCCTGTGGGCGGCGCACAGCGCAGCCACGCGGCCCTGTTTGCCGCCATGGATACGGCCCTGAAAAACCACCTCACCGCCCTCTGCAAGATGAGCGGCAAGGCACTGGCCGACCAGCGGTACAAAAAATTTCGTCAGATCGGAGAAGCGAAACGAGCATGAACGGTTTGCAGTTGATCGCCACCGGCGGAGCTCTGCCCGGCCGCACGGTCACCAATGAAGAGTTGAGCCGCACCGTGGACACCAGCGACGAGTGGATCACCACCCGCACCGGCATCCGCGCCCGCCACTGGTGTACGGAGGAAGAATCCGCCGCCACGCTGGCCATCGCGGCGGCAAAGCAGGCGCTGGAGCGCAGTGGTCTTTCGCCGCAGGATATTGCCTGCTGTGTCTGCGCTACCCTTTCGGCACCTGACGCCACCCCAAGTGTGGCCTGTCAGGTGCAGCGGGCGCTGAGTCTGCCCGAAAACCGCCCCGCGCTGGATGTCAACGCCGCCTGCTCGGGCTTCATCTACGGCACCGCCGTGGCCCGCGGCCTGATGGCGACGCTGGGTGGACGGTACGCCCTCGTGGTGGGCTGCGAAGCGCTGTCCCGCCTGATGGACCAGACCGACCGCTCCACCTGTGTGCTCTTCGGCGACGGTGCGGGCGCAGCGATTTTTGAACTGTGCGACGCACCGTTTGCGATCACGCTGGGCGCACGGGGCGACGAGGCTATCCACGCAGGAGGCCCCTGCCGCACTGGCTCGGCCCCCATCAGCATGGACGGGCGTGCTGTCTTCCGCTTTGCGGTGGACGCGCTGCCCCGTTGTCTGCACGCGGTGCTGGACGAGACGCAGCTGGCGCTGGACGATGTGGACTGGGTGGTCTGCCATCAGGCCAACAGCCGCATCATCGACCACTGTGTGAAAGCGCTCCACGCCGACGCCGCAAAGTTCTACAAGAACATGGCCCGCCACGGCAACACCAGCGCGGCCAGCATCCCGGTGGCCCTCAACGAGATGGCCGAAGCAGGTCTGCTCAAAGCCGGGCAGAAGGTATCCTGCATCGGCTTCGGCGGCGGATTGACCTGGGGCGGGATGCTGGTTACGTACAGCCCTCTCAGTCATGGCTGACGCCATGCCAGCTCTCCCAAAGGGAGAACGCTCTAAAGTAAAACCTATAAATAGGACGATTTACATGAAATTACTCAACGAGATATTAGGCACGAAATACCCCATCATTCAGGGCGGCATGGCCAACATCGCCACCGGCGAGTTTGCCGCTGCCTGCTCCAATGCCGGTGCGCTGGGCCTTATCGGCGCAGGCGGTATGAACGCTGAGACGCTGCGGGAGAACATCCACCGCTGCAAGGCGCTCACCGACAAGCCTTTCGGCGTCAACATCATGCTGATGCACCCCCAGGCCGACGAGTTTGCAAAAATCGTCGTGGAAGAGGGCGTCAAGGTCGTCACCACCGGCGCAGGCAACCCCGGCAAGTACATCCCCATGTGGAAGGAAGCCGGTATCAAGGTCATCCCCGTGGTGGCAGCGGCCGTTCTGGCTAAGCACCTTGCCCCTCTGGGCGTGGATGCCGTCATCGCCGAAGGCACCGAGAGCGGCGGCCATGTGGGCGAGATGACCACCATGGCCCTCGTCCCGCAGGTGGTGGACGCTGTAGATGTCCCTGTCATCGCGGCGGGCGGCATCGCCGATGGCCGCCAGCTGGCGGCAGCCTTCGCACTGGGAGCCTGCGGCGTGCAGGTGGGTACCTGCCTGCTGGTCAGTGAGGAATGCCCCGTCCACGAGAACTACAAGGCCGCACTTCTGCGCGCCAAGGACAGCGACACCATCGTTACCGGCCGCATCGGCGGCACCCCCGTCCGTGTGCTGAAAAACCGGATGAGCCGCGAGTATGTCCGGCAGGAAAAGGCCGGCGCCGACAAGATGGAGCTGGAAAAATATACGCTGGGCAGTCTGCGGCGCGCCGTCTTTGAGGGCGATACCGCCACAGGCAGTCTGATGGCCGGTCAGGTGGCTGGTATGCTCCACGAGGTGCGGCCTGTGGCTGAGATCCTCGACGAGCTGTGGGAGAGCGGGAGGCAGCGGATGCATTCGCTGAGCGAGTTATGCTGACCCTCGCAGGCAAGCCGCTGGCCGTGCCTGTCTTACAGGGCGGCATGGGCGTGGGCGTTTCCCTCGGCGGGCTGGCCGGTGCGGTCGCGGCCTGCGGCGGCATGGGGTGCATCTCCACCGCCGACACAGGCTACCGCGAACCCGATTTTGCCCGCGACCCTTACGCAGCGAATCTCCGTGCGCTGAAAAAAGAAATCGCCAAAGCGAAAGAGATCGCCAACGGCGCGGGACTGGTGGCTATCAACGCGATGGTCGCCACCCAGAACTACGCCGACGCCGTCCGCACGGCTGTGGAGGCAGGTGTGGACGCCATCGTATCGGGTGCGGGTCTCCCGCTGGAGCTGCCCGGCCTGGTGGAAAAAGCGGATGTTGCGTTGGCACCCATCGTGTCCAGCGGACGTGCTGCAAAGCTCATCCTCCGCCGGTGGGCAAAAGCCTTCAACCGCACCGCCGACTTCGTGGTCATCGAGGGCTGCAAGGCCGGCGGACACCTGGGCTTTTCGGAAGAAGAGCTTCTGGCTGGAAAATGCCAGACTCTCGACGAGATCCTGCCCGAAGTGCTGGCCGAGGTGAAGCCTTTCGAGGCTCAGTTCGGCCACGACATCCCGGTCTTCGTGGCTGGAGGTGTCTACACGGGCGAGGACATCGCCCACTATACTAAGATGGGTGCTGCGGGCGCACAGCTCGCCACCCGCTTCATCCCCACCTACGAGTGCGACGCCAGCCAAACCTATAAAGATGTCCTGCTGGCGGCCAAGCCCGAAGATGTGCGCATCATCCACAGCCCTGTGGGAATGCCGGGCCGTGCGCTGGCCACTCCGCTGGTGCAGAAGCTTGAACAGGGTCTGCGCTTCCCGCCGAAGCACTGCGCCCGCTGTCTCAAAGCCTGTGAGCCGGCCAAGGTGCCTTACTGCATCACCCACGCCCTCATCGAGGCCGTGAAGGGCAATGTGGAAGAGGGACTCTTCTTCTGCGGGGACAACGTGGGCCGTCTCGACCGGATGCGCAGTGTCCGGGAGCTGATGGATGAACTGATGGATGATTGGAGGAAACACCAATGAAGCTTGCCATTCTGTATGCCGGTCAGGGCTCTCAGCACCCCGGCATGGGCAAAGACCTTTACGAGAGATACCCCGCGTTCCGGGAGGCGTTCAACGCCGCAGACCTTGACTTTGATTTGGAGAGCGTCTGCTTCGACGACCCGGAAGGCGTTTTGAATCTGACTCAGTACACCCAGCCCTGCATGGTGGCCTTCGCCGCCGGTGTCACGGCTGTCCTGAAGGAAAACGGCGTCAAGGCCGACTATCTGGCCGGTCTGTCGCTGGGCGAATACTCCGCGCTGGAAGCCGCCGGTGTCTTCACGGCCAAGCAGGCTGTGGAGCTGGCTGCCTTCCGCGGCAAAGCCATGGCTGACGCCGCTAAGGGCATCGAGTGCGGAATGACCGCTGTGATGAACCTTGACCGCGACGCACTGGCAAAGTGCTGCGAAGAGGCATCCGTTCTGGGCTGTGTCCAGATCTGCAATTACAACTGCCCGGGCCAGCTGGTCATCGGCGGCGAAAAAGCCGCCGTGGAAAAGGCCGCTGAGCTGGCAAAAGCCGCAGGCGCCCGCCGCTGCATTCCGCTGAAGGTCAGCGGTCCCTTCCACACGAAGTTGATGCACCCCGCCGGTGACGCGCTGGCAAAGTGCTTTGCGTCTGAGCATTTCGGCGAGATGGAGACGCCTGTCCTCTTCAACTGCCTCGGCCACGAAAAGGCAGACAGCGACAGCATCCCCGCTCTGCTGGAAAAGCAGGTGCAGAGCAGCGTCTACATGGAAGATACCCTCCGCCGTCTGGGCGAGCTGGGCGTCACCGACATTCTCGAAGTCGGCCCGGGCAAGGCCCTGAGCGGCTTCGTGAAAAAGACGCTGGGCGCAGATGTCCACTGCACCGCTGTCGAGACGGCAGAAGAGCTGGAAGCTTTCCTCACCAGCTGGAAGGAGGCACAGGCATGAGCGAAGAAAAGCTGACCCGTGCCGCCGTCGTCACCGGCGGAAGCCGGGGCATCGGCCGGGCTGTCTGTGTTGCGCTGGCAAAGCAGGGCTGCAATGTGGTGGTCAACTACTGCCACGGTGAGGCCGCTGCCGCCGAGACTGCCGCACTGTGCAAAGAGCTTGGCGTCGAGGCCGTCACCGTGCAGGCCGACGTCTCCACTGCCGAGGGCTGCAAGAAGCTGTTCGAAGAAGCAGTGAATGCCTTTGGCCGGGTGGATATTCTCGTCAACAACGCAGGCGTCACCCGCGACAACCTCATCCTCCGCCTTTCCGAGGAAGATTTTGACACCGTCCTGAACGCCAACCTCAAGGGTGCGTTCCTCTGCTGCAAGGAGGCCGCACGCCGGATGGTGCGCCAGCGCTATGGCCGCATCGTCAACCTGAGCAGCGTGGTGGGTCTGCGGGGCAACGCAGGCCAGACCAACTATTCCGCCAGCAAGGCGGGCCTCATCGGCCTGACCAAGAGCCTCGCCAAGGAGCTGGCCAGCCGGAACGTCACCGTCAACGCGGTGGCCCCCGGCTTCATCGCCACGGATATGACCGCCGCTCTGCCGGAGGCTGTCCGCACCGAGATGTGCAAGACCATCCCGGAGGGACGCGCCGGCCAGCCGGAGGACGTGGCAAACGCGGTGGCGTTTTTTGCCGCAGAACAAAGCAGCTATCTCACCGGGCAGGTGCTCTGTGTGGACGGCGGCATGGCAATGTAAAAAGGAGCTTTTTCTATGGAAAAACGCAGAGTCGTCATCACCGGTCTTGGCACCGTGAACCCTCTTGGAAATAACACCGCCGACAGCTGGGCCGCAGCCCGCGCAGGCAAGTGCGGCATCGGCCCCATCACCCAGTTCGACGCCAGCGAGTTCAAGTGCAAGCTGGCAGGCGAGGTCAAGGGCTTCGACCCCGAGACCGTCGTGGACAAAAAGGAAGCCCGCAAGATGGCCCGCTTCACCCTGCTGGCGCTGGGCGCTGCCGCTGAGGCTATCCAGGACAGCGGCATCGACTGCGAAGCCGAGGCCGAGAACATCGGCGTCATCGTGTCCAGCGGCATCGGCGGTCTGCCCACCATCGAGGAGCAGCACAGCCGCGGCGAGGAAAAGGGCATGGAGAAGGTCAGCCCCTACTTCGTCCCCATGGCTATCGCCAACATGGCGGCAGCACAGATCGCCATCCGCTTCGGCCTCAAGGGAATGTGTACCTGCCCGGTGACGGCCTGCGCAGGCGGCACCAACGCTGTGGGCGATGCTTTCCACCGCATCCGCGACGGCTACGAGCCGGTCATGGTCTGCGGCGGTGCCGAGAGCTGCATCAGCCCGCTGGGCATCGGCGGCTTTACCAGCATGAAGGCCCTCTCCACTGCTACGGACCCTGATGCGGCCAGCCTGCCCTTCGACGCACGGCGCGGCGGCTTTGTGATGGGCGAGGGCAGCGGTGTGCTGGTGCTGGAAGAGCTGGAGCATGCCAAGGCCCGCGGCGCACACATCTATGCCGAAGTCGTGGGCTACGGCGCCAACTGCGACGCCTATCACTTCACGGCTCCCGCACCCGGCGGCGCAGGTGCCATCGGCTGCATGAAGCTGACTCTCAAGGACGGCGGCATTGCCCCCGAGCAGATCGACCACATCAACGCCCACGGCACCGGCACCCACATGAACGACAGCTGCGAGACTGCCGCCATCCACGCCGTCTTCGGCGACCACGCCAAGGACATCGCCGTCGTCAGCACCAAGAGCATGACCGGCCATCTGCTGGGCGGCGCAGGCGGCATCGAGGCCGTATTCACCGCACTGGCCCTCCGCGACCAGTTCGCGCCGCCCACCATCCACTACGAGCAGCCCGACCCGGAGTGCGATTTGGACTATGTGCCGAATGTGGGCCGTGAGATGAAGATGGAGTACGCTCTGAGCAACAGCCTGGGCTTCGGCGGACACAACGCCTGCCTGGCCTTCAAGAAGTGGGAGGGCTGAGCGATGGCAGAACCCCGCACCGTGCGTGAAAACGCAAACAGCCTGACCAGCGAGGAGATCGCGGCCATCCTGCCCCACCGGTATCCCTTCGCCCTCGTGGACCGCATTCTGGACTACGAGCCGGGTCAGTGGGCCATTGGCCGCAAGTGCGTCACCCGCAACGAAGAATTCTTCTGCGGCCACTTCCCGGGCCAGCCGGTCATGCCCGGCGTCCTGATTCTCGAAGCGCTGGCCCAGACCGGCGCTGTCGCGGCCCTGAGCCTGCCTGAGAACAAAGGCAAGCTGGCCCTCTTCGGCGGCATCAAGAACGCCCGCTTCCGCAAGCAGGTCACCCCCGGCGACGTGCTCACCCTTCACTGTGAGCTGGTCGAGCAGCGCGGCCCGGTGGGCATCGGCAAAGCGTCCGCCTATGTGGACGGCAAATGTGCCGCCACTGCAGAGCTGACCTTCGTGCTGACCGAAGCACAGTAAATCAAAACAAAAAAGGCTCCCCCTTGCGGGAGAGCCTTTCTATGATAAATTCTTATTCCAGATAGGGGTCCAGCAGCTTGTCCACGGTCTGGCTGCGCTTGGGCGCAGGCTTTTTCACCACGCGGCCCCGGCAGGCCACCAGCTCCAGATGCTGCAGCGCCCGCAGGTCCTCCAGCGGGTTCTGACGGGTGATGATGAGGTCCTCGCTCTTGCCCACTTCCAGCGAGCCGGTCACGTCCCCTACCCCGGCCAGCCGCGCGTTGCGCAGGGTGGCGGTGTACAGGGCAAACTGGTTGCTCACGCCGCAATACTTGTGGAAGTAGCACAGCTCCCGCCAGAAGTCGTACTGGGTGATGTAAGGGCAGCCCACGTCGTTGCCAAGGCCCACCGGGATGCCGTTGGCCAGCGCCGTTTTGGCGCTTTCCACGATGCCGTCAAACACGATCCTGCCGTTGTACTGGTCTTTTTCCGACGCACCGGACACCGCCGTGTCAAACAGCGCATAAGGCAGCGCCGGGGAAATGGTGGTGCACAGGAACGCGCCGTGCTCCTTGTACAGTTTTACCGTTTCTTCGTCCATTTTTGCGCCGTGCTCGATGGAGTCCACGCCGTTTTCCAGCGCCACCTTCACCCCTTCGGGCGATTCGGTGTGGGCCGCCACGGGATAGCCCATGGCGTGGGCCTGATCGCACACGGCCTTTACCATCTCCGGCGGCATCTTCAGCTCGCCGGGGGTGCCCTTTTCGGCGGCATCCAGCACGCCGCCGGTGATCATCAGTTTGACAAGGTCCACCCGCTGGGTGCTGGCCTTGGTGAGCTGGGTCAGGGCCTCGCCGTTGTTGTGGGCCGCCACGGCCACCGAGCCTGCCATGTGGCCGCCCGGCACCGAGATGCCCTCGTTGGCGGCCAGAATGCGCGGGGCCAGGATCTTCCCGGCCTGGGCATCGTCCCGGCAGCGGGTGTCAAAATCCGCGATGCCGCCCACGGTGCGGATGGTGGTCACGCCGCCCAGCAGCTCCAGCTTTGCATAGCTGCACACCATGCGGTAGGCCACCGCACGGGTCAGGCCGTTGCTCAGAATTTTACGCACCAGCGCCGCATTATCCCGCGGCTTTGCGCTGGGCTTGCCGTTGCCGGCCAGATGCACATGCAGGTTGATGAGGCCCGGCATCGCATAGCCGCCGTGGAGGTCGATGACCTCATAGCCGTCCAGGTCGGTGCCCTCGTCCGCAACGGCGGTGATGACGCCGTCCTCGCACAGCAGCACCTTGTGTGCCTGCGGCTCCATCTGCTGGGTGCCGTCCAGCAGAATGCCATTGATATATGCCCGCTTCATGGCCGTTTCCTCGCTTTTGTACAACCTTGGTTGTTTTTTGTTCCAGTATAGCACGTTCCGGCGGGCGGTGCAACGAAAAAGGCAGGAAAGGTCCTGCCCTCTCCTGCCCGGTGGATGCAATGATGCTTTCCTGTGCTGCGGCGCTGGAGGCTGCGGCTTCGCTGGATGCGTCAGCGGCGGCGTTTGCGGCGGGGCAGCGCGAAATAGTAGCCGAAGGCCGTGCCGCACAGCCCGCCCACGATGTGCATGAAGTTGGCCACGTTGTCGTGCACGAGGATGATGTCGTACACCTGCTGGCCGAAGTACAGCGCCGCTACCAGCAGCATGGTGACCGGGATGCCGCCGGAAAAGCCCGCCAGCGACGACAGCATGATGAGCATGAACACGATGCCCGACGCCCCCAGCAGCCCGGTGCGGGGGAACAGCACGCATTGCAGCACGCCAGTG
>OHNR01000493.1_pt1 | contig 10373 bp, 6 predicted proteins | sample 1569651 | NCBI WGS metagenome assembly OHNR01 (sample SAMEA3879502, study PRJEB24766) | human gut metagenome | biome: human-associated habitat; feature: feces | place: USA | collected 1985/1987 | reverse complement strand
TGGTAATACTGGGCGATGCTGTCGGCGTGGCGGAAGTCCAGCTGCAGCGGCTCCCCGCACAGCAGGTAGGGGTTCTGCTGGATGGCCTGCATGGCCCCCGGCCCGAAGGTGCGGAAGACCTCCATCGCCCGGCGGGGGCTGATCTCGAACTGAGCCAGATAGGCGATAAGCTCCCGCATTCCGAACATCCGTTTGAACTCCTGCTGGATGCGGTCGGCCTTGTCCGCCGAGATGCCCGGGATGAGGGTGAGCTGGGCGGGGTCGTTGGCGATAACTTCCAGCGCCGCCGCGCCGAATTTGTCAATGATCTTATCCGCCGTCCGAGCCCCGATGTAGGGCAGCGACCGGCTGGCGAGGAAGGCGTAGACGGCCTCGAGGTCTTTGGGCATATCCGTCTCGCACTCCTGTGCGTGGAACTGTCGGCCATAGGTGGCGTGGTTCTCGTACCTGCCCCGGCAGACGACGCTCTCACCGGCGTGGAGCTCTCCCACCACGCCGCACACAACGGTGACGACACCGCCGCCCGACACCTCGAACACGGTGTAGCCGTTGTCCTCGTTCAGGTAGATGATGTCCTCTACCGTGCCTTCCAGCCGTTCCAGCTCCTGCTCCATCGTCCCGCCTCCTCGTTTTGACACAACTATATATAGTATAGCGGTTTTGGGGGGATTTGTAAATACAACAAAAGCTCCCCCGAAGGGGAGCTGTAGGCGAGGTTTAATCCCCCACCCCATATGCATTTTCTTTCATCAGCCGATTGCGCACTGCAAAGTACGCCGGGATGAGGAAGAAGCAGGCAAAGAACCATGCCACAGGGTTGGCGATGCAAGCCGCAAAGTAGCCCCAGAGCGGCACGAACCAGAAGCCCACCATGGCACGGGCGACCATCTCGGCCACGCCCGCGAACATGGCAAGGCCGGAATAGCCCAGGCCCTGGATGGTGTAGCGGTAGATGATGAGGACGGCCAGCGGGATGTAGAACACGCTGTTCCAGAAGATGAAGCTGCGGGCATTCGCCATGATCTCCACCTCACTGCTCTCGAGGAAGAGGCTGATGAGCGGCACATCCAGCACACGCAGGATGAGGAAGGATGCCACACTGTAGACGCAGCCAATTCCCAGCGCGGTATTGACGCCCCGGTCCACACGCTTGAGGTCGTGAGCGCCCATGTTCTGGCTGGCGTAGGTGGTCATGGCGGTGCCGATGCTCTCCAGCGGCACCGAGAGGAACTGGGCGGCCTTGCTGCCTGCGGTCTGCGCGGCCACGATGCTGCTGCCCAGACCGTTCACCGCGCCCTGCAGCACGACGCTGCCGATGGCGGTGATGCTGCACTGCAGACCCATGGGGATGCCCATGTTGCAGAGCTTGAGGCAGTGGCTGGCGCTCAGACGGCCCTCTTCCCTGCTCCATTTCAGCTCCGGGTAGTGGTGGCCGATGTAGATGAGACTGCCGATGCCCGCCACCGCCTGACTGAACACGGTGGCGAAGGCCGCACCGAACGCCCCCATCCGGAAGATGAGGATACAGAGCAGGTCAAGGCCGATGTTCAGCACGCTGGCCACCAGCAGGAAATAGAGCGGCCGCTTGCTGTCGCCCAGCGCGCGCATGAGGGCGCTGGTGACGTTGTACAGCAGGGTGAAGGGGATGCCCCAGAAGATGGTGCGGATGTAGATGTCCGCGATGTCGATGATGTTGTCGGGGGTGTTGGTCCAGACCAGCACCGCCCGGGTCAGGGCCACCGTCACCACCGTGAGCACGACGGCGAAAAAGAGGCTCAGCCAGACGGTATTGGCGGTGTAGCGCCGCATCTCTCTGTAGTCCTTCGCGCCGAAGGTCCACGAGATGGGGATGGAGAAGCCGCAGGCGATGCCGTTGACGAAGCCCAGCACCAGATAGTTCAGGCCGCCCACGCTGCCCACCGCCGCCAGCGCATCCACGCCCACGAAACGGCCCACGATGATGGTATCGGCCAGATTGTAGAACTGCTGGAACAGACTGCCCAGCATCAGCGGCACCGCAAAGGCAAGGATGAGCTTGAGCGGGCTGCCCTGTGTCATGTCTTTTGTCATACAAAGCCCCTCCCCGGGCGGTCACTTAACATTTCTTTGCCGGATCTTTACCGACAAAAACGCCCTGCCGGACGAGGGGCAGGACGTTTTGCGTTTCATGAGTGGTATTATACTCAGCTCATCGTGATTTTGCAAGGGGTTTTTCTCAGATTTCTTCGTACAACATTGCTATTTTCTATCGGTGGTTTTTGGTGATTGTGCGCATGGGGCGGCAGGTCTGCCTGTAAGCAAGGCCCTCCTGCTGCACTCCCTTTCAGCACACGCTCTCAGCCTTCATAATCGTACATCCATGCAGAGTCATAAGAGGGATCCCACCAAGCAGAATCCGGCGGCTGACTGACCCTTCTCCATTTTCTTGTCTCCCAATATGCGGAGTCATAAAAGGGATCCCACGGAAAATAGTCATGGAGTCTTACCCATTTGTTTGGTTTCCAGTCTGGCTGCTGGGCGCTCTCTTGGCCCGACCGCCATACCCACTTACCCTGACTGTCCTTTACCCATCCTCTTACTTCCGGCTGCTGGGTGCCTGTCTCCGGCTGCTGGGCGCCTGTTTCCGGCTGCTGGGCGATTGCTTCCGGCTGCTGAACCGTGGTGAGGCTGTCCGGCGAGAGAGTCTGGAGGCCGCTGAGGTCACCGACGGAGGGGGCCGGGTCTTCCTGCTTGTCGTCCTGCTTCCCGCTCACGAGCTTCACGATGTCAGCCGAATCGTCATGCGTGACGTCCTGCTTCCCGCTCACGAACTTCACGATGTTACCGGTAACTGTCTTCCACACCGTCTGGTCCGGGGCGGACTTCCCGGGCAGACGAACCGTGATGGAGCCCATGTCGGTGACCTTCGGGTCTGCGATGGAGTCGGTCACGCCGCCGACGGTGCCCGTTCCCGGCTGAGTCAGCTCGGGCTGTCCGCTCAGGGAGCCTTCCAGACCGGAGAGGACCGTTCCCCATTGCTTTTTCTCCTGCTTACGGCGGGCGATCGCCTCCTCCACCCGGGCAGTCTCCTGCGCTTTCTGCTCCTCATCGCCAACGCGGTACACGAGGACCAGCTCCCTGCCGTTTATGCGCAGGGCGGTCTCATCCGAGAATGTTTTTCTATCATATCCCGTCTGCCTGATAACATGGAACCGATAAAGCCCTTCCTGGGACAGCTCGAGTTCGAACGCACCATTCACGCCGACCAGATCTTTGATCCGGGCCAGCGGAATGACGGCCTCCATTTCCTGCCCGTTCCCATCAAGGAACCGGATGCGAAGCTCATGGACCTCCTTTGCAAGCTCCCGCAGCGAGTCGCCTGTCATCCGAAAGACTGTGCCGTGGGCATCGAAGCTCAGGACTTTGTTGACCGGGTCATACTCCGCCGTGGTCACGTCACCAAGCTCCTGTGTGCCATCCAGATGGGTGATCACGCCCATGGCCTCGTACATCTGCTTCACACGGTCCGGCACCTCGCCGGTCTGCGTGTCCGGAGCGTCGTCCTCGTCGTCGCTGTTCTCGGTATCATCGGGCTGCTCCGGCTGGGAGGGCGTCCGCCGGTCGTAGCTGTAGTCCTCCATCTTCTTCCCGTCGGGGTCGTAGCGGGTCAGACTACCGCCCGTCACCTTGTGGTCGTCGTCGGAGAGGGCGTCATTGGGGATCTCGCCGACTATGCCGCCGCCGATGGCCGCAGTTTTGCCGCCGGTGCTTGCGCCTGCCTTGGCCTCCACCTCGGCGTCGCCGGAGATGATGATGTGATTGGGATTGCTGGGCGGCGCATCCGGGTCTATCTCAGACCACGCGCCCGCGCCGTCGCCGATGCCTGCCGCGCCGGGGCGGGGATCGTCTTCAGGGCCGCTGTAGCTGCCGCCCGAGGCCGACACCTTGCCGCCGGAAATCTCGATGTCGCGGCCCGGGCCGTACACACCGCCGCCGATACCGGCAGCACCCTCGCCGCCCGCGGCCTCTACCGTGCCGCCGGTGATCTCGATGTTTCCGGCACCGCTTTCGTAGCCGCCGCCGATGCCTGCGCCGTCTTCGCCGCCTTCGGCGGTGAGGGAGCCTTTGGTGTCGTTGTCGTCCTTGATGGTCAGCTTGCCGGAGGACTCATGGCCATTCTTCTCGAGGCCCGCATTGTGGCTGCCGCTCTTCAGCTCGTTGTCGCCGTCCAGCTCGATGGCGGCATCGTGGTCACCCTGCACGGTGACGGCGGCTTTGCCCGCATCGACTGGGCTGTCACCGCTGCCATCCACCTCGGTCTTGCCGCTGACGTCAATTTTCAGGTCGTCGAAGGTGACGTCCACGTTGCCCTCGGAGGTGTCGATGGTGACGGTGTTCTTATCCGACTCGCCGGTGATGACGGTCTCCCCCTCATCCTTCTCGAAATCCTTTTCACCCTGCTTGACATTGTTATAGTTTCCGCTTTCATCGCTCGCACCTTTGACCGTAATGTCGCCGTCGGCGATGTCCCATGTTTTCGCATAGGCCGGGATGCCGGAACTCACCACGATGCCCGCGATGACGGCGGCGGCTACGCCCCGCCGGAGTGCGCTTTTCAGTCTCATAGTACATCTCCTTTCGTTCTATGTATCATGCAATGCCGTCGATGCGGCTCAGGCTCTCCTTTGAGGGGCTTATGAGATGCTCCAAGTCCTCCGGCAGCCAGAGCTTTATCTCACCCTGGGTATCCGGCAGGTCGTCCCAGTCGTCACCACGGTCGGTATAGCTCCGCAGGTCACTCTCCAACAGATTGGTATACTTTGTGCCATCCGGGACGGTGGTTTCCAGCAGGAAAAGCCGTGGCTTATCCTCCTCGGGAGCGATGGCCTCAAATCGGGAAGCCAGCTGTTTCAGGGTCTCCTCAAGCCCGATTCTCGGCGTTTCCGTTCTCGCAGGCTCGAGCCACCAATCCAAACTCGGGCGGTCGTCCCTTTTTTTCGCGAGTTGGAAGTCCATCATCTCCCGCTCTTGTTTCAGTAATTCGTCGAGTTCACGTCTGAGCTCTTCACTCGTTTTTTGCTCTACCGTTTCCTCTCTCTCAGGCTCGAGCCACCAATCCAAACTCGGGAGGTCGTCCCTTTTTTTCGCGAGTTCGTGGGTCAATATCAGCCACTCCTGCGGCTCTGGCGTCTGCACCGGCACCCACTCCAGATAGCGCTCCGACAGGTCGTCCCGCGTTTCGCCGTCCAGCCGGAGGCTGATGTCCTCCCTGTTCTGCTTCAGCTCCACGTCAGCGTCCTCGCCCGCCGCGTCGGCCATCTTGTCCACGCTATAGTGGGTCATGGTGTCCTCATAGCGGAAGAAGATGTCCTCCACGCCGTCCTCCCGGAGACTGGAGATGTCGGTGGTGACGGTGGAGCGGGGAGCGGCGCTCTCAATAAGCACCACACCCCCCGGGGTGAGGACCTCTCCGGCGTCGCCGGCCTTTACGCTGCCGACCATGGGGTCGGTGCTCTCAATAATGGCCAAAGCAGAATCCCACCGCTGGATGGTGACCCGGCTGGAAAAGAAGCCGCCCACCACCATGCCGCCGGGCAGGGGTTCGGGGGCGTTCTCCTGCACCGGGGGCGGGACGTCATCATCATCGTCGTCCTCGTCGTCGTCCGGCTGGGGCTTGGGGGTGGAGGTGTAGTCGTAGCCCATCCCCTCCATCACGGTGCCGTCCGCGTTCAGACGGGTCAGCCGTCCTCCCGTCACCTTATGTTCATCGTCAGAAAGGTTCTCCGTGGGTACTTCGCCGTAGCTGCCGCCGATGGCCGGGGCCTTGGCGTCCGTCATCTGGCTTCCCGCCTTGGCCGTCACCTCGGCGTCGCCGCAGATGTAGAGGTCTCCCGGGTTCGAGTCGTCGGTGTCGTCCGACGCGCGGCCTGCTCCGTCGCCGATGCCTGCCGCGTTGCTCCCGCCCACAGCCTCGATGGTGCCGCCCCGGATGGTGATGTTGCTGCCGGTGCTCTCGATGCCGCCGCCGATGCCTGCGCCGCCGAAACCGCCCTCGGCGGTGAGGGAGCCGTCCTTGCCCTTGTCGTCCTTGATGGTCAGCGTTCCCTCCGACTCATGGCCGTTCTTTTCGAGGCCCGCATTGTAGTCGCCGCTCTTCAGCTCGTTGTCGCCGTCCAGCTCGATGGCCGCATCGTGGTCACCCTTCACGGTGACGGCTGCATTGCTCTCCCGGACAGGGCTGTCATCGCTGCCATCCCCCTCCTTCTTGCCGCTGACGTCGATCTTCAGGTCGTCGAAGGTGACGTCCACGTTGCCCTCGGAGGTGTCGATGGTGACGGTGTTCTTATCCGACTCGCCGGTGATGACGGTGTTGGTGTCGTCCTTGTCGATGGTCTCGCCCTGTGAGACCTTGTTCTTTCCTTCGGCGTCACCCGCTTTCACGGTGATGTCGCCGTTGGCGATGTCCCACCGGGCCGCATAGGCCGGGATGCCGGAACTCACCACGATGCCCGCGATGACGGCGGCGGCCACGCCCCGCCGGAGTGCGCTCTTCAGTCTCATAGTCCGTCCTCCTTTGGTCTGTTCGTCTTTTGAAGAATCAGCCTTTTCTGATGCAAGTTTACCAAAAAAGCCGGATGATGTAAATAAAAACTGCGCGAATCGTGGTGTTTTCGGCGTGAATGGCGCAAAAAAGCCCTCCCGAGCGGGGAGGGCCATAGCCTGTCTTATTCAGAGTAGTGCGCCAAAAACTGCTTGGTGCGCTCCTCCTGGGGGTGGTCGATGAGCTGGCGGGCCGGGCCTTCCTCCACCACGACGCCGCCGTCCATGAATAGGATGCGGTCGGCCACGTCGCGGGCGAAGTGCATCTCATGGGTGACGATGATCATGGTGGTCTTTCGGTCGGCGAGGTCCCGCAGGACACGGAGGACTTCGCCGGTCAGCTCCGGGTCAAGGGCGCTGGTGGGCTCATCGAAGCAGAGGATGTCCGGGTGGAGCGCCAGTGCGCGGGCGATGGCCACCCGCTGCTGCTGACCGCCGGAGAGCTGGTGGGGGTAGTGTCCCGCCCGCTCCGACAGGCCCATCTGGGCCAGCAGGTCACGGGCCTGTGCTTCCAGTTGGGCGTGGATGGCCTTTTTGTTGGCCTTGTAGTCGGGCTGCTCCTTCGCCAGAAGCTCCCCCGCCAGCATCACGTTTTCCAGCGCGGTGTACTGGGGGAAGAGGTTGAAGTTCTGGAACACGAGGCCGAAGTGGAGGCGCTTTTTCCGCACCTCGCTCTCCCGCTGGGTGGCAGGGTCGGCGGCGTCCCACATGGTCTCGCCGTTCACCCTGATGACGCCGGTGTCGGGACGCTCAAGGAAATTCAGGCAGCGCAGCAGCGTTGTCTTGCCCGAGCCGGACGAGCCGATGATCGCCAGAGCCTCGCCCTGTTCCAGTGTGAGCGAGATGTCCTTGAGAACTTTCGTCTCGCCAAAGTTTTTCCCGATGCCGGAGGCTTCGAGTAATGCCATAATTCAGTATCCTCCTTAGCAGCGGAAATAGTCCATCTTTTTCTCGGCCCAGTCCAGCAGCAGGGTGAGTGCGCCGACAAAGACGAGGAAGAAAATCGCGGTGGAGAACAGCGGCCAGATAAGTCCCTTGGCGCTGTACTCCTTCGCCATCATGATGATCTCCTTGTTGGCGATGACATTCGCCAGCGAGGTATCCTTCACCAGCGTGATGACCTCGTTGCCCATCGGGGGCAGGATGCGCTTGACGACCTGCAGGAGCGTGACCTTGAAAAAAATCTGGCTCTTGGTCATGCCAAGCACCTGACCGGCCTCGGTCTGGCCTTTCGGCACAGCCTCGATGCCGCCGCGGTAGATCTCAGAGAAGTAGCAGGCGTAGTTGATGGCGAAAGCCACCACCGCCGCCACCAGACGGCCCGAAGAGCCGGAGGGCCAGGGGTTGGTCATACCCAGCAGGCCGGGGCCAAGGTAGATGACGATGATCTGGAGCATCAGCGGCGTACCGCGGATGACCCACACGAAGGTCTTGACGACGCCCCGCAGCGGTGCGCACCGGCTCATGGAGCCAAAGGCCACCACAAGGCCCAGCGGCAGCGAAAACAGCAAGGTCAGAAAGAACAGCTCACAGTTGAGCGCGAATGCGCCGGTCAGACGCTCCAAAATCACAGTCACAGAATCACTACACCTATCCGTTTATAATGTAAGTTACTCAGCCAGAGTCAGGCCGTACTTGTCGGCCAGAGTCTGCATGGTGCCGTCAGCCTTCAGCTCGTCGAAAGCGTTGTCCACAGCCTCGGCCACATCGCTGTCCTTGCGGAAGGCCACGCCGTACTCCTCGACGTTCAGCTCATCCACCATCTTGAGGTTTGCGTAGTCGGTACCCTCGCCGATCATGGCAGAAGCCAGAGTCAGGTCGAGGATGGCGGCGTCAGCGGTACCGGCGGCGACTTCCATCAGGCAGTCGGTCTGAACAGCCTTGGAGATGAAATCAGCCTGAGACAGGTCGGCGTTCTCGGTGATGGTGGTCTCACCGGCAGAGCCGGCCTCGGCTACCACGGTCTTGCCGATGAGGTCGGCGGTGGAGGTATAATCGGTGCCGTCCTTCACCACGACGACCTGGGCGTTCTTGACGTAGGGCTTGGTGCAGGCCATGTTCTCCTCGCGGTCATCGGTCAGGGTCAGGCCGTTCCAGATGCAGTCGATGCTCTTTGCAGCCAGCTCGGTTTCCTTGGTGTCCCAGTTGATCTCCACGAACTCCGGCTCGACACCCAGCTTCTCACAGACAGCGGTGGCCAGCTCGGTATCGAAACCGGTGAAGTTGCCGTCGGCGTCGGTGTAGTTCATCGGCTCATACACGGTGTAGCCGATGACCATCTTGCCGTTGGACTGGATGTAAGCCAGGTCGCTGTCAGCGGCCACGGAGCTTGCCGGGGCGGCAGAGGCGGCGGCAGAAGAAGCAGCCGTGGAAGTGGATGCAGAACCGCCGCAGGCGGCAAGGCTCAGTGCCATCGCACCGGCCAGAAAAGCAGATACCAGACGTTTCATGTTGTAATTTCCTCCCTCAGATTCAGCAGAAGCGGCGCTTCGTTTTACCGCTTTACCATGCTAAATTGTTAAACTGTGACTATAGAATAGCGCGTTTTGCCCCGTTTTGCAAGAGGAAAACCGATTTTTTCGCGTTTTGCCCGCAGACCGCCCCTTTCCGATAGGGTTTTCGGTGTATTTGTACAAAGGACAAAAAGAAAACCGCCACCTCACGGTGACGGTCAGACTTTCCGTTCAATTTATAATGACGCATTCTCAAACGCATCCCCTGCGGCCTTTTGCAGGGCGTCGATGGAGATGGTGCAGAGGGCCGCGAGGTCGGCGTCCGAGCCGTCGGCAGGGATGTCCGCCACCTCTTTCTCAGTCTTGCCCTTGAGGTAGCTGCAATAGCCCTCGCTGTGCTCGTACCACTCCTTGCCGAGGCTGGATGCATTCCGCATCCCGTAGCTGTCGCCCAGCTCAAGCTTGGAGCGGACGGTGTCCGGGGCGGTGACGCCGCCGTCTGCCGCGATGGTCAGCGCAGGCTCTGCCATGTCGCCGATGGCGCTGGTCACACGGCCATCGGCATCCAGAGTCAGGGCCACGACGGTAAGGTCAACTTCTGCGTTCACATCCTTGTCGTCGGTGGCGGTGATGTCCGAAGAAGCATTCTCCGCCTCCACGCCGAGGCTCACCCGGTCGCCCTTCGCCGCGCCGAGGGCGGACGCATTCGTGCAGGCTTTCGCCACGGCGTCGCGGTACTGATCCACCCGGATGGTGCAGCCGGACAGCAGGTCGGCGTCCACAGCTTTGCCGTCCTTATCCGTTTCCAGCATGGATGCCTGCTCGGGCGTCATGCCGGTGAGGTAGTCGGCGAAGTCATCGGCCTGCTCGGCCCACCCCTTTTTCAGCGAAGATGCCGCTGCCAGCGGGTAGTCGTCCCCTTTCTGGCGCTTGGTGCGGTAGTCGGTGGGCATGGTGACGACGCCTTTGCCGTCGGCGGTAACTTCCACTTCCAGCTCATCCAGCATCACGTCGGCCAGCTTGCCGTCCCCGTCCAGCAGGACGGCGGCAGCGATGGTATGGATGGTGCCGGTGCGGGCCTCATCGGAGGCCTCGGTCAGGATGCCGAGGCCGGTCTTCCAGCCGCCGGTCTGGGTGGTGCTGGCGCTGCCGGACGAGCCGGACATGGCGTTCGAACTGCTCATGCTGCCGGAATTGCTGTTGCCTTTGCGGCAGCCGGACAGCAGCAGTGCCGCCGCCACGGCACAGCTCAGAAGAGCTTTTTGTCTCTGTGTCATAAGCGTTACGCTCCCTTTCATCTCTTTGGGAGTAGTATAGCCCGACACAGCGCCAATCATGCAC
>OHNR01000482.1_pt1 | contig 10523 bp, 4 predicted proteins | sample 1569651 | NCBI WGS metagenome assembly OHNR01 (sample SAMEA3879502, study PRJEB24766) | human gut metagenome | biome: human-associated habitat; feature: feces | place: USA | collected 1985/1987 | reverse complement strand
GGGAATTCACCTTCACCATGCTGGACTACGGAATGTTCGGTTACACGGAACAGGGAACCAAAAACGTTCTGACGATCGAATGGAAGGGTCCGGCCACCAAATACACCGGATCCCAAAAGAACGACATGACCGACGCGGACTATTGAAGCATTAAAGTAAACTGCCGCTGAAAACAGCCCCTCTCTCCGGATTCCGGCCCGGCGGCCGGACCGGGGGGGGGGAATTTTCAGGGCCTTTCCCGAAGGCGGCGGGCCCCGCGGCCGGCACTTTCGGGCGCAAACGCAATTTCCAAACTTTTCAATATGACAAGAAAACTCCTCATCACACTGACGGTCACTCTGGGCGTCTGCTTCGCAACTTTCGCGCAGCAGCTCCGGATAACCGGCACGGTCAAGGACCACACAGGCCTGCCCGTGGCGGGCGCGACCATTCTGGTCGGCGGCTCGGCATCCGGAACCACCTCCAACGCGGACGGCAGTTTCGTCATCGAAGCCCCCGAAGACGGGACGTTGCTCGTCTCGTTCATCGGCTACCAGTCGCAGCAGATCGCCGTGGCCGGGAAGACGCACATCGACATCGTCCTGAAAGAGGACGCGCAGGCCATCGACGACGTGATCGTGATGGCGTTCGGTACGGCCAAGAAAGAGGCCTTCACCGGTTCGGCCGCCGTCATCAAGTCGGACGACATCGCCAAGTCGCAGCAGTCCAACGTGGCGCAGGCTCTGGCCGGAAAGGTCGCCGGCGTGCAGATCGCCAACACCTCGGGACAGCCGGGAGAGAGCCCCTCGATCCGCATCCGCGGCTTCAGTTCGCTCAACGCCGGCAACGACCCGCTCTGGATCGTGGACGGCATGCCCTACTCGGGTGACCTGAACAACCTCAATCCGAGCGACATCGAGTCGATGACCGTGCTGAAGGACGCCGCCTCGAACTCGCTGTACGGCGCCCGCGGCGCCAACGGCGTGGTGATGATCACCACCAAAAAGGCCAAGTCGCAGGAGGCTCACGTGACAATCGACGCCAAGTGGGGCGTCAATTCGCGCGCCGTCCAGGATTATGCGTACATCACCAACCCGGCACAATTCTACGAACTGCATTACAGTGCGCTGAAAAACTACTATGTCAATTCGGGAATGAGTGTCGGCGAGGCCCATCTGCGCGCCAATACGAATTTGACGGCCAATGCGAATGACGGAGGTCTGGGCTATATGGTCTATACGGTTCCTTCCGGGCAGGAGTTCATCGGCATCAACGGCAAGGTCAATCCCGCTGCGACTCTCGGCCGCCGTCTCGTCTATGAGGGCAAGGAGTACTACGTCCGTCCCGACGACTGGACCGATGCCGCCTTCCGCTCGTCCCTGCGTCAGGAGTACAACGCTTCGATCTCCGGGCAGACCGGAAACGCCTCGATCTACGGATCGTTCGGCTATCTGAACAACGAAGGTATCGCCTACAACTCGGACATGGACCGTTATACGGCCCGCCTGCGCGTGGACTATCAGGCCAAGAAGTGGCTCAAGTTCGGCGCCAATGCCAACTATACGCATTTTCGCTACAACCAGATCGACGACGACGGTGCCAGCAACTCGTCGGGCAACGTCTTCGCCTACACGACGACCGTCGGCCCGATCTACCCGCTCTACATCCGCGACGGCGAGGGCCGCATCAGGTACAACGAGGACGGCATCAAGCTCTACGACTACGGCAACGGCGACAACGCCGGCATGGAGCGTTCGCTCTTCCCCAACAGCAACGCCCTCTCGGATTCGCGTCTCAACAAACAGGAGGCCGAAGGCAACGCCTTCAACGGCACGGCCTACTTCGACGTTACGTTCCTCAAGGACTTCAAGTTCACGTTCAACGCCGGCGTTTCGCTCGACGAAACCCGCTCCACCTCGGTTACGAATCCCTGGTTCGGACAGTTCGCCAGCGAAAAAGGCATGGTCTCGAAAGGGCATCAGCGGAATTTCGACCTCAACCTGCAGCAGATTCTCAACTACACCAAGCAGATCGGCCACCATAACCTCAATGTGATGCTGGGTCACGAGTCCTACCAGAACCGCATTTACTTGTTGTCGGCTTCCAAAAGCAACATGCTGACGCAGGAAAACGACGAGCTTGCCGGGGCGATCATCGACAAACAGGGAGCCGGCTCCTACCGGAGGGAGTACAACAACGAGGGCTATTTCGCCCGCGTCATGTACGATTACGCAGGCAAATATTTCGCCTCGGCCTCCTATCGCCGCGACGCTTCTTCGCGTTTCCACCCCGACCATCGCTGGGGTAACTTCTGGTCGCTGGGCGGCGCATGGATCATTTCGAAGGAAAATTTCATGGAGAGCACCTACGAATGGCTCGACAACCTCAAGCTGAAGGCCTCGATCGGCTCGCAGGGTAACGACAACATCGGTAACTTCCGCTACACGAACACCTACACGATCGAAAACGCCAACGGAAAGGTCTCGACCGTCTTCAACGCCAAAGGATCCGAGAACATCACCTGGGAGACCAACTCCAACTTCAACGCCGGTGTGGAGTTCAGCTTCCTGCGCGGTACGGTTTCCGGAGGCGTCGAATATTTCCTCCGCAAGACGACCGACATGCTGCTGTCGTTCCCGGTAGCTCCGTCGCTGGGCTATTCGTCCTACTACGCCAACGTGGGCGACATGCGCAACAGCGGCGTCGAAATCGAGCTGAACTTTACGCCGATCCGGCGGGAGCATATCCAGTGGGACATCAATCTCAACATGACGCACCTGCGCAATAAGATCACCATGCTGCCTTCTGAACGGCGGACCAAGCAGGTCGATGGCTACTCCGGTTACGTGAGCGGCTCCACTTTCTTCGGAGAAGGACTGCCGATGTACACTTTCTACATGAGAAAATATGCCGGGGTTTCGGACGAGGGCCTTTCGATGTGGTACATGGACGAAACCGACGACAAGGGTAACCCGACGGGCAAGCGCGTCACGACGACTGAATATGCCAAGGCATCGGACTATCTCTGCGGCGACCCGATTCCCGATCTCTACGGCGGTTTCGGCACGAGCGTCAATTTCCGGGGCTTCGACCTGAGCGTGGCCTTCACCTACCAGATCGGCGGCCTGGCCTACGACTCGGGCTATGCGGCGGCCATGTACTCGCCGGCCAACAAGACGACGGGTATGAACTGGCACAAAGACATGCTCGACGCATGGTCGGCGGACAATACGTCGTCGAACATCCCGCGTTTGCAGTATGAAGATAAGGATCAAAACGGTATGTCTGATCGCTTCCTTATGGACGCCAGCTACCTGAACCTGCAGAACATCAACTTCGGCTACACGCTGCCGGCGAAATTCACCAAGAAGGTCGGAATCGAGAAGGTGCGCGTCTACCTTGCCTGCGAGAATGTCTGGTACTGGTCCAAACGTCAGGGATTCGATCCCCGCTACTCTTATTCGGGAGCGACGAGCCAGGCCACCTATTCGCCTGTAAGAACGATTTCGGGCGGCATCAACATCCAATTCTAATCGGCCTCAAACACTTTACGACAAACGACATGCATATGAAAAAAGCGACAAACATAACGCTCGCGACGCTGGCGGCAGCTTTGCTGGCAAGCAGCTGCATCAAAGAAGCCGACCCCTATGAAATAGCCACCGAGGATCAGGTCACCCTCGAAACGCTGATAGAAGGCATTCCGGCCTCGCTCGTACAGGCCGGTTCCGCAGGCTATGCAAAGGATGGCCAAGCTTGGGATTTTGCCCTGCCGGCCATCCATATCGCCACGGAATCCATGACGGGCGACGTCGCCATCGGCGGCAATATCGGTTACGACTGGTTCGCACAGTGGGGAACCAACGAAGCGCTCGGCGCCGACTATGCCGTGGGTGCACTCACGTGGGACAACTACTATGCGTGGATCATGGCGGCCAACAACGTCATCAAACAGATCGACGCCTCGGATTTCGCGACGCTCGACGCCACGCAGAAGTCCTATCTGGGCTTCGCCTACGCCTATCGGGCCATGTTCTACCTCGATCTGGTGCGTCTGTACGAGTTCAAGGAGAACAATTACACCGAAGCGCCCGGGGTTCTCGGGCTGGGCGTGCCCATCGTACTGCCCGAGACTACCGAGGCCGAGGCCAAGAACAACCCCCGTGTCAAGGTCGACGACATCTACGATCAAGTGATCTTCCCCGACCTGGACAAGGCCGAAGAACTGTTGAGCGGCTTTACGGCTCCCGACAAGTATACGATCAGTCCGGCGCTGGTCTACGGACTGAAAGCCCGGGCCTGGCTTGAGCGCGGTACGGCCAAGAACGACGCCGAAGCCTATGTTTCCGCTGCCGAGTACGCCCGCTTGGCCATTAACGCCAGCGGCTGTACACCCCTGACGCAGGAGCAGTGGGAAGACCCCTCGAACGGCTTCAACAGCGCCATGTCGAACAATGCCTGGATCTGGGGCCTTGCGCTTCCGAGCGAGAGCGTTGCCAACCTGTTCTGCTTCACGGCGCACATGAGTACGGAGAATGCGTGGAGCGCCTACGGAAACGACGCCTGCCGCTGCATCAACAGCAACCTCTACAACAGTATCGACCTGCGCGACTTCCGCCGCCATTCGTGGCTCGATCCCGACCGCAAAGACCCGGAGAAGGAGTCCTACGACTACAAAAGCTGCCGCAAAGAGGGCAAGGAATACTTCAATGAACTGCCCGATTACGCGAACATCAAGTTCCGTCCGGCGCAGGGCGCTTATGAGGATTTCAAGGTCGGCGGAGCCGCAGACCATCCCTACATGCGCGTCGAGGAGATGTACTTCATCGAGGCCGAGGCCAAGGCGCATGAAAATCTTGGCGAAGGAATTCGGCTGCTCAATGAGTTCATGAACAATTACCGCATTGTGGGCGGAGGTTACGACTGTACGAACATGTCGTCGTCGGTTGAAAATTTCACCAACGAGCTGATGCTTCAGAAGCGCATCGAGTTCTGGGGCGAAGGCATCGTCATGTTCGACATGAAGCGGCTCGACATGTCCACCCGACGGGGCTATGTGGGAACCAACTCTCCTGCCTCGTACCGGCTGAATACGGAAGGCCGTGCACCCTACTGGAACTTCGTGATCTCGCGCGGTGAGACGCAGAACAACCCCGTCATCGCCACGCAGAACAATCCCGATCCTTCGCAAACGGTCAAGCCGTGGAACGGGTGATGACCATCTGCGATCAAGCTGTCAAATCTAAAAGCAAATTACCGTGAAGACATTCAAGCATATATTACCGTTCCTGCTGGCACTTCTTGTCCTTGCCGGCTGCGAGGACGACGTGAACTATACGCAGGGAACCGCGGAGAATCCCGATTGCTACGGTGTCTACTTCCCGAAGAAGCAGGCTACCCGGACCGATCTGGAGTTCGAACCGGGAACCCAGACCGAAGCGACCTATACGGTCAAACGGCGCAACACCGTGGATCCGATCGTCGTTCCGGTCGTCGTGAAGTCCAACGTCGAGAATATTTTCGTCGTCGAGCCGATCGCATTCGATGCCGGAGAGGACGAGACGACCTTTACGATCAGTTTCCCCGGAGCCCAAATGGGCACGACCTACACCTGCGATATCAACATCGAAGATCCGCGCTACGCTTCGATCTACGGTGCCGATAAGGTGAACCTTTCGATATCGCTCGTGCTGGCCAAATGGGAATTGGTCACCGACGAAAAGACCGGTGAGACCAAAGGCCGCTACCGCGACGACATTCTGGGCAACTTCGCGTCGATAGACAACCCCAATGCTAATCCGAATCCCGAAATTGAACTTGAAATCTACGAGCGTTCGGACAAGAAGGGCTATTACCGCATGAAAGCCTACACTCCGGAGCTGATGAACATCTTCGCCGGAGGACAGGTAAACCACGAGAACCGCAACGTCTGGACCTATGTCGATGCCTCGGATCCGAACAAGGTCTATTATCCCTACCAATCGACCGGTCTGACCCTCTTTGCCGATATGGGCGAGTGGTACATCGCATCGCAAACACCGGAAAATTTCGCCATGGACGAATCGGCCGGACAATATGGCACGCTCAAGAACGGCGTGATTACCTTCCCGGCGCAGGGTATCGTGCTCGAACCGAGCGAAGGTGAATATGCCGGAAAATTCTTCTATGCCAACGCAAACGGCCTGCAGCGGATCATGCTTCCCGGAGCCAGGGTCTACGACTACTCGGTGGCCCTCACCAAAAGCGAACCCGCAGACGGTGTCGTCGAAATCGGCGCCACCCTCTCCGAGGACACCCGGGAGTTCCGCTATGCGATCTTCACGGGCAATTTGAGCGACGGCGAGGCGAGTCTCAAGGCACAGGAGATGGCCGATGGCAAGATCGCCGCGGAACTCATCAAGACGATCACCGCTTCGGGGACGATTTCCGTTCAGGATCTGGAAGGCGGCACCGGCAAGTACACGCTTGTAGGCTGCATCTACGGTTCGGACGAAGAGGCGAATCCGGAGGGCGGCGAAACGGCGTCGCAGAATCTGAAAATGCAGGGCTACGCTTCCATTTCGTTCGGATATATCGCCAAGGGCGACGAGGACAAGGTTTCCGTCATTCTCAACATCGGGCTCGAAGCCACGAACGAATTCGCGGGACAAGGCATTACGACGGACAATGCGGCGAAATTCTGGGCCTATGGCGAGGGGATTGAATCTATCAAACACGGAGTCTTCAAGACAAAAGACATCCAAGGATTGGACATGACGGCTTTCCTCAAAGAGGAGGGCAAGGATTTCACCAAAGAGCAGCTCGACGCCATCAACGGCGGACATTACAGCGTCATGCTCACGGGGCTGAACGGCGACACGGAGTACACGTTCGCCGGACTGGCTTACAACGGATATGCCAGCAAACTCTTCACGGCATCCATCAAGACCACCGGTGTATACAACCCGGGATTGGAGAGCGAGTTCCTCTACTCGGACTTCCTGCCGCAGAAAGAGCAGCCCTCGAAGGAGTACCTGATTTCGACCGAATGGAACTATTATGCTGTCAACGTCATGGATGAGAAGCCGATGCGCCGGAAGATCGGCACGGTGACCATCGAAGACGATCCGGCGGACGACAGTTCGGCCGATCTGCTGACCATCACGGGACTTCCCGGGGTCGAGTTCGACGAAGGCGGTCGGATTCCGGCGGTCTACGTTCCCTCCACTGCTCCGCTCGCAGGCATAACCGGCGCTATCTCCCCGCTTCTTTCGCAAACGCCGATCGGTGTCATCAACGGAGAGGACATCCTCGCCGGCTGCGTCTCGGAGGAGAACCCCGAAGCCCTCTATGCGGTCAATTATCCGTTCATCGGAGGCGCCGTGGCCGACGGTTACATCTATTTCGTGCCCACCCCGAACTATGTCGAGCAGGGGGCCACGTTCCGTTATCTGTATACGTTGAGTACGACGACCCCCTATTCGATCCTTACGGACATGTTGCTCGTCGATCCCGCCAAGGATATGGGCGGCATTCCCGAACTGGCCGCAGAGCGGATCGCAGAATTGCGCCGGATGGCCGCAGAGCTCCGGCAGCCGCGGAATTACGTCGAACGGCTCGAATTCTCCGTTTCCGCAGAACGCGGTTCCGTCAAAACCGTACCGACCGACTATGCGAAAGGATTCCTGCCCGCATCGGCTCCTGAAGCGAAAGTCGTAAGGGCTACGGTCGGATTCAGCGACGCTGTGCAGCGTGCGAACGGTTCGGGATCGGAACTCCGCTTCCGGAAAACGGCCGCTGCCGAAATCACGCTCAAGTAATATCGGATCGGGAGAGGCCGGTCGTCCGGCAAGTGTCGGCCTCTCCCTTTTTTCCAAGCCAAAAACAACCTGCCGGACTCAAAAATCAGCATGATATATGCATAACAAAACGAAACTCCTGATTTTCGCCTCCCTGCTGCTGGCCGCCTGCTCGACGGATCCCATGCAGGAAATACCGAACCGCGGGGATTCCGCTCCCGAAATCGAGACTTCGGACAAAATCTGCAATACGTCGGACGACGCCGTGGCCGGTTCGCTCATCGTAAAATTTGGCGAAGAAGCCATTCCCAGTCTCGAACAGAATGCGTTGAATGCGGCCAAGACCCGTTCGGCGCTGACCCGTTCGGGCATCGAATCCGTCGATGACATCCTGAACGACCTGCACGTCACCTCGCTGGAGCGCGTCTTCCCCGAAGCCGGCGAACACGAGGCCCGCACCCGTGCGGCAGGGCTTCACAGATGGTATGTGCTCGGGTTCGCATCGGAAGAGGATCTCGACAAGGCGGCCGAGAGACTCGCAGATGTCGCCGAAATCTCGAAAGTACAGTTCCGCACCCGTCTCTACCGGGCTTCCGACTGCAAAACCTATCCGTTTCAAGCAACGGCGAACGGCCAGACCCGCGCTTTGGTTACAGCGGATTTCAACGACCCGAATCTTTTCTGGCAGTGGCATTACATCAACAATGCCGACCAGGCCGTTGCCACTACATCGGTGGCCGGAGCCGACATCAATGTGGCCGACGCATGGAAGCTCACGGCAGGTAATCCCGAAGTCATCGTCGCCATCGTGGACGAAGGGGTGAAATACACCCACCCCGACCTGGCGGCCAACATGTGGACCAACCCGAACCCCTCGAAAGAATACGACTATCAGGACATCCACGGCTGGAATTTCGCCGCCGACGCTCCGATCTCGTGGGACCGGGTCGAGACGCTGCCCAACGGCCAGAAGGACGGCGATTCGGGACACGGCACGCACGTCGCGGGCACGGTCGCCGCGGTCAATAACAACGGGCTCGGCGTAGCGGGCGTGGCCGGAGGCACGGGCAACGGCGACGGCGTGCAGATCATGTCGTGCCAGATCTTCTCGGGCGACCAGACGGGCGACGCCCTCGTGTCGAGCCGCGCCATAAAATACGCCGCGGATCACGGTGCCTCCATCCTCCAGTGCTCGTGGGGCATCAAGGCGGGAATATACACGTCGGACAACATGTTCATCAAACAATCGCCGATGGATTACGAGGCGCTTCAGTACTTCGCCGCCCAGAAGAACTGCGAGGCCCTCGACGGCGGACTGATCATTTTTTCCGCCGGCAACGAATCGACAGCCATGTCCGGCTATCCGGCAGGCTATCGTGATTATATCTCGGTCACCTCGTTCTCGCCCGACTACCTGCCGGCCAACTACACCAACTACGGTCCCGGCTGCAATATCGCGGCTCCCGGCGGCGAAACGAGCGGTCTGAGCGGCGGCGAGAAGGCCGGCGTACTCTCGACACTCTGCTCCGAAACGAGCAACGGAGCGGATTACGGCTACATGCAGGGAACTTCGATGGCCTGTCCGCATGTCTCGGGCGTAGCCGCACTCGGCCTCTCCTATGCCCTGGAGAAAGGGAAGAGATACTCGCTCGACGAATTCAAGACCATGCTGCTCACCTCGGTCAATGAAATCGACTCCCGGCTGGGCGAAGGCTCGAAGGCCACGATCGCCGACGTGTCGATTTACCGCGGCAAAATGGGCACCGGCATTACGGACGCTTATCAGTTGCTCATGCAGATCGAGGGAACGCCCTGTCTGCGGGTCGCAGTGGGCGAGGTGCAGCTCATTCCGCTGACGCAGCATTTCGGGCAGGGTGCCGAAGACCTTACCTACACCGATATCCAGATGTCGGCCAAGGACATGGAAAAGCTTGGCATCAAGGCAGCTCCCAAAATGTATAATGGAAAACTGATGATCAAATGCACGAAACCCGGATCGGCCAAAATCAAGGTTTCGGCGATAGCCGGCGGTACGAAACCCGGAACGGGCGTCGTGATGGGAGGCATGGTCATCACCAAGGAATTCGCCGTCATCGCCCGTTCGGCCGGCGCAGCAAACGGAGGTTGGTTATAAAAACAGTGCTTGCAATGAAAAAACATCTTTATCATCTGCTCGTTTTCTCCCTGCTCGGCATTTTCGCCGCAAGCTGTTCGGATGACGACGATGCCCCCAACATTCAGTCGGAAATCGTAGGCGAATGGCGCCTCACTTCCTGGTCGGAGAGTGCTCCCGAAGGATTCGAGGTATACGTCGAATTCACTTCGGCAGCGACGTTCGGACTTTATCAGAAGGTCGAAACGTCGAACTACACCAAATACACCGGGCGTTATTCGATCGACGGATCCCGGCTGACCGGAGTGTACGACGACGGCGAGAGCTGGGGCAACGGCTACGATTTCGAGTTGACGAATGGCGGGAACACCCTGACGATGACCACCCGAACCGAGCCGGCCGAAACCAGCGTATATTCCCGGACGATCATTCCGGATGACGTGCGCAATGCCCGAACGTCCCGTGCCGAATCTTCTCTGGAAATGAGGCGAATGCTATAATCTGTAATATTCGCGCCGCTCCGCCATTAAGTGTAAGGTAAGGACAAGAAGATGCGGTTGAAACGCTAATAACGGTCAGACCAGTAACGCTTCAATGTGTGGAAGGCATTTGTCAACCGACAAATAATTTCGAGTGAAAATCTCTTACTATAA
>OHNR01000481.1_pt1 | contig 10537 bp, 8 predicted proteins | sample 1569651 | NCBI WGS metagenome assembly OHNR01 (sample SAMEA3879502, study PRJEB24766) | human gut metagenome | biome: human-associated habitat; feature: feces | place: USA | collected 1985/1987 | reverse complement strand
CGCCCGCCGCAAAGAATATCGCGCCGCCGGAGGCGTCGATGCGGTCGAACCACGCCGTGTCGTTCAGGTCGCACGGGATGTTCTCCTCCCGCGGCCCGGCGGGCAGCAGCTCATCGCGCACACGGATGACATCCGGGAAATCCAGATTGTAAAGCTTACAGCTGCCGTTGCCGCAGCTGCGGCCGGTCGCATCCAGCCCGCAGCCGAGGTTCACAACGGCCGCATTCAGGTGCGCGCGCAGATAGTCCCGCACCTCAAAGGCCAGATCGTTCTGGCGCATGGCGACCTCCAGAAAACCGAAGCGCTGCATCAGGCTTCCAGCCTTTTTCTCCAGCGCGGAAAAATCATAGTCGATCTCCCCGAACAGGCGGACGGCCGTCTCGTCCCGGTAAAGATTCGGATACAGCTCCGTGCACATTTTCCGCGCATAGAGCGGGATGATCAGGGTCTCCTGTACGGTGTTCTTTTCGATCCTGTATTGCATGGATTCCCTCACTTTCGTAAAAACGGGAGGTCCGGCAGACGGTCCCGCTCCATCAGGCTCTGCAGCAGCTCCGCAAAGCCCTGCGGGTCGCGGATCTGGTACTGCATGTGGTCGTATCCCGCAAATACGGGGAAATTCCCCGCAGGATATGCCTTCCACACCGCCTCGCGGTACTTGAAATGGTCCTCCGCGCTGCCGAACGCAAAATACGTCCGGCGCTGCAGCGTCTCCGGCAGCGGCGGGAACGGCCGATCCTCCAGACTGTCCGCCAGCTGGCGGCGCAGGTTTCCGAGCGTCAGTGCCCTGCCCGCTGCGATAATAGGGCTTGATGGCATCGTCGCCGCACCAGAGGAGCTTTTTGAGCGTCTTTCCCTTCGACCAGTACAGGCTTTTGATGGCCAGATAGAGAAACGGCATCATAACGCGGCGCGTTCCCCTGCCGATCTGCGCAAATTGCCCGCCGTCAAAGTAGACATGGTCGACCGGCAGGCTCGTCTGCGTCAAAAACGCCATGGCGAGGTCCGCGCCGATGGAGGACGCTACGACGAGCGCGAGCCGCTTCACGCCCTGTGCGCGCAGATAGTCCTCCACCTGCCGCACCTCGTCGGCCTTGCCTGCATAGCGCTGCCCGGCACAGTAGACCGTGGATGTCGGCAGGATGCAGAAGCAGGGCAGGTGCTCCGCCACGGGCCTGCTGCTCTGCCCCGACACGCCCATGGCGTGAAAGAACAGGACCGCAGGCTTGTTTCTGTCTCCGTAGGTTTCAAACAGCATTTCCGTTTCCTCGATTTCCCTACCGATTCCGGCGGTATCCGGCCTCGTCGCGGTATTCGGGATGGTCCTTCAGATATGGGTCCCGGCTGCCGCAGATGGTATAGTCGCATTTACAGCCGTTTGCGCAGGTCGTCGTCCGCACCAGCTTCGCGCCGATCAGCTCCATGGCCGCATAATCCACGTTGCACAGGGCGGGCATGATATCCGTCAGCCCGTTGCGGATGGCAAATTCCGCCGCAGGGCAGGCCGTAAATTCATAATAGATCGGCTTGTCCTTCTCGTAGGGCGCGACCGTCATTTCGTAATCGTGCCATTTGTCGCAGCGCCCCTTTGCCGTTAAGAAAGCGCGATGCATCAGTCTTTTGAAAAACGGCTTGTTGCAGTCCACGAATTTCAGCTTGCGGAAAGCAGGCAGGACCAGAGCCTCCTCCATCTCCTCGATCTCGCGAAAGGACGTGACATCCCTGCACGCGACATAATAGCTCAGGATGGCGATGCAGTCATAGGTGCCGCCGCTGCCGTTGTGGAAGTTCTTCTTCCCGCCGAGGTCGGTGCGCCAGTCGGAGAGAAAATCAACATATTGCCGCTGGACCCGCTCCCAGACCGCCTCGCGCTCCGCCTCCGGATAGTGCTGCGCGATCCGTGCGCGAATTTCTTTTTTGCAGGGACCGGAGTACAGCACATGGCAGCTCCGCTCAAATTGCAGCTCGTTGTCCTTCATCGCCCGACCCCCTTCAGATAGCCGCTCTTTGACCGCTCCTCCGTGTCGTCCGACTCATCGTAGGCATCATAGGGCGCGGAAGGGTCGTGCACTCTCTTTTTGAACGGTGAGCAGAGCTTGTCCTTATGCGAAAAGGCAAAGGTGAAGTTGTCCGTCCAGCCGGTGTGGCCGGTGAGGAACATCGGGTGCAGCTTCCGCGCTTCGAGCTTTGCCTCCAGCTCTGCCAGCGAACGCACCGCCAGCCGGTTATCCTCCGCCAGCGCGGAGATGAAGCTGTAGCCGCCGTCCGCTCCGAGCCAGATCGTATCGCCCGTAAACAGATACTTCCCGTCGATGAGATAGACCATGTGGCCCCAGGTGTGGCCGGGAACGAGGAAGCACTCGATGCGGATGCAGTCGATCTCAAAGGCCTCGCCGTCGTGCAGCAGGACCTTCTCATTGCGGATGGTGACCTGCGGCAGCTTGTAGAGATGATAGATCACCTTGCGGCGCACCTCGCCCGTCAGATAGCGGTTCTCGGTCTCGCCGACATACAGCTTCGCCTTCCGGAACAGGCCGAGGCTGTCCGCTTCGACCGCGCCGACGTGATCCGTGTCCTGATGCGTGATGAGGATATGCCGGATAGAACTCGGGTCTATGCCGAGCCAGCCCATCTTTTCCTCGAGCCGGCAGTAGTTATACCCGGCGTCGATCATGATGGTCGTGTCACCCTTGCGGTAGAAGAAGATATTTGCCACCCACTCGCGCACACAGGCGACGTGCTCGTCGACCCAGCCGGTGTTCAGCGGCTTGAAGATCTCCTTGCCGCGGTACATTTTGCTCATTTCTTTTTTCTGGAATTCCGTTGCCTTTTTGGACATATCCGTCCCTCCCTCAGTCTGGTTTCTCGTCCGTGAAAAACGCCTCGCCGGTATAATTCCGGCATCACAGGCTCCGCATGCTCCATTTGGGGGACGGCGCACAGCTATTTCCGGGCCAGCATGCACAGCCAGTCCTTTTCGTTCTTATGGATCTCGATGTCATGGAAGCCCGCCTGCTCCAGCGCAGCCTGCAGCTGCACATCGCGGTAGATCGTCATGCCCTTGATCCGCTCGGTCCATTTCTCGTCCTTGTCCGTGTCGCCGCTGGATTCGTTGCAGAGGAAAAATACCCCGCCCGGCTTCAGCACACGGAAGACCTCGCGGAAGCACTGCGGCAGATCAGGCCAGAAATAAACGGTCTCAAACGCCGTGACAGCGTCGAACCACGAGGCCGCAAAGATCATCTCAGCCACACTGCCCTGCCAGACCACGCAGCGTCCCTCACGGATGGCGGCATCATTGAGCTTGCGCGACTTTTCGACGCTAACGGCAGAATAGTCTATGCCCTTGACGATACCCTGCGGGCACCGCTTCAGGAGCTTTTTCAGATTCGCTCCGCCGCCGCAGCCGCAGTCCAGCACACGGGCATCCGGCGAAAGCGGCAGGAACCGCATGCCCCAGTGCGCCAGCGAGCGATGGCCGACATTCATCAGGGAGACCATGAGCTTTCCGCCCAGGCCGTCCGGCTTGCGGGTATTATCAAAGAAAGACATGCTACCTCACTTCCTCTCCAGAACGATGATCTTGTTAGAAATATTGCGGATGGCCGGTATTTTGCCCAGCAGCTTATAAACGGGCACAAACTCCGCCATGCCCTCCGTCAGGCTGTGCTCCTCCCGCAGGCGGAACTCCGGCAGCAGCGCGGCCAACGCCGCGCCGTTCTTCACGCCCCAGGTGAATTTTGCATGGCTGCCCTCGATCGACTTTTCCCGGAAGCGCTTGACGACCATGGGATTCATCGTCTCGGCCAGTACGGTCGCACTTTGGAAGCGCCCGGCGATCACGGAAAATATGCGCTGCACGTCTGTCTCCGTCAGATACATCGTCAGGCCCTCGATGATGACCAGTGCCGGGGTATCCTGCTCAGCGATGCACCCGCCCCAGTCGTCCATGGCGGACATGGCGATCTGCGAGATCGCACCATTTTCCGGCAAAAGCCTCTGCCGGACGGCAATGGTCTCCGGCAGGTCAAGGTTATACCAGCGGCCATAGCCCTCCATCCGGTAGCACCGCGTGTCCAGCCCGCAGGCGACGTTGACGACCGTACCGCCCGGATGCTCCTGCAGCCACGCGCCGGTCAGCCGGTCCAGCACGATGGTGCGGGCAATGACGCCGCTGTGCATGGCTTTGTCCCGGTCCGCCAGGGAGAAATCATATTGCAGGCCGCCGATGGTCTCCTCGGCCTTGCGGTCGCGGATCGCACCGCGCCCGCTGCTCTCCTTGGCGCGGGCATAGACCGTCTGCAACATCGTCTCCGGCACGCCGGAGAGCGTGATCGTTTCCTTTGTTTGCATGGGGCATTCCCCTTTCTATGCTGTAGGAGTAAGTTAGTATTGCCTAACCTCCCCTGCTTCAAAAAGCCGCCTCATAGCAGCCTCTTTTTCTTATTGTACCACCGGGAACCGAACTTTTCAACCACAGAATACGGGTTTTCTTCCCGAAAATGCAGCAAAACCCGCCGTGCGCATGCACGGCGGGCCCGGGAAAAGGCTTTGTTCTCTAGTTTGCCCGCTCGTTCAGATACTGCAGGAGCTGCTCGTCCGTCATGCCCGGCAGAACGGTCATGCGGCCGAGATCAATCAGAGTCTGCGGCAGGCCGACCACAACGGTGTTCACGCGGCTTTCGTCAGTCGTCAGAGTGACCTTATAGCCGCATTCGCGCAGCACGACATCGGTCAGGTCCGCATGTGCGCCCTCGGGAAAGGCGATCACATCGGGCGCGGGAATGCCGAACGCCGCAAACGTCTCCGCCTCACGCGCTGCGTCGGTCTGCACGGCATGGATATAGTCCGTCTCGGATTCGCCGGGCAGCGGCAGCATATTCTCCCGTGCGGGCTTGACGGTCTCATAGGGCGGCCACTGGTGCATGTCATAGGTATGTGAGCCGATGGAAATGAGGCCGGAGTCCAGCATTTCTGTGATCTCAGTCTGACCGAAGTGAGGCGTCAGGCTGTAATTCGTATCCTTGTAATAGCGGTCATGCCCGATCGAGCAGCCAATGGCAAAGATCGACGCATGGAAGCCAAGCTCCCGCAGAACGGGATAGGCATAAACGGCGTTGCTGGTATAGCCGTCGTCAAACGTGATCATGACCGGCTTTTCCGGAAGCGGCGTTCCCTGCTCCACAAACGCGATCAGCTCATCAAATGAGATCGGCGTATAGCCCTGCTCCTTCAGAAGGTGCATCTGCCGCTCAAACGTCTCGGGGTGCAAGGTGGTCTCGCTTTCCGGCTGATCCGGGTCGAGATGGTGATACAGCAGGATCGGGACGGTCGCGCTGCCGTTTTGAAGATAAGCGCTTTCCCCGGCGGCTTTCTTCAGCTGCGCTGCATCCGTTGACTCTCCCTGCCGGCAATAGGCCCCGAAGGCATCGGGCAGACCGACGCTCTCATCCCCGGCGATCCGCGCCAGTACGAGGTTGGCAGCAGCATTCCGGGTGTGCGTCACGTCATAGAAGAACCGTTCATCATAGGTCAGCGGTGTGATCGAGAAATTCCAATAGTCCGTCACGTCCGAGAGCGCCTGATAGAATGCATTCAGGGCGGCATTGTCGTACTGCTCGATCTGCTCCCGGCAGAACGGAGTAAGGATGACGGTCAGCTCCGTCCCCGCTTCGCCGCACATTTCGCGGATCGCGGCGACATTCCCGGCACAGCGCTCGATGTCAGGGAGCGTTGTATCGGCCGTCTCTGAAAGGTAGTCCTCACCGTGGAGCGTAAGATAGTCCTGCAGGCTGCCGATGGATTCCACGTCGCGCAGCCGCTTGTCATAGGTCCCGCTTTCCGGCAGAAAGACGTCAAAGGTCTGCGGCATTTCCGTGTCCTTTCGGAGGGAGGACAGCTTTTCCATCGCAAAGGACGGGCTTGCAAACAGGAAGCGGAGCTTGTAGGCCGCTTCGTTTTCCCCGCTCACCCGGTAATCGGGCACGGCAGTCAGGCCCTCCGTTTTACTGTGCAGAGCATAGGTATCGCTCAGCCCGAGCACAAGGACGATCCGCTTGACCTCGCCCTGCTCCAGCAGATAGCGGACTAGCTCGCGGTCATAGTCAGTGTCCGCTCCGTAGTGGAACATGTTATAGAAGCTGCCGCCGTAATACCGCTCCAACGTTTCCGGCAGATAGGATGCGGCAGAGGACGATCCGACTACAAACGAATCGTATTCGCCGGGCCGCTCGGAAATATAGCGCACCTTGCTGCCGCGCGGATTGAGCGTCTGCGCATAGGAATCCCACTGCAGCGGAGAGGCCTCAAAAACGCCGAAGGGATCGATGAGCCAATTGCCCAGGACACAGACGACGCCGACCAGCAGCAGCGCGCAGACGACAGTCAGAAGCCATTTTTTACCACGCAAGCAGGATCACCTCAGACATTTTCATAGACATAAGCAATGGGTGTATAGCCGGCGTTTCCATAGACAAACAGCACGACCGTCAACAGCGCCGCAAACAGGATCAGGAACTGCACGAGCCACTTTCGCTCGCAGAGCCAGCGGGCAACGTCGGTCCCCCGCTCGGCGGCGAAACTGACGGCAAAGACCACGCCGAGCATGGGGACGACCTTCCAGAGCACGGACAGCGAGAAGCCCAGCTCCGTAAACAGGGCAGCATGGACGCGGGTCACACCGAAGTGCAGCACCGTCTGCTTCAGCATCCCGAGCGCAGAACGCAGCGAAGACGCGTTTGAGAAGTACCTGCCGATGATGACCAGCAGATTCGTGCGGACAACGCCCCAGACCAGCGCTCCTTTTTTCGGGTCCTCCGGAGAAAGCCGGAGATGCTTCCGGATCGGCGCGCGGAACATGGCGAGGGACATCCAGAAACCGTTCCACAGGCCATAGGCAATGTTGGCCATGCCGGGCCCCTGCCAGACGCCGACTGCGAGAAACACGAGGAACGTGCACAGACTCGGCACGATACACTTTGCGGCATCCAGCGGCATATGGCGGCGGCAGAACTGCGCGAGCCTGCCGAAAGGCTTGGAAAGTGCCAGCGGATAGAACAGGTAGTCCTTCATCCACTCGCCCAGTGAGATATGCCAGCGCCGCCAGAAATCGGACAGGCTGACAGAAAAATAGGGGCGGCAGAAATTCTCCTGCATGGAGATGCCAAACAGGCGGGAAATGCCCATCATCAGGTCGATGCCGCCGGAAAAGTCGCAGTAAAGCTGGATGCAGTAGAGTGCCGCACCCAGAAAGCAGATGATGCCGGGGTAGGCCGTGTAACCGCCGTAGATCTTCGCCACGATCGGTGCAAGCGTATCTGCGATCATCGCCTTTTTCAGCACGCCGTAGAGCATGCGCAGGAACCCATGCTGGATATTATCCCACGAAAAATCATTGCCCTCCGTGAGCTGCGGCTGGAGATCGGCAAAGCGGTTGATCGGGCCCTGCACCAGCTGCGGAAAATAGCAGACAAACAGCGCATAGCGCAGGAAGCTCCGCTCTGCCCGATGTTTACCGCGGCTGATATCGATCAGATAAGCGGAGGTTTGGAAAATGTAGAAGGATATGCCGAGCGGCAGAAGAAAATGCGGCAGCGGCAGCTCCGTACCAAGCACTGCATTGACGGAGGAAGCCAGAAAACCGCCGTACTTCAAAAGCGCCAGCGATGCGAAGTTCAGCACAAGCGACAGCGCCAGAACGCGGCGCTTTTTCCGGTCATTTGCGCGCTTCTGGCGCTTGCGCTCCTCCTTTGTCTCGGCAGCGGGCCGGAAGGCCGCAAGCCGGTCCAGCCACAGGCCGAAAAGATAGGTAAGCAGGATCGTCGCGGCGAGATAACCTGCCATCCGAACACCGTAGGTCAGATAAAACAGGATGCTCGCCGCCAGAAGGACATATTTCCGCAGCCGCTTCGGGAACAGATAGTACAGCACGACCGCCGCGAGCGCAAAGAGCAAAAAGCTCAGACCCGTGATCGGCATGGCTTACTCCTCGTCCTTCAGCCTCTGCACCAGAGCATAGATCGCCTCGGCGGAGTTGAAATTCTCGGGGATCAGATCCTCCACGGAGATCTCAATATCATAATGACACATCAGCTCATCGACCAGCATCACGATATCCAGAGACTCCAGAAGCCCGTCGTCGATGAGCCGCTTTTCGTTATGAAAATCAACATTCAGATGGAGTCCATCCAGCACTTGATAAAGCTCGTTCATGGTATCAATCCTCTTTCGACAAAATCAGCAGCGCCCGCCGGTCGATCTTCCCCGTGCGATTCTGGGGAAAGCGCTCCAACCGGCGGCATACGCTCGGAAGCATATATTTGGGGAGCCTGTCCCGCAGTCTGGCAAGCAGGGCCTTTTCCCCTGCCTCGCCCGTATAAAACAGCGTCAGCCGCTCGTCGACGAAAACGCAGGCGGATGCCTCCACGCCCTCAGCAGCGTTGGCGCACAGCTCGATCTCGGACATCTCGATACGATGTCCCATGAATTTGATCTGCGTGTCCTTCCTTCCCGCAAAGAGCAGGGACCCGTTTTTCCACACGCCGAGATCGCCCGTGCGGTACATCGGTTCACGGAACCGGGAATTCAGCGGATTCTGCACAAAGACTTGGGCAGAGAGCTGCGGACGATTGTAGTAGCCCAGCGACAGGCAGCTTCCCGTCACGCAGATCTCACCGGTCCGCCCTTCCTCCCGGACAGGCTCGCCGCCGTCGAGCAGGAATACATCGCAGTTGGCAAACGGCCTGCCGATCGGGACCTCCTGCAGCACCTCGTCCGCGTTCTGCACGATATGGTAAGTACAGTTGCAGGTAATCTCCGTTGGACCATAGAGGTTTACGAACCGCGCCTGCGGGATGGACTGCATCCAGTATTGCAGCGTCTTCGGCGGCATGACCTCGCCCGAGAACATGATATTTCTCAGATACAGCGGGCGCAGCGTCTGGAAGGCATGAAGGCGGGCAAGGATCTTCAGGGCGGGCACCGCCCAGATGATCGTGTCTACGCTGCGTTCGTTGAGCCGCTCGAGAAGCAGCTTTGGGAAGGAAAACAGCTTCTTCTCCAGAATCTCAAGCCGCCCGCCGACACGAAGCGAGAGGAAGATATCCTTGACAGAGACATCAAAGTCAAACGGTGCCTGATTGCCCCAGACAGCGCCGTCGGCAAAGTCGAAGGCACGCATAAACTGCTCCACCATGTCGATCACCGAGCGGTGACAGATGGAAACGCCCTTCGGCTCGCCCGTGGAACCGGAGGTGAAAATAACGTATAAAAGATCGGTATCCTTACGCTGCTTCCACGGCGGAGCAGCGGAGCCGGCGCAGGATTCCGTACGCAGCTCCTGCTGAGAAATGACCGTGATGTCCTTCGTCAGCCCCGCATCAATATCGTTCCCGGCGGTCAGAATGGCCGCAGGGCACAGCGTCTCCAGCATGCTCCGGAGCCTGACGGCCGGGAGCGCCGGATCGATGGGAACATAGAAATTTCCGCTGTATACAACGGAGAAAAATGCCAGAAGGTCTGTCACGTCATGACGAAGCAGCACGCAGACAGGTGCGTTGACGGTCGAAAGCCGCACGGAGAGTGCTGCTCCCATTTCGCACACTGCCGTCCACGCATCACGGTAGGTTAAGGCAGATGCAGCATCCGCCCAACAGATCCGTTCGGGGACCCGCGCTGCGGAAGCCTCCAGATAGGAAAGGACATTGATCTTCAAAAAAGTCACCCTGCTTTTGGACAAAGATAAAAAGAGTATAGCATAGTTCGACCGTTTTTTCAACCGGCGCGGCAATTTGGTCCGTGCATCTCCGGTCCGGAGCGCCTGAAGACGGGGAAACGCGGTCAGAGATACCGCCCCGTGATGCTGGCCTGATTTTCCCGGATCTCCTGCGGTGTGCCGCTGGCGACGATCCTACCGCCTGCATCCCCACCGCCGGGGCCCATATCGATGACATAGTCGGCGTTTCGGATCACGTCAAGGTCATGCTCGATGACGATGACGGTCGCGCCGTTGTCCAGCAGCGCCTGAAAAACGCCGAGCAGTACGCGAACATCCAGCGGATGCAGGCCGATGGACGGCTCATCGAACACAAAGACGGAGTCCGTCTGCGTCCTGCCGATCTCGCTGGCGAGCTTGAGCCGCTGTGCCTCGCCGCCGGACAGGCTCGGCGTTTCCTCGCCCAGCGTCAGGTAGCCGAGGCCCAGCTGCCGGAGAACGGCCAGTCGCTGGCTGACGGTCTTCCGGTCCCGGCAGAATTCCAGCGCGGAATTCACGTCCATATCCATCAGCTCCGGAAGCGAAGCACTCTCCCCCGCGCCGTTCGTCAGGCGGACTGCTTCGGCCGCTCTGGCATAGCGTGAGCCATGGCAGTCCGGACAGGGAATGTCCACATCCGGCAGGAACTGCACGTCCAGACTGACGATGCCGGTGCCGTCGCAGCCGGGGCAACGCAGGGAGCCGGTATTGTAGGAGAAATCGCCTGCCTTATAGCCGCGCGCCTTCGCGTCCGGGGTCGAGGCGAAGAGGTCGCGGATGTCGTTA
>OHNR01000479.1_pt1 | contig 10541 bp, 12 predicted proteins | sample 1569651 | NCBI WGS metagenome assembly OHNR01 (sample SAMEA3879502, study PRJEB24766) | human gut metagenome | biome: human-associated habitat; feature: feces | place: USA | collected 1985/1987 | reverse complement strand
CATCAGCAAAACGGTGAAGGACGAGACCTACACCATCTACCGCATGTTCAAGCTGGACAGCTACAACGCTGAAAGCAATACCTATTCCTACACCGTAGAATCGGATTGGGAGGGTTTCTTCAAGACGGGTGCCGGTGGAAACTACATCACCCTGGACGGCCAGAACCACCCCACTTGGACGGCTGCTGACGAAAACGATTCCACCACTGTTGCCGCATTTGCTAAGGCAGCTCTGGCCTGGGCAAAACAAAAGGGCATCCAGTCTGCTGGTACCCAGGAGGGCAACGGCAGCAGCATTACCTTCTCTAACCTGGACCTGGGCTACTACCTGGTGGACAGCTCTCTGGGTGCTCTGTGCGGTCTGAATACCACCAATCCCGATGCCACCATCAAGGAAAAGAACGAAAAACCTGAAATCAAGAAGGAAGTTCAGACAAGCGCCGGTGATTGGGGCAGCGAAAACAACGCCAAGATCGGTGATACTGTGGAGTATAAGGTCGAGATCAAGGTTGCTGACGGTGCTCAGAAGTACACCGTCACTGATACCATGAGCAAGGGCCTGACCTTCAACAACAGTTCCCTCAAGGTTACCGCCAATGATGCTGTGACCACCGACGGCTTCACTCTGGTGCTTCCTGAAACCTACGTCAGCAATCTCACTAAGGGTACCACTATCATTGTGACCTACAATGCCACCCTGAATAAGGATGCTGTCATTGATGGCGATGGCAACGCCAACGAGGTCAAGCTGAGCTACGGCAATCATCAGAACACTGTTCCCAGCAAGGTCACCACCGAGTCCTACTAGTTCGACCTGGTGATGGTGGACGGCACCACCAACAAGCTGCTGGACGGTGCTGAGTTTGAGCTGGCCGATGGCGAAACCAAGCTCTCTTTCGTAAAGGATACTGCCGGCAACTACCGTGTGGCTGCCGCTGGCGAGGATGGTGCAACCACTACCATCACCGTCAAGGGCGGCAAGGTCAACATTTACGGTCTGGCAGGCAAAACCTATACCCTGACCGAAACCAAGGCTCCGGACGGTTACAACAAGCTGGTAACCCCCGAAACCGTAAACCTGACCGAGGGCTCCAAGGCTCATGCCACCTTCGATGCCGATGTCTATAAAGACGGCGGCGTTGTGGTAAAGAACAACGCTGGCACTGTGCTGCCCAGCACCGGCGGCATGGGCACCACCCTGTTCTATGTCATCGGCGGCGGCCTGATGGTGGCAGCAGTCGTGCTGCTGGTCACCAAGAAGCGCATGGAGCACAAGAACTAAGCAACCATCCCTGAAAACACCCGGAGCGGGGGCGACCAACTCGCCTCCGCTCCTTTTTCACAGCACAGAGGGCCTTGCCATGAAAAAGCACTCCGGCACCATCCTGCTCGTCCTCATTTTCTTTGTGGGCCTTGCGGTGATGCTCTACCCTACCATCAGCGATTACATCAACCAGCGCAACCAGACCAGGGTTGTGAACAGCTACGCCCAACAGGTGGACGGCCTGTCCGACGCCGACTACACGGCCTATTTTGATGCCGCCGACGTCTTCAATCAGGAGATCGCCGCCGACCCGGATGCCCTGTACCACGCCGACCACTTTTCCACCTACAGCACCACGCTGGACGTGACCGGCACCGGCATCATGGGCTACATCACCATTCCCCGCATCGGGGTGGAGCTTCCCATCTATCACGGCACCAGCGACGCCGTGCTGCAGGTGGCGGCAGGCCATCTGGAAGGCACCAGTCTGCCGGTGGGCGGCGAGAGCACCCATGCGGTGATCTCGGCACACCGCGGCCTGCCCAGCGCCAAGCTGTTCACCCATCTGGACCGGCTGGAGGTGGGCGACACCTTCACCATCACCGTGCTGGACCGGGAGCTGACCTACGAGGTGGACAAGATCTCCATCGTGCTGCCCACCGAGGTGGACGAACTGAAGGTGGTAGACGGCAAGGACTACGTCACCCTGATGACCTGCACCCCCTACGGCATCAACACCCACCGGCTGCTGGTGCGCGGCCACCGCGTCACCGCCCCGGAGAACCTCAAGCGCATCCGTGTTGCAGCTGACGCCACCCGCATTGAGCCCATCCTCATTGCGCCGCTGCTGGCCGTGCCGCTGCTGCTGCTTTTGCTCATCGGCCTGCTGGTCTCCGGCAGAAAACGCAAACAGAAATGACAAAAGCCGCCTGAAATACCCCCCGGCATAGACAGAGCAACCCCAGAGCTCTGTTTGTGCCGGGGGTATTTTCTCTCACAAAAAATTCGCCGTTTCGTAGCTGAAACGGCGAATCAAGTCTCTATTCTTTTACGGTGTACGGATTATTTTTTCAGACGATAGTGCAGTATCACATTCTCTGCAAGCCGAAAGACCGGGCACTTCTTCCGGCGCTGCCTCTGCGGAACCAGGCGTGACCCCGGTGTTCACTCCACCAGCGCCACGGCCACGTCGTTGACGTTCGTGCCGGTAGCGCCTGTGTGGATGAGCCCGCCCACCGCCTGCAAAGCATGGTAGGCGTCGTTGTCGGCGAGGGTGCGGTACACGTCCCGCCCGGCTGCGCGAAGGGCGGCTTCCGTCTCGCCGTCCACATAGCCGCCGGCGGCATCGGTGGGGCCGTCGGTGCCGTCACTGCCCACCGAGAACACCGCCGTGTTTTGTCCGGCCAGTGCCGTGGCTGCGGCCAGCGCCAGCTCCTGATTGCGTCCGCCCAGTCCTTTGCCGGTCAGGTGCACCACGGTTTCCCCGCCCGCGATAAAGGCCAGCTTTTTTCCTTGTCCCGCATGGGTGCGGGCGATGGCCCCCAGAAAGCTGCCTGCCTCCTTGGCTTCGCAACAGAGCCGGTCGGTGAGGAGGATGGGCTCATATCCCAGCTCCCGGCAGGCTTTAGCGGCAGCGGTGCACAGCTCTCGGACGCTGCCGGTGATCTGCGTGGTCACGTTGTCAAGGGCTTTCGGCGTTTCCTGTGCCAGCAGCGCCTTCGCCTGTTCCGACAGGTTCAGGCGGTATTTTTCCGCAATGGCAAGCGCTTGTGCACAGGTGGAGGAATCCGGCACCGCCGGGCCGCTGGCAATCATATCCAGCGGGTCGCCCAGAATATCGCTGAGCACGATGCTGAACACCCTTGCGGGCGCGCAGTGCTGCGCGAACCGCCCGCCCTTGACCCCGGACAGCCGCTTGCGGATGGTATTCATCTCCACGATATCGGCTCCGCTGGCAAGGAGCTGATTGGTGATGTCCTGCAATTCCCCGCCGGGGACAAGCGGCTTTTCAAACAGGGCGCTGCCGCCGCCGGAAAGCAAAAACAGCACCGTGTCCTCTGCGGTCAGCCCCTGTACCAGCGCCAAAGCTTTTTCGGTGGCTGCAAAGCCGTTGGCATCCGGTACGGGATGACCTGCCTCATAACAATTTACACCGGGGATTCTGCCTTTTACATGGCCGTACTTGGTCACCACCACGCCGCCGTCCACGCGCCCTAGTGCCTGCACGGCGGCATGCGCCATCTGCCATGCGGCCTTGCCTGCCGCCACCAGCAGCACTCTGCCGCCTCCGGGCTGAAAGTCCTCCAGCGCGCGGCACACTGCTTTATCCGGCAGCACCGCCTGAATGCCAGAACGGATGATCTCATCCGCATCCCGCCGCAATGTGGTATTCATAATAAAGCCCTCCTAACAGAGTTTGCCCATCCTCGATCCGAATGACCTGCTGCGCAATTTCCGGGTGATGCAGGGCTTTACGCGGTCAGGTCTTTTTTGCCGGGGTTCAGGATGAACCATACGCCCTCGCCTTCACGGCTGCGGTTTTCGTGGCTGCCATAGTAGACATAGAGCTTGCTCAGGGATACCGCACCAATCTCTTCCGCAGTGGGAGCAGCGGCAGTCAGAGCTTCGGCGGTAACTGCGCCGTTCTCGGCTTCGCTCACGTCTGCCCACGCGGTCTCGTTGGCAGTCGTCAGTTCGTTCATCTCGGCACGGCCCATGTATGCTGGAATGTTCTCCGGGTCAAGGCCGATGGCCTCGGTAAAAGACGCCACAGCCTCGGTGTAGTTCAGCTCGGTCAGGTATTTCCGTCCCAACTCGATCTTATCCGCTGCCGTAACCGCTTTTTTGCTTTTTTCAGTTGCTACATTTTGTATTCCTCCAAAGTGCAACCCCAAAGTTATGCTTCAAACATTTTCCAGCTGACACAGCCGTCCAGCCAGAATTTTCCGTTTCCAGAGGTCATGCGCACCTTATTCTGTGCATCCAGATCGTTAAAGTGCCACCACTCCGAGGCCAGCGGTGTCATGCCTGCATTGGTACAGTACCTCTGCAGCCGCCGCGCACCGTCTGTCATGGATGCCGATGCAGTGGCCCGCTTCCATGCGGTGGCCGAATTAGAAGTTACCGGGCCGGTAAAGCAGGCCGCCGCACTGCTCAGCTCGTGCATGGCAGATGGCATGGCGTATTCCTCACCGGTCACCTGTACAAAGGGACACCCCGCCATGCTGTGCTCTGTCTGCTCAGTGATGCGCAGCAGGGTCGTGTCCATTGCCACACCGCGCTGATGGTTGGAAAGAGACGTTGCAATAAACCAGCCGATATTCCACGCGCCCTTGTTCAGCGCTGTCATCAGTTCCTTGTCCATCCTTGCCTTGGCGTACACTGCATCCTTTACCAGCATCTGCACCTCATAGGGCCGGAATGTCTCTATGATCTTCAGGCAATCGCCCGCCTTCAAGGCATTTTTCTGCGCTGCACCAACCTTTTTTGCCATAGCGTAATTGATAGGCATTAGATACTCATCCCGCCCAAGGCGCTGGTTGTAGAACAGGCCGTCATACAGTTTCTGTCCCGTAATGCCTTCAATATCCTTTCCGCAGGTTTTAAAGATCGATGCCTTGGCATTGGGGTTTTCGTATACGATGGAAGGCAGAACATCGGGCAGATTGATCATACACAGTTCATTTTCCAACCAGCCCACGGTGCCGTCCAGCAGGCAGACCTGCCAATATGCGCCAGACTCCTGCCGGATATAAAACATATCTCCCGCTGCAAGTCTGCGCAGTACCGTACTGGTCCCATCCGGTCTCTCGTACAGCAGCATCACAGCCGCCCCTGCAAAGCCTGTTGAACCTTCCAACGGCAGTTCGAAGTTCTGGGGAACGCGGATGCCATCCCGCAGAACTGCATTGTCGTCCAGTGCTGCATTCCACATCGGTCCGGTTTCAGAGACCGGATCACTGACTTCCTGCTGCTGCCAGCTGACAGCCCGCTCTTCCACTGTGGGGTTCTGGCAGCCCGTCAGAAGCCATGCGCATGCCATGGCCGAAAGGCACAGAAAATCACGTCTTGTTGTTTTCATGTATTTTCCGTCCCTTCTTCCTGCTGTTCCTGTGCCGGAGTTTCCGGCGCTGTCGGTGCCTTCGATGTGGTCTCCTGCTCTGCCGCCGATTCCTCCGGCGACTGCGTCGGCTGTTGTGCCGCCGGGGCAGTCTGCCCCGCTTCCGTTGTTTCGGTCTGTGTCGGCTGCGCTTCCAGCAGTTCTTCCTCCGGCGGTTCGCCCTCGGCATCCTTTGCAAGATCGTCCTCCGGTGCCTGATCCCCAACCGGCTGAACACTGCCGCTGCCGTTCAGGTTGCTGCTAAGTGCGCCCTCCCCGAATGTGCCCGACTGACTGACGCCGTTGATAAAATAGTAGCTTTTTTCATGGGAATGATCCCATCCCTGCTTCAGTTCACCATTTGTCCCAAAAGCATAGGGCTGGCCGTCGATCACACACCACCCGGTCATCTGATTTCCGTTGCCGTCCAAATAGCGCGTGCCCGCATCCGTTTCAACCCAGCCGGCCTGACTGACACCGTCCACAAAGAAATAATCCTTTCCATCGATCTCTGTCCAGCCCTGTGCCGGTGCGCCGCTGTTGTCGTAGTATTTCAGGACGCCGTCCGTTTTTTTCCAACCGTTCAGTCGGTTTTTGACCCGTCCATCACTATCCAGTTCCCAGACCTTTCCGTCCTCCTGATAAGTACCGGTGCGCGGATGTCCGGTTTCGTCAAAGCAGTACTGCACTCCGTCCAGCATGATCCAGCCGGTGTACAACTGGCCGGTCTCCGGTTGGAAATAGTAGTATTTTCCGTCTATCTTCGCTTCGCCCTGGGTGAGCGCTCCATCTGCGTTGGCATAGCCGACATAGCCGTTCTCTTCGATCCAGCCGGTCTTCAAAAAGTTGTTGCTGCCAAAATAGTAGAGCTTATAGTTGATCTCATACAGCCCCTGCGCACGGGTGCCGGTAGTCGGCGAGATATAGTAGCGATGCAGTCCTTCGCCGTGCCACCCCGTAGTCTTACTCTGGATCGCATTGTAAACTCCAAAAACGACCCCTGTGAGCAGACACAGGCACACCAGTACTACACCGACGGCTTTCAGCGGCCTTGCCGCCCTTCTTCTGCGCGTATTCTGCGTCACGCTAAACCGATATCGTTTGATCTTCTGGCGTTTCATTCTCATCTTCCCATATAAAGATTCAGCCCCCGGTGGAATGCCAGAGGCCGAATTTCATGTTTAATAGGCGTCCTGTACCGTCTCTTTACCGTTTTCACGGTAGGTCGTCACAGTAAAGCCGTTGTAATACAGCAGGCCATCCTCGCCATCACCGATGCAGCTGGAAGCATACTCCGAACTGTTCGGCTTGCCAATAGCGGCATACAGCTTGGAAACGTCTTTGCCCACATACTTCAGGGCAGTTTCCAAGCTGGCAGTTTCTGCCGGAGCAGTCTCTGTAACGGGCTTGCTTTCCACAGGCTCCGTCTTTTCTTCTTTGGAGGAAGCAGCCGTCTCCTGCTTTGCAGGCTTAGATTTTGCCGCAGTCTCGGCCTTGGATTCGGCCGGTTTCTCCGATGCCGCCTCGCTTACCGCAGAAGAAGCTTCAGAAACTGCCTCCGAGACAGCCTCGCTTTCCGGCACAGCCTCCGACGAAGCAGCCTCCAATGCCACAACGGAAACCGATTCGGATTCCACAGCCGAGGAAGCGGTCGTTTCTGCTTTTGCCCCGCATCCCGATGCCAGAAGCATCGCACCGCAGAGCACTACACCCATCATCTTATAGTTTACATTCATTTTGTTTGTTCCTTCTTTCTATTCTTTCAGTCAGTCGGCCAGGGCGCAAAAAACCCATTCACCGTCCGACAGAAATGCTGCTTTTAGTTGCTGCTCCCGCACATTCTGCGGAAGATACGCCGTAAACGGCTGTGTTCCCTCTCCGCAGGGGGAAGCTTCGTAGGTTCCGGTCTCTGCCAGAATGTAGATCGGAGAGTCGTCATCCACACGCTGCCCGCTCAGATCGCCTGTCAGGCAGAAAGTCCCCTCCATTCGGCTGTCCTTCCGTTGTGCCTTCGCACTTGTACCGGTATCTGCTGCCGGGACTGCCGTGCGTTCCGGAGCAGGCATTTCCGGGGCACGTTCCAGCAGCCAGTTCAGGTTGCGTTCCACCAGTTCCACCAGCAGCACATCGGGCTGCTCTTCTGTAACAGCCGTCAAAAGGTAGGGCATATTCCGGGAGAAACAGGCGTTGCCGTAGCTCTGTGCCAGAAAAGGATGCAGATTGATGCCAAAGGAATCGCGGTATACAAAAATGCTTCCGTCTGCCGCCGAATTTTCCGTGTGGATCGTGATATCATCTGCCGAGTGGAATTTTTCGTCATACTGATAGGTAAAGTCGTATGCCGTATCCTGTTCCGTCTCGTTTCCGGCAGGGTACACCATCTCATACAGGTCGCCGGTATGCGGGGATGTTTTTCCATTGATGCAGGAATCAAACTCCGCTTCAGAGCCTTTCAGTTCTTTCAGCAAAGTCTGTGCTGCCAGCTGTGCGCCCCGCATATTCCAGTGGCTGTCCCGACGGTAATACAGCTGCTCTTCGTGGTCAGACAGTGTTTTGAACAGATCCACATACCGGACGTTCTGCTGTTCCATCTGCTGCTGAAGCAGTTGGGCGTTCCGTACGGAGGCTGCCGTATACCGTGCCGGCATCTGACCGCCATACAGGGAATTTTTATTGGGTGCGATGGTAAAGCAGAATCCAATGCCGTTCTCTTCGCAGTATTCCTGCATCAGACCCAGTACATGAGCGGCCGCATAACTCTGCCGGGCTGTAAAGAGTTCTGCGCCGGTATAGTCCGCAAGGGTGCTTTTATAGAACAGCCAATCGTCTTTTCCCAACAGCACACTGCTGCTGTCCAGCGTTTTGAGCACGGTTCCGGTAAGCTGATCGTTCAAGGTGATCATCTCATGACGGAGCCCGAAATGATCCGCAAAATAATCCGAAAACTCATTCAGGATACCGGTATTGAAGCTGCCATCCTCTTTCCGTAATTCAGGAAAGGATGCAAGCTGCTCATTGCCCACCGCTTTTTCCGTCTGCCAAGGCATCACAGCCACAGGCAAAATGCAAATTGTGGCAATGACCCCCACAAACAGGATATATCCTAATTTTTTCACTTGCATTTTTCCACCTCAGAACTGGAAATAGATAAAAGGCACATAGGATGCAGCCGACAGATGCAGGATATCCACCAGCAAAAGCGCCAGCACCCCTGCATAACTCAGTGCCTGAAGGCATGCATACACGCTTCCGGTCTGCTGCTCTGCTTTACGGCAGACCAGCGGCAAAACCGGCGTACTGCCCACAAGGCCAACCGCCAGTGCAAACAGGGTCAGCGGGGTCAGACACTGCGCCAGCAGCAGCCCTGTCTGCGCAGAGGCAGAGCCCCCGGAAAACATGGCTCCTATCATTGAGAAGGCCTGCCCCATGTTGTCTGCACGGAAGATCACAAAGCCAACAAGCACCACAAGCAGGGTGTACAAATGTTTCAGCACCATTTTTCGGCTACCTCAGCAATCACGGAAACTGGTAGCTGAACACCGTTTTATTCAGCGGCATTTTATACATATTATATTCTGCATGGCCGTATCTGCCGGCACGATAGCCCCACTCCAGTTCCACATCATAGATATAGGGAACTCCGTTCTCGCAGATCATGACCCATGCATGGTCCGAGTCCTTGCGGCCCACACCGCCAGACACTACATAGGCATTGTAGCCCAGCCGCCGGGCCATATAAAGGAACTGGCCTGCAAAGCAGTAGCAGTTGCCCTTTTTGTGTTCAAACATGAACAAAGCGCTCTCTTCTGCCCAAGCCGTTGTGCCTCTTGCCTGATGCGGACGGGCAAGGTATGCGCCGTGATCCCGGACATACAAATAGGCGGCGCGCAGCTTTTGCGCCTTCGTCATGCCAGAGTTTGTGCACGCAGCCAGTGCCTGATCCACATAGCTGTCCAGCGTTGCATTGCCAGAGGTATAGCGGCCATTCGCATCAAAAGTAAGGTATTCTACCGCGCTGTTCGTCAGGAACGAGCCATCCTCTTTGACATAGTACATTCCTCCGTCGATCTCGTGCAAACCCTTGGCGTACCGATCGATGGCATAGCCATTCTTCGAAACATGATACAGCTTGCCGTCAATCGTCACAAAGCCACCTGTGCCGGTGCGTCTACTGACTGCACCGCGTATGCAGTCGGCACCAGAAGCATGGCCGACATTGCAAGAATAACAGCCGTTACACTAAGTTTTTTCAGCATTTTTTCATACCTCTTAATCGATTGATTTTTATTGATACTCGTTCCAGATCTGTTCCTTCAGCTTTTTTTCCTGCCTGCGCAGGATCCATGCTGAAACGACTGCCGCAACAGCCGAAACGATCATGCCAACGATTCCAACCACACAAAAGATCTGTCCGGTAGACGCAGGTATTCCCTCCTTATTTGAGCCATCCGCTGGTGCGGAGCTGGTCGATCAGAAGATAGGCCATCTGCATATCAAAACGATAATCCGATGGATACTGCTCCTGCAGATCTTTCAAAACCTTTTCAGCTTCACTGTACTGATCCAATGCCTGCAGTACAGTTGCCAGATTCAACCGGGTGGCAATAGTATCGTAGCCGCTGTCCACCAGTTCCTCCAGCAGCTGCTGCGCTTCAGCATAGTATTCTTCTGCATTTTCTTTGTCAGATGCTGTCTGCTGCATCATAAGATCCGCAAGCATCTCCTTTTGAAGCACAGCCTGACCTTCCGGAAGGTTCTGGCATCCCTGTTTCAGAATGCGCACAGCCTTTTCCATATCGTCCTGATTCAGCGCTGCATTTGCGGCTGACAGGTAAGCATGGCTCAGGAGCTGCGGGTCCTCCACCTCATTGAACACTTTTATGTAAAGCGCAAGCGCCTGATCATAGTTCTTTTGCAAGGACAGAATCTCTGCCGCAACCAGATCACAGTCACCGAAGGAAGCGCCTTTTTTCTGCAATGTATCCAACTCCTGCTGTGCCTCTTCCAGCTTTCCATCATTGGCAAGTGCAATAGCAAGACCCCCGATAGCTTTCAGTACCTGCTCCCTGTAACCGGACGGCCGCCTGCAGTTCCAGCACCGCATTGGCGTAATCCTTATCATAATACTTAAAGATCGAGCAGATCGTAGAGTACCCCACTCTACAGCCACTATTCTTT
>OHNR01000466.1_pt1 | contig 10639 bp, 8 predicted proteins | sample 1569651 | NCBI WGS metagenome assembly OHNR01 (sample SAMEA3879502, study PRJEB24766) | human gut metagenome | biome: human-associated habitat; feature: feces | place: USA | collected 1985/1987 | reverse complement strand
CAGAACTTCAGTCCCTTTTGAAAGGCTTTCAGCGACCCGCGGCTGCACCAGTTGTGGACGGTAGTCAGGGTGTAGCCGGTCAGGGTCACCACATCCTTTACCGTGACCACATCCGGGTATTTGCGCAGTAGCTTTTCATAGAAGACGTGCATCTGCCGCAGCGTGTCCTCCGGCAGCTCCTTGGAAAGCCTCGCCACATAGTGGGTGCCGTACCAGCCCTTCGGCGCAGAATAGAGTTCGGGGAAAATCGCCCGCTCCTCCAAATATGCTTTCACATCCTCTTTTCGGATTTTATAGCACCGGGTTTTCTTACCCGACCACTCGCAGGGCACCTTGCCGCTTTTGAGCAGGTGCAGCGCCGTGGACTTGCTGATGTGGCAGATTCGGAAGAATTGCTCCTTGTTCATTACCTCGGGAACGCTGTCCCAGTTGACGGGAAATACATCCATTTGTAACACCTCAAAAATAGATTTTCGTCGGTTGGAAGCTCTATTCTGCGGTGTATGGCCGTCTCCCGATTTTTCTCTCCTATCTTCCCGCATTTCTCTCCAAAATCGGGAAAAATGCCGATTTGAACCCACTTTTAAAAAAGCCCGTCCCGCAAGGCTTTCCGAGCGAAAAAGCCTGATTTCAAGCGGCTTTCGGCGGGTACGGGGCTTACAGAAACGACCCCAAACCGGACACCCCCGTCACAGTTGCATAAAAGACTCGAAATCAGGTAGTCGCGCAAGCGGCTCGTGGGTTCGAATCCCACCCTATCCGCCACGATCACGCCAGCAGTCGGTTTTTCCGGCTGCTGGCGTTTCTTTTTGCGCGAAATCAAACCGGCGGCCAATATCAGCCGCGCGCAGGCACCCCATCACAGACCCCTTTTGCGATGATATACAGCGGGGCGCTGCGCGACAGACCACCTTTGCGGTATATACAGCGAGGGCGATGCGCCTGCGCGCAAAAAACGAACGCAGCCGGTGTCTGCCCGGCCGCGCCGCGAAAGGATGGTGTTGACAATTGACATGAAAAAGCTGGTGTGGTTTGTCCGCTCGGCGGAGCTTGCATCAAAGTCTGTGGTGTATCCCAAAACGGACGGCACTGTCTGTATGACGTTCCCTTTCCATGGCCTTACACGGCCAATCGAATAAGGAGGAATTTATGTCTTTTGTAAACTGTTTTGATGTTGTGCAAATGGTGACAGACGAGGCAAGCGCACAATTCGCGCCGCTCTTTTGCGAGAACAAGGAGGCGAAGGCCATCCTGCACCAGTATTGCGATGCCATAGACGTGCTGGCACAGGAATTTGACGGGATCACGTTTGAAGCAAGCGTTCATGAGGAAAGCATGGAGGTCATCGTCAAATTAGAATGTCCAGACATTGTGATCAGAACGCAAAAGCATCGCTTCTATAACCTCGCAGAGCGTTCCAATGCCGTCCGTTTCTCACACGGTGAGGGGGACACGGCGGCGGTCGAGTTTGTGTTCCCGAGCATCTGGAACCGCGCCGTCTGACGGAGGAACGCTATGAACGATCAGCGCAGGGCCGCTGCCGGGCGATTTCCGCCAGCGGGTCGGCTGCGCGGCTATGCTCACCGATCGGCAGACAACAGCACAAGCGGCGCGTCCGAAACTGGACGCGCCGCTTGATTTTTCAGATCTGCGGGAAGATCATTTTCCCGCCTCGGTCTCGCAGTACAGGCAGCGGTAGACGCGCCGCTCCCGATCCGTCAGCACGAACTCCTGCGGCAGCTCGCGCTCGGTCGAGGTGATGCAGCGCGGGTTTTTGCACCGCAGCACGCCGTGGATGCGCTCGGGCAGCTTGAGCGTGCGCTTTTCCTGCAGCTCGCCGCCGCGGATGATGTTGACCGTGATGCTCGGATCGACGTAGCCGATCAGATCCCAGTCGAGCTCCATCTCGCCGTCGATCTTGATGATGTCCTTGCGGCCGAACTTGCCGCTCACGACATTTTTGAGGATGGCAACGGTGCAGCTGAGCTTATCCAGACCGAGGATCTGGTAGAGCTCCATGGCCTTGCCGGCCGTGATGTGGTCGATGACGATCCCGTTTTGAATCGAATCAATAAGCATAACGTTCCTCCTCCCGTCAGTCGATGCCCAGCAGCTTGAGCATGAGCGCCATGCGGATATAGCGGCCGTTTTTCACCTGCTTGAAATAGCAGGCGCGCGGATCGTTATCCACGGCGGCGGCGATCTCGTTGACGCGCGGCAGCGGGTGCAGGATGCTCATGTCGGGCTTGGCGGTCTCGAGCTTATCCGGCGTGAGGATATAGCTGTCGCGCAGGCGCAGGTAGTCCTCCTCGTTGAAAAAGCGCTCGCGCTGCACGCGGGTCATATACAGCACGTCCAGCTCCGGCATCACGGCCTCGAGCGACGTGGACTGCGTATAGGGGACGCCGGGCTTTTTGAGATACTCCTCCTTCACGTAGCGCGGGAGCTTGAGCTCCTCCGGGGAGATGAGCACGAAGCGGATGCCCGTGCAGCGGCTCATGGCGGCGACGAGCGAGTGCACCGTGCGGCCGAACTTCAGGTCGCCGCACAGACCGATCGTCAGATCGTCCAGCCGCCCCTTTTCGCGGTAGATGGTCATGAGGTCGGCGATCGTCTGCGTGGGGTGGTTGTGACCGCCGTCGCCCGCGTTGATGACCGGGACCTGCGCGTGCATGGACGCGACCAGCGGCGCGCCCTCCTTGGGATGGCGCATGGCGATGATGTCGCTGTAGCAGCTGACGACGCGCACGGTGTCCGCAACGGTCTCGCCCTTGGAGGCGGACGAGCTCTCCGCCGAGGCGACGCCGAGCACCTTGCCGCCGAGCGAGAGCATCGCGCTCTCGAAGCTCAGGCGCGTGCGCGTGGACGGCTCGAAAAACAGCGTGGCGAGGATCTTCCCGTCGCACTTGTGGGCATATTGCTCGGGGTGCTCCATGATCGCGCAGGCGGTGTCGATGAGCTCCATGATCTCCTGCGGGGTCAGCTGCATAATGTCGATCAGATGCTTCATATCACGCCTGACTTTCTGCCCGGATCCAGCTCTCGTCGGAGGGGTTTTCGCGGAAGGCCAGCAGCCGCGCGACGTCGGCCTCGGTGATGTAGCCCTCCTGTGCACCCGTGCTGGCGACGGTGTCCAGATCCGTGAGGCTCACGTTTCTGACCTGCGCTGCGGCGAGCCGCTCCACGCCCTTTTTCATGCCGTAGGTGAAGATGCTCACGACGCCGAGCACCTCCGCGCCGGCTTCACGCAGCGCGTCCACCGCGTCGAGCACGCTGCCGCCGGTGGAGATCAGATCCTCGACGACCACGACCTTCTGCCCCGGGACGAGCTTGCCCTCGATGCGGTTCTGGCGGCCGTGATCCTTGCTGCTCGAGCGGACATAGCCCATCGGCAGACCGAGCAGATGCGCGGCGATGGCGGCGTGGGCGATGCCGGCCGTGGCCGTGCCCATGAGCACCTGCGCCTGCGGATACTCGCGCCTGACCGTCTCGGCGATGGCGCGCTCGACCAGGTCACGCGCCTCGGGCGCGGTCAGGATGAGGCGGTTGTCGCAGTAGATGGGGCTCTTGATGCCGCTGGCCCACGTGAACGGCTCCTGCGGGCGCAGGAACACCGCCTCGATCGAGAGCAGGCTGCGCGCAACTTCGTGTTTGATATCCATAGCAGTTCCTCCTGTTGAAAAAGTCTCTGATCCGGCGCTCAGCCGACGAACGCGGCCACGCACCGGCGATAGGCGGCGACGGGATCGTCCGCCTGCGTGATCGGACGGCCGACGACGATGTAGTCCGAGCCGATCTCCCGGGCGCGCTCCGGCGTCGTGACGCGCTTCTGGTCGCCGGTCTCCCCGTCGGCAAAGCGCACGCCGGGCGTCACGGTCAGAAAGTCCGCGCCGCAGCGCGCATGGATGCTGCCCGCCTCCAGCGGGGAGCAGACCACGCCGTCAAGACCGGCATCGCGCGCATTGCGCGCATAGTGCAGCACGACCTCGTCAATCGGCGCGTGGATGAGCAGCTCCTGGTCCATGCGCTCCTGATCCGTGGAGGTCAGCTGCGTCACGGCGATGAGCAGCGGGCGCGTGCCGTCCGGCCGGGTCAGTCCCTCGAGCGCAGCGCTCATCATTGCCTTCGTGCCGGCAGCGTGGAGGTTGATGATATCCACATCCAGCGCCGAGAGCGCGGCCATCGCCTTTTTGACCGTGTTCGGGATGTCGTGCAGTTTGAGGTCGAGAAAGATCCTGTGGCCGCGCGCGCGAATCTGGCGCACGATGTCCGGCCCTTCGGCATAAAACAGCTCCATGCCGATCTTCACAAACGGCTTCTCGTCCTGAAAACGGTCGAGAAATGCGAGCGTCTTTTCCCGGTTGTCAAAATCCAGCGCAATGATAACGTCCTTACCCATGATGTGCTCCTCCTATGATGTCTCTGAGATTGTCGATGCCGAAGCGCGCCATCGCGTCCGGCAGAGTTTCAATGATGTGCTTGCAGGCATACGGCTCGACCAGGTTTGCCGCGCCCACACCGACCGCCGTCGCGCCCGCGAGCATCAGCTCCAGAACGTCCTGCGCGCTCGTCACGCCGCCCATGCCCACGATGGGGATGTGCACCGCCTCGTACACCTGATAGACCATGCGCACGGCCAGCGGGAACATACCGGGGCCGGACATGCCGCCGGTCCGGTTGGCCAGCAGCGGGCGGCGGCGCGCAAGATCGATGCGCATACCCGGCAGGGTGTTGATGAGGCTCACGCCGTCCGCGCCCGCGTCCTCACAGGCCTTGGCAACGGCGGCAATGTCCGCCGCCGTCGGCGAGAGCTTGAGGATGATCGGCTTTTTCGTCACGGCGCGCACCGCGCGCGTCACCTCCGCCGCGGCCGACGGCTCCGCGCCGAAGGCAGCGCCGCCGCCGTGGACGTTCGGGCAGGAGATGTTGACCTCCAGCCAGCCGACCTGCGGCTGCGCGTCAAGCCTGGCGCAGACCTCGGCATATTCTTCCACGCTGAAGCCGCTCACATTCGCCATGACCGGCTTGTGAAACACCTTTTTCAGTTCCGGCAGCTCGTGCGTGATGACCGCGTCCACGCCAGGGTTCTGCAGCCCCACCGCGTTGAGCATTCCGCCGGCATACTCGGCGATGCGCGGCGTGGGGTTGCCGAAACGCGGCGCGCGCGTCGTCCCCTTGAAGGAGAACGTGCCGAGCATATTGATGTCATACAGCTGCGCAAACTCCTGCCCGTAGCCAAACGTACCGCTGGCCGGGATGATGGGGTTTTCCAGCTCGATCCCGCAGAGCGTTACGGCTGTTGCGGCCATACGATCTCCTCCTTTGTGAACACGGGCCCATCCTTGCAGACGCGCTTGCTGCCGTGCGTCGTTTCGCAGGTGCAGCCCATGCACGCGCCGAAGCCGCAGCCCATGCGCGCCTCAAGGCTCAGCTGACCGTCGAGCGGCGTCGCGCTGCACAGCGCCTGCAGCATGGGCATCGGCCCGCAGGCATACACATAGGTGCCGCCGGCGGGCAGCGCGTCGGTCACGAAGCCGCGCGCGCCCATGGTGCCGTCCTCGGTCACGACCGTGACGGGGATGCCGAGCGCACAAAACGCATCGGCAAGCAGTACTTCTGCCGCCGTGCGAAAGCCGAGCACGGCCAGCGGGCTGCGCCCCTCGGCCACGAGCTGCTGCGCCAGGCCGTACAGCGGGGACGCGCCCACGCCGCCGCCGACCAGCAGCGGCCGCGCACCGGCGGGTGCGGTGTCAAAGCCGTTGCCGAGACCGACCAGCAGGTCCAGCTCTGTGCCCGGCGCCAGCGTGCTCAGCTGCGCCGTGCCTGCGCCCGCCACTTTATAATACAGCGTCAGCGCGCCGTCACTCCAGCTGCACACCGACACGGGGCGGCGCAGAAAGCGTCCGGCAAGCCGGATGTCCACAAACTGCCCCGGCGCGGTAATCGCGGCGGTGTCCCCCGTGAGACGCAGACGATACGTCTCGCGGGCGACGGGCGCGTTTTCCGCAATGGTGAAACGTTTCTGCTGCATGGCTTACTCCGCGTGGATCGTGGACACGGCAAGCGTCGTCTCCTCGAGCACGTCGAGCAGCACGCGCACCGTATCGAGCGAGGTAAAGACGGTCACGCCGTTTTCCACCGCGCAGCGCCGGATCGCGGCGCCGTCCTGCGCGTGGACGCTCGAATGGATGGAGCGGGTATTGATGATGTAGCTGACGTAGCCGCTGCGGATGGAATCGAGGATCTCGTGGCTGCCGTCGCTGATCTTGCCGCGCACGCGCGTGCGGATGCCGAAGGACTTGAGGTAGGCAGCCGTGCCTGCGGTCGCCTCGATGTTAAAGCCCATCTCATAGAACCGGCGCACGAGCGGCAGGCCCTCGGGCTTGTCCTCATCGGCCAGCGTCACGAACACGGTACCGTAGTTCTGCACGTTCATGCCGGAGGCCTGCAGCGCCTTGTACATGGCGCGCGAGAGCTTCTTGTCGTAGCCGATGGCCTCGCCCGTGGACTTCATCTCCGGGGAGAGGTAGGCGTCCAGCCCGTGGAGCTTGGCGAAGGAGAACACCGGCGCCTTGACATAGCAGCGCTCTTTTTCCGGCGGATACAGGTCGAAGATGCCCTGCTCCTTGAGGCTCGTGCCGAGGATGACGTTCGTGGCGATGTCCGCGAGCTGATAGCCCGTAGCCTTCGACAAAAACGGCACCGTGCGCGACGAGCGGGGGTTGACCTCGATGATGTAGACATGGTCGCTCTTATCGACGATGAACTGGATGTTATACAATCCGACGATGCCGATGCCCAGACCGAGCTTCTTGGCATAGGTCAGGATCGTGCCCTTGACCTTGTCGGAGATGGAAAACGGCGGGTAGACGCTGATGGAGTCGCCGGAGTGGACACCGGTGCGCTCGACCAGCTCCATGATGCCGGGCACGAACACGTCTCTGCCGTCGCAGATGGCGTCGACCTCGACCTCGCGGCCGGAGATGTACTTATCGACCAGCACGGGCTTGCCCTCGCCGGTGCGCACGGCATTCTGCAGATAGTGGCGCAGCATCTCATCGTCGGCCACGATCTCCATGGCACGGCCGCCCAGCACGAACGACGGGCGCACCAGCACCGGATAGCCCACCGCGTGCGCAGCCTTGAGGCCGTCGTCCAGATTTGTCACCGCCGCGCCCATCGGCTGTGGGATGTTCAGCTCGAGCAGCAGCTTTTCAAAGCAGTCGCGGTTTTCCGCGCGCTCGATCGCGGCGCAGTCCGTGCCGATGATCTGCACGCCGCGCGTCATGAGCGGCTGTGCCAGATTGATGGCCGTCTGGCCGCCGAGACTGGCGATCACCTGATTGGCCTGCTCCTCGTGCAGGATGTTCATGACGTCCTCGGGCGTGAGGGGCTCGAAATACAGCTTATCGGCGGTCGTGTAATCGGTGGAGACCGTCTCGGGGTTGTTGTTGATGATGATGGCCTCGTAGCCCGCGCGCTGAATGGTCTGCACCGCGTGGACGGTGGAGTAGTCAAACTCCACGCCCTGACCGATGCGGATCGGACCCGCGCCGAGCACGACAACCTTCTTCTTGTCCGAGCGACGCGCCTCACTCTTTGCGCCGGGGGCATAGGTAGAGTAGAAATAGGGGATGTAAGCGCCGGTGTGGCTGGTGTCCACCATCTTGTAGGCGGGGTAGAGCCCCAGCTGCACGCGCTGGGCATACACATCCTCCTCGCGCACGCCCCAGAGCCGCGCGATATAGGGGTCGCAGAAGCCCATCTGCTTGGCCTGCTTGAGCGTCTCTCCGTCGCCCTTGTGCGCGCAGAGCGTCTGCTCCATGTCCACGATGCCGCGGATGGTCTCGAGGAAGTACGGCGTGATCATCGTCAGCGCAGCAACCTCGTCCACGCTCGCGCCCAGACGCAGCAGCTGCGCGACGGCAAAGAGCCCGTCATCGCGGAACTGGTGCAGGTACTCGGTCAGCTCCGCCTTGGTCATGTTCTGGAACTTCGGCAGCCAGAGGTGCTGCGCGCCGATCTCCAGCGAACGGACGGACTTGAGCAGGCACTCCTCGAGCGTGCTGCCGATGCCCATGACCTCGCCCGTGGCCTTCATCTGCGTGCCGAGCGTGTTGGCGGCGGTCGAGAACTTATCGAACGGGAAGCGCGGCAGCTTTGCGACCACGTAGTCCAGCGACGGCTCGAACGCGGCCGTCGTGTTGGCGACGGCGATCTCGTCGAGGTTCATGCCGACGGCGACCTTGGCCGTGACGCGCGCGATGGGATAGCCGCTGGCCTTGCTCGCCAGCGCCGACGAGCGGGAGACGCGGGGGTTGATCTCAATGAGGAAGTACTCCGAGGTCTTGGGGTTGAGCGCGAACTGCACATTGCAGCCGCCCTGGATCTTCAGCGTGCGGATGATCTTGATCGCGCTGTCGTTGAGCATCTTCATGTCATGGTCGCTGAGCGTCATGATCGGCGCGACGACGGCGGAGTCGCCGGTGTGCACGCCCACGGGGTCGATGTTCTCCATGCCGCAGATGGTGATGGCGCGGTCGGACGCATCGCGCATGACCTCAAACTCGATCTCCTTATAGCCCTTGACGCTCTTCTCGATCAGCACCTGATGGATGGGCGAGAGCTTGAACGCCTGCATGCCCAGCTCGACGAGCTGCGCCTCGTCGTCGGCAAAGCCGCCGCCCGTGCCGCCGAGCGTGAACGCCGGGCGCAGCACGACCGGATAGCCGATGGCCGCGGCCGCGGCCTTGGCCTCCTCGAGGCCGTAGGTGATCTGCGACGGGATGACCGGCTCGCCGATGCTCTGGCAGAGCTCCTTGAACTGCTCGCGGTCCTCGGCACGGCGGATGCTGTCGCTGTCCGTGCCGAGAAGCTCGACCTGGCACTCCTTGAGCACGCCCTTCTGCTCGAGCTGCATCGCCAGATTCAAGCCGGTCTGGCCGCCGATGCCCGGGACGATCGCGTCCGGGCGCTCCTTGCGCAGGATACGCGCCACATACTCCAGCGTCAGCGGCTCCATGTACACCTTGTCCGCGACGGAGGTATCCGTCATGATCGTGGCGGGGTTGGAGTTGACGAGAATGACCTCGTACCCCTCCTCCTTGAGCGACAGGCACGCCTGCGTGCCGGCATAGTCAAACTCAGCGGCCTGACCGATGACGATCGGGCCGGAGCCGATGATCATAATTTTCTTCAGATCCGTTCTCTTGGGCATGTGATTTCCTCCTCAGTACGTAAAAAGTCCTGTATGTGATGTATTTTTGTATGTAGGTGTAAGGCACTCAGACCTGTGCGTCCTGCCAGACGACGGCGCCGCCGCAGACGTTGCGCACGCACCGCCCGTAGACCGTCTGTCCGGCGAAGGGCGTGCTTTTTCCCATGGAGCAAAACTGCGCCGGGTCGATGCGGTACTCCGTGTTCAGGTCCCAGACGGCATAATCGTCCGCGCACAGCGGGAAGCCGAAGCGCTTTCTGGGGTTGACCGCCATGAGCTCCACGAGCTTTTCGAGCGTCAGCACGCCGGTGCGCACAAGGTGTGTGTAGAGAATGGGGAACGCCGTCTCGAGACCGACAATGCCCATGGCGCTCCCGGCGAGGCCCTTGGCCTTTTCCTGCGCGCTGTGCGGCGCGTGGTCGGTCGCGATCATGTCCACCGTGTCGTCGAGGATGCCCTCGATGAGCGCCTGCCGGTCTGCCTGCGTGCGCAGGGGCGGGTTCATCTTGAAGCTGCCGTCCTCGCGCAGGTCGTCCTCGGTCAGCACGAGGTAGTGCGGCGCGGTCTCGCAGGTGACGTCCAGCCCCTGCGCCTTCGCCCGGCGGATAAGCGCCACGCTCTCCTTGGTGGACACGTGGCACATATGATAGGCGCAGCCTGTCTCGCGCACCAGCTCGAGATCGCGCTCCAGCTGCCGCCACTCACTCTCGCTGCTGATGCCCTTGTGCCCGTGGGCGCGGGCATACGCGCCGTCGTGGATATAGCCGCCGTGCAGGAGGGTGTTGTCCTCGCAGTGCGCGGCGATGAGCTTGCCGAGGCTTGCCGCCTTGCGCATCGCGGCGCGCATCACGTCCGCATCCTGCACGCCGCTGCCGTCGTCGGAAAAGCCGGCGACATAGGGCGCGAGCTGCTCCATGTCCGCAAGCTCCCTGCCGCCGCGGTGCGCGGTGATCGCGCCGTAGGGCGTCACATCGATGACCGCATCCGTGCGGATGCGCTCCAGCTGGGGGGCAAGCGTCTGCAAACTGTCCGGCACCGGATCCAGATTGGGCATGGCGCACACGCGGCTGTATCCTCCGTGCGCCGCAGCAAGTGTGCCGGACGAAATGGTCTCCTTATAAGAAAAACCCGGCTCACGAAGATGTACATGCACATCTACGAAACCAGGTAATACCACGAAAGAAGAAATATCAAGTTCGTCACCGGCAATGCTGCCGCTGCCAAGAAAAACAGAATCACGGTTGCCGGGAAAAAGATCCCACCCAAATGCCTGCATATTCTCTGCGGCCGCAACCATTTTCCTCGCCTCATTTCTGCCGAATCGCAAATTTTTGATATGATATCACATAATCGCCCGGTCTGTCAACAAATCCGGCGGCTTTGCGCGCCGTCTTTTTGCACGAAAAATTCCGTCATTTTCCG
>OHNR01000465.1_pt1 | contig 10655 bp, 10 predicted proteins | sample 1569651 | NCBI WGS metagenome assembly OHNR01 (sample SAMEA3879502, study PRJEB24766) | human gut metagenome | biome: human-associated habitat; feature: feces | place: USA | collected 1985/1987 | reverse complement strand
AGTGCTCGGTGTGCCGCACGGCGCCTCGGAGGATGAGATCAAAAAGGCCTACCGGGAGCTTGCGCGGAAATACCATCCCGATAATTACGCCAACAATCCGCTTGCGGATCTGGCACAGGAAAAAATGAAGGAGATCAACGAGGCCTATGCCACGCTCATGAAGGGCGGGCGGCAGCAGGCCGACGCCGGGAGCACCGGTGGCCAGCGCAGCAGTGCGGGAAGCACGTCGTCGCCGCTCTATGAGATCCGCCGACGCATCCAGCTCGGTGACCTCGACGGCGCGGAGGCCGGGCTCAATGCGGTCTCCGCGCGCACGGCCGAGTGGTATTATCTGCGCGGTGTCATTGCGCAGCGCCGCGGCTGGATGGACGAGGCTGCGCAGAACTTCCGCATCGCAGTCAATATGGAGCCGCAGAATCTGGAATACCGAAATGCACTCAGCAGCGTTGGCAGCGGCGCATATACCTACCGGCAGACGCAGTACAGCGACGGCTCGGACGAGCTCTGCGGCCTTTGCAGCTCACTCATGTGCCTGAACTGCCTTTGCGGCGGCTGCCGCTGATCTGATCGAAAGGGGACGAATCATTTGATCCGCAGTATGACTGGCTATGGCCGTGCCTGCAAGACCCTGCATGGGCGGGAGATCACGGTGGAGCTACGCTCCGTCAACAATCGCTTCCTCGATTGCTCCGTGCGCCTGCCCCGCGCGTTCTCCTACGCGGAGGATGCGATCAAACAGCTTGTAAAGGACGCTGTCCAGCGCGGCAAGGTGGACGTGTTCGTCAGTGTGAACGCGGCGGGTGCGGAGGAGGCCACCGTTTCGCTGAACCGCCCCGTGCTCGAGGGGTATCTGCGCGCCATGCGTACCATGGTCGCAGATTACGGCGTGCAGGACGATATCAGCGCTTCCGCGCTCTCCGCGCTGCCCGACATCTTCGTGGTGGAGAAGCCGGAGGAGGACGAAAAGCAGAATCTTGCCGACCTGACCGCCGTTGCGGCGGAGGCCATCGCCGTCTATCAGACCATGCGCGAGACGGAGGGCGCGGCCATGGCTGCCGACCTCAGCTCCCGCGCGGAGACCATCCGCGGCCTTGTCGGCCGCGTCGAGGAGCGCAGCCCCGTCACGCTGGCGGAATACCGCACCCGGCTCGAGTACAAGCTGCGCGAGGTGCTCGCCGGCACGACGATCGACGAGAGCCGCATCCTGACGGAGGCCGCCATCTTTGCCGACCGCATCGCCGTCGATGAGGAGACCGTCCGTCTGCGCAGCCATCTGGCCCAGCTCGACAGCCTGCTTGCAGGCGGCGGGGCCATCGGCCGCAAGCTCGACTTCCTGCTGCAGGAGATGAACCGCGAGGCCAACACCATCGGCTCGAAGGGCAACGATCTTGAGCAGGCCCGCACCGTCGTGGAGATCAAGGCGGAGCTGGAAAAGATCCGCGAGCAGATCCAGAACATCGAGTGAGCGCGATGCGGCTGATCAACATCGGATTTGGGAACCTGGTCTCTTCGGAGCGGCTGCTGACCATTGTCGGCCCGGACTCCGCTCCAATCAAGCGAATGATCCAGGAGGCGCGCGACCGCGCCATGCTCATTGACGCCAGCTATGGCAGAAAGACCCGCGCCGTGCTCCTGATGGACACGGACCATGTGATCCTTTCGGCGATCCCGCCGGAGACCATTGCCCGCCGTCTGGCTGATCCGTCGGCAGAGCCGGAGCGCGAGGAGGAGGAACAGGCATGAGCCAGGGCAGAATCATCATCGTTTCCGGCCCGTCCGGGGTCGGCAAGGGCACCATCCTTCGGACGGTCATGCAGCAGCACGAGTCGCTGCACTATTCCGTTTCGGCTACTTCTCGCCCCATGCGGCCCGAGGACCGCGAGGGCGTGAGCTATTATTTCGTCTCGCGCGAGCGCTTTGAAGAGATGATCGCGGCAGGGGAGCTTCTGGAGCACGCCTGCTATGCGGGCAACTATTACGGAACGCCCCTGCGCCCCGTAGAGGAAGCGCTGGCGCGCGGCGAAAGCGTCGTTCTCGAGATCGACGTGCAGGGCGCGCTGCAGGTCATGCAGCGCCGGCCGGACGCCATTTCCGTTTTCATCGCTCCGCCGTCCTATGCCGAGCTGAAGCGCCGGCTGGCCGGGCGCGGCGACACGCCGCCGGACATTGCCGCCAGACGCCTGCATATCGCGCTGGAGGAATGCCGTCAGGCAAAGCACTATCAATATACCATCATCAACGATTCCGTCGGGCACGCCGTACAGGAGCTGGAAGCAGTCCTGACCGCGGAGGCCTGCCGCACATCCTATCGCCCACTCAATCTCAAGGAGGAAGACTAATTATGCTGTATCCCGCTATGGCCGATCTGCTCAAGCACATCGACAGCCGCTATCTTCTCGTCAACGTGATCGCGCGCCGCGCGCGCCAGATCTCCATCGAGGCAGAGACGGAGCACATCCCGCTGGAGGATAAGCCTGTGACCATCGCCATCCACGAGGTCGCGGACGGCAAGCTCGCGGCAGTCGTGAAGGAATGAGCCGGAACAAGGCGCGGGCAGAGGTGACCCTGCCGGCGTCTTTTGCCTTTTTCCGCCGGACTGTCCCGGCGACGGCAGCATGATCGCCCGCATTGCGGTCGCTTCGGCCGTGTTCTCCATGGACAAGCCGTTCGATTACCGCATTCCGGACTCCCTGACGCTGCAGCCGGGCCAGCGTGTGCGCGTACCGTTCGGCGCATCGAACCGCCGCACGGAGGGCATCGTTCTCGCCGTGATGCCAGATGGCGCGGAGCGGCCGGACGGCCCGGCGCTCAAGCCCGTCGAGGCGGCGCTCGACCCGGAGCCGCTGCTCTCGCGTGCTGCGCTGCATCTGGCGGCCTTTGTGCGCGAGCGCTATTTCTGCACATTCTATGACGCCGTGCGGGCCATTTTACCGGCAGGCGTCTGGTTTCAGCCGCGTGACCGCTATACCCTTGCGGAGAACGCCGCATGGGACGACCGCTGGCGCAATCCGGCGGCGCAGGCCGTATTCCAAACGCTGCAGACGCTCGGCGGTGCCGCGGAGGAATCCGCGCTGCGCGCCCAGTTTGAGGCGGAGGCCCTGCAGCGGGCGCTGCAGTACCTGCGGCAGAAAAAGCTCGTCACCTGCGAGACGTCCCATCGCCGCCGCGTGAACGATAAAACGGAGCGCATTGCCCTTCTGGCCGTCCCGGCCGAGGAGGCGCGGCGCTTTGCCCAGTCGCATCAGGCGTCCGCTCCCGTGCAGGCGGCGGCCATGGAGCTGCTTGCCACGCTCGGTGAGTGCGCTTGTAAGGAGCTGGGCTATTATACGGGCGCAACGTCCGCCACGCTCCGCAGGCTGGAAAAGCTGGAGCTGCTGACGCTCCGGGAGCAGGAGGTCCTGCCTCCGCCTCCCCCGGCCGCAGCGGCCGATCCGAAGCCGCTCCTGCTCACGCCGCAGCAGCAGGCAGCCTATGACAGTTTGTCTGCCCGCCTGCAGGATGCCTCTCCCGGCACGGCGCTTCTCTACGGCGTGACGGGCAGCGGCAAAACGGTCGCGTATCTCCGCCTGATCGATGATTGCCTTGCCGCCGGGCGCGGTGCGATCGTCCTTGTGCCGGAGATCGCCCTGACGCCGCAGCTCCTGCGGCAGTTTTCCGCACGCTACGGCGCGCGCGTCGCCGTGCTCCACAGCGCCCTGCGCATCAGCGAGCGCTATGAGACGTGGAAGCGCATCCGCTCCGGCGATGCCGACGTGGTGCTCGGTACCCGCTCAGCTGTGTTCGCGCCGGTGCGGGACCTCGGTCTGCTCATTGTGGACGAGGAGCAGGAGCACACCTACCAATCCGAAAATGCACCGCGCTACCATGCCCGCGAGGTCGCGATCTACCGCGGCGCGCAGGAGCATGCGCTGACGGTGCTCGGCTCCGCCACGCCGACGGTCGAGAGCATGTACCGTGCCGTTACGGGCGCTTTTGGCCTGTGCCGCATGACGGAGCGCTATAACGGCAGACCGCTGCCGCCCGTCGAGATCGTCGACATGAAACGCGAGCTGCGCGAGGGCAATGCCTCGATCATCAGCGAGCCGCTGCTGCTGGCCCTGCGCGAAAATCTCCGCCTCGGGCAGCAGTCCATCCTGTATCTCAACCGCCGCGGCACGAGCCGGATGCTGGCCTGCGTCGAATGCGGCAGCGTCCCGATGTGTCCGGGCTGCAGCCTGCCGCTGACGTACCACCATGCGAACGGGCGGCTCATGTGCCACATCTGCGGCCACAGCGAGCCGGTGCCTGCGCGCTGTCCCGTCTGCGGCGGGCATCTGCGCCAGATCGGCTGCGGCACGCAGCGGGTCGAGGAGCAGCTGCAGAATTTGCTGCCCGGCGTCGGCGTGCTGCGCATGGATGCAGACACCGTCTCGGCAGTCAATACCCATGAAAAGCTGTTCCGGCGCTTCCGCGAGGAGCGCATCCCCATCCTGCTCGGCACGCAGATGGTGGCAAAGGGACTGGATTTTGAGAATGTCACGCTCTCGGCCGTGCTGGACGCCGACCTCTCGCTCTATGCGTCCGACTATCGCGCCGCGGAGACGACGTTCAGCCTGATCGCGCAGGTCGCGGGCCGGGCCGGGCGCGGAAAATTGGGCGGCAGGGCGATCCTGCAGACCATGACGCCGCAGAACCAGACCATCCGCTTTGCTGCGGAGCAGAACTATGACGCCTTTTTCGAGGCAGAGCTGCCGCTGCGCCAGCTGCGCGGCTGCCCGCCCTATCGCGACCTGCTCACCGTGACGTTCCACGGCCGGGAGGAGGAGCGCGTCTGGCAGGCGGCGCTGGCATTCCGTGCGCGGCTGGACGGCCTGCTGCATTCCGAATTCTACCGCGGGGAAACCGCTGCCGTGCTTGGCCCGGCCCCGGCCTCCGTTGCGCGGATCAATTATCATTATCGCTGCCGCCTGACGCTTAGCTGCGTCAATACGCGACGGCTGCGGGAGCTTCTGGCGTTCCTTGTGCGCGAATTCGCAAAGGATCGCAGCTTCCGGGGCGTCGGCGCGTTTGTGGATGTCAACGGCAGAGAATAAAGGGGAATCACGATGGCACTGAGGAATATTTTGACCGTAGAGGAGCCTGTGCTGCACAAGACGGCACGGCCCGTGACGCGCTTTGACGCCCACCTCGGCGAGCTGCTTGACGATATGAGGCAGACGCTGACCAATGCGGGGGGCGTCGGCCTTGCAGCGCCGCAGATCGGCATCCTGCGCCGCGTCGTCGTAGTCGATGACGACGGCGAGCTGATCGAGCTCGTCAATCCGGAGATTTTGGAGACCTCCGGCGAGCAGGACGGCATGGAGGGCTGCCTGAGCGTCCCCGGCCGCTACGGTATGGTCAAGCGTCCGGAATTTGTGCGTCTGCGCGCGCAGGACCGCGACGGCAACTGGTTCGAGGCGGAGGGCGAGGGCCTGACGGCGCGCTGCTTCGCCCATGAATGCGACCACCTCGACGGGCATATCTATACGGAAAGAGCCTATCACATGCTCACGGATGAGGAAATGGCCGAGCTGGAGGAGGAAGCATGAGAGTCGTCTTTATGGGCACGCCGCAGATCGCGGCGGACTGCCTGTCCCGCCTGATCGCGGACGGCTTTGACCTCGTCGGCGTCTACACGAAGCCGGATATGCCGAAGAACCGCGGCATGAAGCTCGCCATGTCCGAGGTCAAGGAGGTCGCGCTGGCTGCGGGGCTGCCGGTCTATCAGCCCGCGACGTTCCGCGATGATGCCGCCGTGGAGGAGCTTCGCGCCCTGCGCCCGGACGTCATTGCCGTCGTGGCCTATGGCAAAATTCTGCCGCAGCGCGTGCTGGACATCCCGAAGCTCGGCTGCATCAACATCCACACGAGCATCCTGCCTGCGCTGCGCGGCTCGGCCCCGGCGCAGTGGGCCATTCTGAACGGTCTGGACGAGACCGGCGTGACGGCGATGTACCTCTCGGCCGGAATGGATGAGGGCGACATCATCGAAATTCGGAAAACGCCCATCGAGCCGCTGGAGAATTCCACGGCCCTGCTGGCGCGGCTGGCCGCCATCGGTGCGCCGCTGCTGTCCGATACGCTGCATGCCATCGAGGCGGGTACGGCGACCCGCACACCGCAGGATCCGTCCAAAGCAACGCTGGCCCCGATGCTCTCGAAGGAACTTTCGCCCATCGACTGGACGAAGTCTGTCCGGCACATCGTCGATCAGGTGCGCGGCCTTGATCCGTGGCCCGTCGCCACGGCGGACCTGAACGGCACGCATTTCAAGATTTACGGGGCGCAGCCCGCGCCCGGTCATACGGACAAGGCCCCCGGCACGCCGGTCGCCCTCACGAAGCAGGGCCTGACCGTCGCCTGCGGGAACGGCGAGCTTGTGCTGCTGACGCAGCTGCAGGCTCCCGGCGGGAAGCGCATGGCTGCGCCGGATTATTTCCGCGGCCACCCCATCGAACTCTGAGATGGCGGGCGCAAGAGACGCGGCGCTGCGGGCGCTCATCGCCTTCCGCCGCGACGGTGCATGGCCGGAGAGCGCCCTGAAAGACGTGCTGCGCGGGATGGACCGCCGCGAGGCGGCGCTGGCTACCCGGCTGTGCAACGGCGTGCTGCAGAACCGCATGCTGCTCGACCACTGGCTGAGCGGCTTCGTGCGCGGCAAGCTGCAGCCCGTCGTGCGCGATATCCTGCGGCTGGCCGCCTATCAGCTCTGTTTCCTGGACCGCATCCCGCCCTCGGCGGCGGTGAACGAGGCCGTGGAGCAGACGCGCCGTCTGGCCAACCAGCAGGCGGCCCGTCTGGTCAACGGCGTGCTGCGCAATTTGCTGCGGGCCATGCCGCTGGCGCTGCCGGACGACCTGAGCCTGCGCTACAGCCACCCGGAGCCCATCGTGCGCCTGTTTCTGGCGCAGTTCGGCCGGGAGGAGACAGAGCGCATTCTGCAGACCGACAACGAGGCCCCGCAGACCGTGCTGCAGGTCAATCCGCTGCGCGGCGATGCCGCTGCGCTGCTGGAGGAGCTGCCCGGTGCGCAGCCGCATCCGTGGCTGCCGGGCTGCCTGACGGTCTCCGGCCCTGTGGAGCAGACGGCTGCCTTCCGCGAGGGGCGCGTGTATGTGCAGGACGCGGCGGCTCATTTGGCCGTGGCCGTTTCCGGCATCGAGCCGGGTATGCGCGTGCTTGACTGCTGCGCGGCGCCGGGCGGGAAGAGCTTTGCCGCCGCGCTGCAGATGCAGAATCGCGGTACGCTGTATTCCTGCGATATCCACCCGCACCGTCTCGACCTTATCGAGCGCGGCGCAGAGCGGCTGGGCATCTCCATTCTGGAGACCCACCTGCAGGACGCCTCGCAGCCCGTGCCCGCATGGCGCAGCGCGATGGACGTCGTGCTGGCCGATGTGCCGTGCTCCGGACTCGGCGTTATCCGGAAAAAGCCGGATATCCGCTATCACGAGCCCTCGGCGGAGCTGCCCGCCCTGCAGCGCGCCATTCTTGCGCAGCAGGCGGAATATGTCCGCCCCGGCGGCGTGCTGCTCTACAGCACCTGCACGATCCTGCGCCGGGAAAACGAGGCTGTGGCGGAGGACTTCCTGCGCACGCATCCGGACTTCGTCCCGGAAAACGCACCGTGGCCCGAGGGCTCCGGCATCGCGCCGGGGACGATGGTCACGCTGCTTCCGGGGCAGCATGAGACAGACGGCTTCTTTATCTGCAAATTCAGGAGGAAACCTTGAAAGACATCAAATCCATGACGCTGGCGGAGCTGGGGGCCGAGCTGAAAGCGCTCGGCGAGCCTGCGTTCCGTGCCAAGCAGATCTACCGCTGGATGCACCGCGGCGTGCGCGATTTTTCGGAGATGACGGATATCTCCCGCAGCCTGCGCGAGCGGCTCACGGCGGAGTATACGCTCGTCTCGCCGACGGTCGCGCGGCGGCTGCAGTCGCAGAAGGACGGAACCATCAAATACCTCTGGCGTCTAATGGACGGAAACTGCGTGGAAAGCGTGCTCATGCGCTACCATTACGGCAATACGATCTGCATTTCCTCCGAGGTCGGCTGCCGCATGGGCTGCGCCTTCTGCGCCTCGACGCGCGGCGGACTGGTCCGCCGTCGGAAATGCTGGATCAGGTGTTGTTTTCGCAGCTGGATTCCGGCCTGCCCATCTCGCACATCGTGCTCATGGGCATCGGCGAGCCGCTGGATAATTATGACAACGTGCGCCGCTTCCTCGAGCTCGTCAATTCGCCCGAGGGGCTGAACATCGGCATGCGGCACATCAGCCTTTCCACCTGCGGGCTGGTCGATCAGATCGACCGGCTGGCCGGGGAGGACCTGCAGCTGACGCTCTCCGTGTCGCTGCACGCGCCGGTGGACGAGGTCCGCAGCAGCATCATGCCCGTGAACCGGCGCTGGCCGGTGCAGGAGCTCCTCGATGCCTGCCGCCGCTACTTTGAAAAGACCGGGAGAAGAATCTCCTTTGAATATGCCATGATCCGCGATGTCAACGACACGCCGGAGATGGCAAAGCAGCTCATCCGCCGCCTGCGCGGGATCGCGGCGCATGTGAACCTCATCCCGCTGAACGACGTGGCGGAAAGCCCGCTGAAGCCGAGCCTGCCGGAGACGGTGCTGCGCTTCCAGAAAACGCTGGAGGCCAGCGGCATCCCCGCCACGGTGCGGCGGACGCTCGGCAGCGACATCAACGCCTCCTGCGGCCAGCTCCGCAGAAATTACGAGGCGGAAAAACCAAAAGAAGGGAGCGGAATGGATGGAAGCATGGGGACTGACGGACACGGGAAACGTGCGTGAGGAAAATCAGGACTTTTACCGCATGGAGCGCCTTGGCCCGGAGACGCTGCTCGCCGTCGTGTGCGACGGCATGGGCGGCGCGCGTGCCGGGAATGTGGCCAGCCGCCTTGCCTGCGAGGTCTTCTGCGGCGAGGTCTGCCGCTCTCTGCGCGATGGGATGACCGAGGCGGAGGAGCAGGACGTGCTGTGTACGGCGGCGAAGCTGGCCAATATCTCCGTCTATGAGCATGCGCAGCTCAGCGAGGAGTTCCGCGGCATGGGCACGACGCTCGTGGCTGCCCTCGTCCGCGGCCTGCGCGTGGAGATTGTGAACATCGGCGACAGCCGGGCCTATCATCTCGGGGCGGACGGCATCCGCTGCGTCACCGTGGATCACTCTCTTGTGGAGCTGATGGTGCAGCGTGGTGAGCTGACGCACGAGCAGGCCAAGAACCACCCGAGCAAGAATCTCATCACCCGCGCGGTCGGCACGGAAAAGCAGGTCGCCGCCGATGTGTTCTCCCTCACGGCGGAGCCGGGCGACTGCCTGCTGCTGTGCTCGGACGGCCTTTCGAACCAGATGGCCGATCAGGAGATCTTATTTGAAGTCGTGCACGGCGCACAGAAGGCAGACTGCTGCCAGCGCCTGCTGGATATCGCAAAAAGCCGGGGCGCGCCCGATAACGTGACCTCTGTGCTCATTGCACTGTAACAAAGATAGGCCGCTCTGCGGTATCTGAGATTGAATCCGGCTTCCGTTCGCCGCTGAGAACGGGCCGCGCACGCGGAAGGAGTTGCCATGGAAAATTACTTAGGAAGGCTGCTGGATAACCGCTATGAGATCCTCGAGGTCATCGGGACAGGCGGGATGGCAGTTGTATATAAAGCACTGGATCACCGTCTGAACCGCTTGGTCGCCGTGAAGATCCTCAAGGATGAGTTCTCGCGCAATCAGGAGTTCCGCCGCCGCTTCCATGCGGAGTCGCAGGCCGTCGCCATGCTGTCGCACCCGAATATCGTCAGCGTTTACGACGTGTCCCGCTCCGGCGACGTGGACTATATCGTCATGGAGCTGATCGAAGGCATCACACTCAAGCAGTATCTGGAGAAGAAGGGCTGCCTCAACTGGCGCGAGACGCTGCATTTTGCCATGCAGATCGCCAAGGCGCTCGAGCACGCCCACAGCCGCGGCATTGTCCATCGCGATATCAAGCCGCACAATATCATGATCCTGAAGGACGGCAGCATCAAGGTCGCCGACTTCGGCATCGCGCGCATCGCCTCGGCACAGAGCACGCTGACGCGTGAGGCGCTCGGCTCCGTGCACTATATCTCGCCGGAGCAGGCCAAGGGCGCGTGGGTGGACGACCGGTCCGATCTCTATTCCCTCGGCGTCGTCATGTATGAGATGCTCACGGGCCGCACGCCCTATGACGGCGAGACGCCCGTCTCCGTCGCCATCCAGCACATCAACGGCGGCGCGCCGCTGCCCAGCACGCTCGTCACCGGTATCCCGCGCGGCCTCGAGCAGATCACGATGCACGCGATGACGGCGGATCTCAATAAACGCTATAAGAGCGCGACGGAGATGCTGGCGGATCTCGAGGAGTTCCGCAAGGACCCGAACACGACGTTCGATTTTACGCACCGGCAGGGCGGGATTGACATGGAGCGGCTGCTCCACGACCCGGACTATCTGCCGAAGAGCCTCGGCGTGAGCGCGGCGAAAAACCGCGCGAAAAAGGCCATCGCGGGCAAAAAGCAGGAGCGCGAAGCGCCGAAGGCGCAGAACGCGCCCAAGGCCGACGCGCCGGAAAAGCGCGGCAGCCGCATCGCGGTCATCGCAGGCA
>OHNR01000458.1_pt1 | contig 10708 bp, 7 predicted proteins | sample 1569651 | NCBI WGS metagenome assembly OHNR01 (sample SAMEA3879502, study PRJEB24766) | human gut metagenome | biome: human-associated habitat; feature: feces | place: USA | collected 1985/1987 | reverse complement strand
GTGCTGATCCGCCATTTTGACCGCCAGACCCTCTACACCCGCCTCATCGACGAGATGATCCCCAAGGAGACCACCAGCGAAAAGACCGACACCAGCAGCTGGAAATATCGCGCCAAGCAGCTGCTGAACTGGGTCAATCAGAAGGAGGATGAGCAGCAATGAGCACCGCGCCCAAAAAGCCCGACGGCACCAAGCCCGCCATCAAGCCCGCAGGCGGTATGCTCAATGACCGCCGCATCCGCCTGCTGCTGGCCATCATCGGTGCCATCATTGCCTGGATGGCGGTTACCATCGTCGTCCAGCCCGGCACCACCAAGACCATCTCCAATGTCCCGGTGGATTTCACCTATGATTCCTCTGCCTATACTTCCCGCGGCCTGAGTATCGTCAGCGCCCCGGAAAAGTTCGTCAACCTGAAGCTCTCCGGCGACGGCTACACCATCGGCAGCCTGCAGGCCTCCGATTTTGTGGTCTATCCGGACTGGTCCAGCGTGCGGGACAGCGGCGAGAAGAACCTGCGTTTGCAGGTGCGGAGCCAGAGCACCCTGCTCACCGGTGTGTCCGTCTCCATCGACGGCGACAACACCGTGGACGTGGTGTTCGATGTGGTGGAAGAAAAGACCCTGCCTATCCAGGTGACGACGAATTACCTGAAGATAGCAGACGGCTATATCCTCTACGGCACCGACATCTCGAAGGAGACGGTGACGCTCTCCGGACCCAGCACTGAGCTGAGCCAGGTGGAGACCTGCACCGCCGAGGTGACCTACAACGGCGAGCTGACCAGCCCCGTCACTCTGGACACCAGCCTGCGTTTTTACACCCGCAGCGGCAGGGAGGTGGAATTTGAGTATACTACTCTGGAAACGGACAGCGTCGAGGTCACGCTGCAGGTGTATAAGCTGGCCACCCTGCCGGTGGAAGTCAGCTTTATCAACGCGCCCCGCGACTTTGACCCCTCGGTGCTGGTCTACTCCCTGAGCAAAAAGACCCTCAATGTGGCCGGCCCGGAGTCCCAGATCGACCGTCTGTCCACCCTGTCGGTGGGTACCATCGACCTTTCCACCTTTGCACTGGATAAGGTGTACGAAATGCCCATCGAACTGCCCAGCGGTATCCGTCTGCTGGACAACATCTCCAGCATCACGGTCAGCTTCGACAGCTCCCGTCTGGAAACCAAGACCATGAACCTGCCCGCCAGCTGTGTGCAGGTCATCAACCTGCCCTCCACCTACACCCTGACCGTGGAGACGGAGCGGCTGATGAACGTCACCCTCTGCGGCCCGGCCGGTTCGCTGGAAGCACTGAATCCGGAACAGGTGGTCATTGAGATCGACGCCGACGACTTCTATGTCGCCATCGGCCAGCAGAACATCGCCTGCCGCCTCTATGTGCCGGCCAACGACAAAATTTTTGCGCTGGGCAGCTATGTGGTGCAGTGCAAGATAGAAAGTAACTGAGTATATGATCCTGATCCATGATATTCGCCTGCCCCTCTCCGCCGGGGAGCCGCAGGCCTACGAAAAAGCCCTCCGCCTCGCCCGCATCCCCCGGGGAAAGGTGAGCCATCTGGGCATCGCCCGGCTCTCGGTGGACGCCCGCCACGGCCAGCCCAAGCTGGTGTACACCGTGGCCGTGACCCTGAAAGAGGAGAGGGAAGAGGCCGCCTGTGCGGGTGCTTCCCGCAGCGTCACCGTCCGGGGCAAGACCGATCTCTCGGTGCAGAACGGCACTCTGCCGCTGACGCACCGGCCTGTGGTCTGCGGCCTCGGCCCGGCGGGCCTCTTTGCGGCGCTGCTGCTGGCCCGTCAGGGCTACCGGCCCATCGTGCTGGAACGCGGCCCGGCGCTGGATGAGCGCGTCAAGGCCGTGGAGCATTTCTCCGCCACCGGTGAGCTGGACGAGAACGCCAACATCCAGTTCGGCGAGGGCGGCGCCGGAACCTTTTCGGACGGTAAGCTCACCACCCGCATCGGCGACGAGCTCTGCGGCTTCGTGACCGAAGTGTTCCTCGAGCACGGCGCGCCGAAGGAAATTGCCTGGCAGCAGAAGCCCCATGTCGGCACCGACCTGCTGCGGGGCGTCATCACTTCGATTCGAAAAGAGATCGAGTCGCTGGGCGGTGAAGTCCACTTCAACACAACCCTCACCGGCTTCGAGCGGCGGGATGGCCAGCTCGTCGGCATCCAGACCACGGACGGTGCGTTCCCCTGTGAGGCGCTGGTGTTCGCGGTGGGCCACTCGGCCCGCGACACCTTCGGGATGCTGATGGACAGCGGCCTCGTGCTGGAGTGCAAGCCCTTCAGCGTCGGCTTCCGGGCAGAGCATCTCCAATCGGAAATCGAAAAGAGCCTCTACCACGAGGCGGCGGGCCATCCGGCCCTGCCGCGCGGCGAATATCAGCTTTCGCAGCATGTTGAAAAACGGTGCGTTTATACGTTCTGTATGTGTCCGGGCGGCCAGGTGGTGGCTTCGGCCAGCGAAAAGGGACGCGTCGTGACCAACGGCATGAGCTACCACGCCCGCAGCGGCAGGAATGCCAACGCGGCCGTGGTGGTCAGCGTGGGCGGTGAAGACTTCGGCAACGACCCTCGGAAGGCCATCGCCTTCCAGCGGGAGCTGGAAGCCCGGGCCTATGCGGCAGGCCGTCCCGGCGGAGAGTATGCTGCCCCGGCGGAGAACATCCAGAGCTTTTTGGAAGGCAGGGGCCGGCTGAACATTGGCCGCGTCCAGCCCACCTATGACCGGGGCGTCGTCGCTGCGGACCTCGGCGCGTTGCTGCCGACCGAACTGGCCGACACCCTGCGGGCCGGTCTGCGGGCTTACGAGCGGAAAATTGCGGGTTACACCGCCCCCGAGGCCATTCTGACCGGCCTCGAGACCCGTACCAGCAGCCCGGTGCGGCTGAAACGGGAAGAAAATTTTGAATGCGCCCAGCTGGCAGGATTGTATCCCTGCGGTGAGGGTGCCGGATATGCGGGCGGCATCATGAGTGCCGCCGTCGATGGCCTGCGGGTGGCCCGCGCCATCATCAGCCGGTACAGCCCGGCAGAAGGGTGAGAAGTTGAATGACTGATCGTGAAAACGATTTTAACCGCACGGCGCAGGACGGCGAGGGCCGTCAGGTGCAGCAGGAGCTGGAACGCCAGCTCCGCGAGCTGGGCGACACCATGTCCGACTCCTTCCGCCACGGCTTTGAGGGCCGGGGCGAGGAGATCGGCGACCGTGTGTGGGATGTGGGCCGCGCCGCAGTGAACGCCGCCGGTTATGGCATCTCGGAGGCAGGCCGGGCCTTTCAGGCCGGAAAACAGGAGTACCAGAAGCGGGCCGAGGAGGCCAGAAGCAGCGCCAGCGCCAGCGGGATGACCGACTGGGCGCGCAATTTCTTTGCGAAGAAGCCGGAACCGACGGCCATCGAGAATATTCGCACCAGCGCCAAAAAGCGCCACAGTGCAGGCGTCGCCATGCTGGCGACCGGCATCACCTTCGCCGTCATCTTCGGCATCACGGCCATCGCCTGCTTCGGCACGGCGGGGGCGTTCACGTCCGGCGGCGTGATAGTGGCGGCTGATATGACGGTCCTCAGTGCCATCGGTGATCTCGCACTGGGTGCTATCGCGGTGACGGGGTGGTGCTCTGCCGCTGTGACCGCTGTGTTCGGCTGGCTGACCGCAGCGGGCGCGTCCCGTATGAAGGCCGCCAAGACCCTGGAGCTCTACGCCGATACCGCCGAGGGCTTCGACTGGCACAAGGGCCTGTCCCTCTCCATGCTGGCCGACCTGACGCATAAAAAGAAGACCAAGGCACTCAAGATGCTGCGGAAATTCATCCACAAGGGCTGGCTCAGTGCCTGGCTGGACGAGAAAAACGACAAGCTCTACCTGACGGCAGAGGACTACCGCGCTGCACAGGAAAATCAGCCCCAGCCCGAACCGGAAAAAGCGCCGGAACAGGCCGGAGAAGTCCCCCTGAACCTCGAGACGACCCGCCGCTTTGCGCAGGTGCTCGAGAAGGAGCAGGGACTCATGGAGGATGAGCGGGCTGTGGAGGAGTTGCAGCATATGCAGAAGACCACCGAGTCCATCTGTGCCTGGCTGGAAGCCCACCCTGAGAGCCTGCCTAAGGCCCGCCGCTTTGCGGAATACTATATCCCCACCACCCTCAAGCTCCTGCACACCTACAACGACGTGCAGAGCCAGCAGGGCGAGAACGCGGAGGCCATCCGCCGGGATATTGCGGGCATCCTGCACACCCTGAATCAGGCTTATGATAACCTCTACGATAAGCTTTTGTCGGACATGGCACTGGACGTTTCCAGCGAGATCGCTGCGCTGCAGGGGATGCTGGCGAACGATGGTCTGGCCGGGGAGGGATTGCGATGACCTACCGGGCCTGGAACACCAAGACCGTTGACCGCGCCGCCCTGAAAGAGCTGACAGCGGCCATCGCCCAGCAGAACACCGAAGAGCTGGAATACCAGAATATGGACGAAGAGTGGAGCGAGGAAAAGTACCGCTCTGTCCTCGCGGTCCAGCAGAAAGAAGCCGGCCTGCTGGCCGGCATCCTCGCTGCCCGGGGCATCACCGACCCCGCCGAGGCGCTGACCCTTCTGGCGGGAGAAGAAGAGCTGAGCGACCCCATGCTACTGACCGACATGGACAAAGCCTGTGAGCGCATCCTGCGGGCCATCGACGAAGGGGAGACGATCGTCGTCTTCGGCGACTACGACGTGGACGGTGTGACCGCCACGGCCCTGCTCTATCAGCACCTGAAAGGGATGGGCGCCGCCGTCAAGTGTATGCTGCCCAGCCGGGAGGGCGACGGCTACGGCCTCTCGAAGAACGCGATCCAGTCGATTTACGATAAGGGCTGCCGCCTCATCGTCACGGTGGACAACGGCATCTCTGCCGTAGAGGAAGCCGCATTCGCGGACAGCCTCGGCATCGACCTCATCATCACAGACCACCATCTGCCCCACGACACCCTGCCCCAGGCAGTGGCCATCGTGGACCCCCGCCGTGCCGACGACCACAGCCCCTTCAAGGGCCTGTGCGGCGCGGGCGTGGCCTTCAAGCTCTGCGCCGCGCTGGATGGCTGCCCGCCGGAAGAGATGCTGGAATACTGCGGCGACCTCGCCGCTGTTGGCACCGTGGCCGACGTCATGCCCCTGACAGGGGAGAACCGCACCATCGTCAAAGCAGGTCTGCGCCAGCTGCAAAATACGGACAGACCCGGCTTCTGCGCCCTTTTGGAAGAAGTGGGCCTTGCAGGCAAGCCGGTGACGGCAGAAAACATCAGCTACGCCATCGCGCCCCGCCTTAATGCGGCGGGCCGGATGGACAGCGCCGTGACCGCTTTGCAGCTGGTGCTCTGTGAAGACGAAGACCGGGCGGTCGAATTGGCTCATAAGCTGAGTGACATCAACATCCAGCGGCAGGAGACGGAGATGGAGATCGTCAAAGCCGCGCAGGAGCTGCTGGACGCTGAGCCGGAACGCCTCGAAGATCGGGTCATCCTGCTCTGGGGCAAAGACTGGCATCCCGGCGTCATCGGCATCGTGGCCTCCCGCCTTGTGGAAAAGACCGGACGCCCGGTCATCGTGGTGTCGGTGGATGAGCACGGCGAGGGCAAGGGCAGCGGCCGCAGCGTGCAGGGCTTCAACCTGCACGAGTGCATCGCCTCCTGCGCCGACATCCTGCTCCGCTTCGGCGGCCATGCCATGGCAGCGGGCCTCTCGGTGCGGGAAGAGGATCTGCAGACGCTCCGCCAGCGGCTCAACGACTGGGCGGCCCGGGAGTGTCCCGTGCTGCGCACCCCGCCGCTGGAATGTGATCTATCCGTCCACCTCGACCGTCTGACGGTGGAGAGCGTCCGCCGCCTCGACCAGCTGGCACCCTACGGTGCCGACAACCCCAGCCCGGTCTTCGTGCTGGAAATGGCTGTCGTGGAGGGCGTCTACGCCGTCTCGGAGGGCAAGCACTGCCGCCTGCGTCTGCGGCAGGGCAATTCCAGCATCTACGCCGTCTGGTTCGGGATGCACCCGGAACAGGTGCCTTACTCAACGGGCGACGTCGTGGACGCAGCCATCAGCCTTTCGGTCTACGATTCGCCCCGGGGCGCACAGCTGTCGGGCCGCATCATCGAGCTGCACCCGGCGGGCCTCGGCAACACAGCTGCAGAGCAGGCCGCGCTGGTGCAGGCGCTGCGCCGGGGTACGCCCCTGACGCCGGAGCAGAAGGAGAGCATCGCCCCGGAGCGCAGCCATATCATCACCGTTTATCGGGAGCTGCAGGCGCGGCGCTGGCACGCCGAAGACCTGCAGCCCCTGTTTGCAAAACTCGGCGAGGAGAACACCGGCCGGACGCTGGTGGCCGTCGCCGCGCTGGAACAGGTCGGCCTCATCACAGCGGCTGACCGGGGCGGGGCAAAGTTCTGGGAACTCGTGCCTGCCACCGGAAAGAAGAACCTTGCCGATGCGCCCATCCTGAAATGTCTGGAGGAACGATAAAGATGCCTGAGGGAAAGAAACCTATCCTCCCCTCGCCCGCAGCACCGGCTGCGGCGAAAGAGGACAGCTACTCTGCAAAGACCCATCTCCACCAGCCCGTGCCGGTGACGGAGATGGCTACCGTGGCCGCAACGGCCCTGCCGGCCAACGCCCCTGAGGGGACCCTTCCCTCGGAGGTGCGGCCCGAGATCGTGACCTGGGAGAAGCTGGTGGAGGCCATCAAAGCCAGCGGCAAAGCCTACAATATGGCCATGATAGAAAAGGCTTACGACCTGGCCAACGACGCCCACAAGGGGGTCTGCCGCCGCAGCGGTGAGCCCTATATCTGCCACCCGCTGGCTGTGGCCCGCCTCGTGCTGGACCTCGGCATGGACAGCGAGAGCATTGCCGCCGCCCTGCTCCATGATGTGGTGGAGGACACCCCCACCACGCTGACCGACCTGACCGCCGCTTTCGGCGAAGAGGTGGCTGCGCTGGTGGACGGCGTCACCAAGCTGACCAAGATCCAATTTTCCAATATCGAAGAGCTGCAGGCCGAGAACCTGCGCAAGATGCTGCTGGCCATGAGCCGTGACGTCCGCGTCATGATCATCAAGCTCTGTGACCGCCTGCACAATATGCGCACCGGCGACGCATGGCCGGAGCAGAAGCGCCGCGACAAGGCCCGGGAGACCATGGAGGTCTACGCCCCCATCGCCAACCGTCTGGGCATCCTGAACGTCAAGGAGGAGCTGGAAGATCGCAGCCTCCACTACCTCGACCCCGTGGGCTACGAGGAGATCAACAAGATGCTCAGCGAGCGCGCGGGCGACGAGTTTCTGGCCAGCGTGTCGGGCGTCATCAAGAGCCGCCTCGAGGAGAGCGGCATCGAGGGCGCGACCATCAAGCGGAGAGTCAAGAGCATCTACGGCATCTACCGCAAGACCATCATGCAGAACAAGTCCTTTGATGAAATTTACGACATCTACGCGGTGCGCATCATCCTGGACACCCTGGCTGAGTGCTACAGCACCCTGGGCCTCATCCACGATATGTACCACCCGCTGCCCAACCGCTTCAAAGACTATATCTCTACCCCCAAGCCCAACGGCTACCAGAGCCTCCACACCACCGTCATCGGCCACGAGGGCATCCCCTTTGAGGTGCAGATACGCACCCGCACCATGGACGAGCAGGCCGAGTACGGCGTTGCCGCCCACTGGAAGTATAAAGAGGGCCTCGAGGGCCACGATAAACTGGATGAGCGGCTGGCATGGGTCAGCCAGCTGCTGGAAAACCAGCGCGTCAGCGAGGATTCCGGCAACCTGCTCCACGATTTGAAGAGCGACCTGCTGCCGGAGGAGGTCTTTGCCTTCACCCCGAAGGGCGACGTCATCAACCTGCCTGCGGGCGCAAACTGCATCGACTTTGCCTACGCTATCCACTCTGCCGTCGGCAACCGGATGGTGGGCTGTAAGGTCAACAACCGCATCGTCCCCATCGACCATGTCGTGGCGACGGGTGAAATTATCGAAGTCATCCTCGGCCCGGCGGACAAAGGCCCCAGCCGCGACTGGCTCAAGATCGTGCGCACCAGCGAGGCCAAGAGCAAGATACGCAACTGGTTCAAGAAGATGCGCCGCGAAGAGAACATCCAGCAGGGCCGCGACGCGCTGGCCAAAGAGCTGCGCCGGGAGATGATCTTCATCCCCGACGACCAGCTGGATGAGTTCGTGGGCAGCTGCAGCCGTCGTCTGCGCCAGAACAACGCGGAGGAAATTTACGCTGCCATCGGCTACGGCGGCATGACCATCGCCAACTGCCTGCCCAAGCTCAAAGAGGAGTGGCAGAAGCTCAAGGCCGCCGAGGCTGCTGAGAATAAGTCGGTGGAGGATCTGCCGAAGGTCGATTTGAGCCGCGTCCACGCCACTGACGGCGTAGTGGTGGAGGGCTTCGATAACACCCCCATCAAGTTTGCAAAGTGCTGCTCGCCCCTGCCCGGCGACCCCATCGTGGGCTTCATCACCCGGGGCTTCGGCGTCTCCATCCACAAGCAGAGCTGCGCCAACGCGGTGTCCAGCATGAAAGACCCCTCCAACGCCCCCCGCTGGGTCAAGGCTTACTGGGCCGACAGCGTCAAGGACAGCTACAAGGCCGGTCTGGAGATCATCGCCCTCAACCGCAACGAGCTGCTGTCCGATGTGCTGGCCGCGCTGGCTGACATCCGCGTCCCCATCTACGCCATGAACGCCCGTCAGGTGGAGAACAACTGTGCCGTCATCAGCCTGACCATCGGCATCAACAATACAGAGCACCTCAACCGGGTCGTGGCCCGTCTGTCCAAAGTCAAGGATGTGCTCAAGGTAACAAGGAGCTAATATGCGTGCAGTCATTCAGGCCGTATCCTCGGCCAGCGTCCGGGTCAACGGCGGCGAGCCGCGCCCCATCGGCCCTGGCCTCGTCATCCTGCTGGGCGTCAAGGACACCGATACTCTCGACATCGTGCCGAAACTGGCTGAAAAATGCGCGGGCCTGCGCATTTTCAAGGACGAAAACGACAAGCTGAACCTCAGCGCAAAGGACCTCGGGTACTCTGCACTGGTGGTGAGTCAGTTCACCCTCTACGGCGACACGAAGAAGGGCTTCCGTCCCAGCTTCATCAAGGCGGCAAGACCGCCGCTGGCTGTGGACGCCTACGAGCTGTTCCTCGCCGAGATGAACAAGCAGGGCCTCAAGGATGTCCAGCACGGCGAGTTCGGTGCGGATATGCAGGTGTCGCTGGTCAACGAAGGCCCCTGCACCATCGTCATCGACACCGACGAGTGGCATAAAGGAGAAAAATAAACCATGAAGGCATTTCATCTGGTCGGCCCTGCGCCGTTTTACACCAACAGTTTCCTGCTCATCTCGGACGCAGGCAACGCGGTGGTCATCGACCCCGCCGCCGAGGTGCAAGAGTACGATAAGATCTTAAAGGAGCACGGCGGCAAGCTGAGCCTTATCCTCTGCACCCACGGCCACTATGACCATGTCGGCGCGGTGGCCGCGCTGAAAAAGGCGACGGGCTGCAAGGTCTATATGGACCCGGTTGACGCGCAGGGCAGCCAGCTGCTGCCGCTGACGCCCGACGTCCTCACCGACAACTGGCCCGCGAACGACGAGCTTACCATTGATGAGCTGACGTTTAAAATCTACCACACGCCCGGCCACACCGGGGGCGGCGTCTGCCTGTCCTGCTACGGGCTGCTGTTCAGCGGCGACACGCTGTTTGCAGGCTCCTGCGGGCGGACGGATTTCCCCGGCGGCAGCATGCAGGAGATGGCAAAAAGCCTGTCCCTGCTGGCAGAGCTGCCGCTGCCGGATGCAACAAAAGTCCTGCCCGGACATGAGGGCTTTTCCACCCTCGGGCAGGAGCGCAGCACCAATCCTTACATGAATGGGGCATGGTACTAATGCAGATTATTTTACGCGGCCCCGCAGCGGGCTATGAGGCCGAACACACCGCACGGCTGTTTTTCCCCGACGCAGAGAAGGCGGAAAATCTGCCGCGGGACAGTGATTTTGTGCTGGCACAGAGCCATCTCTGCACCGACACGATCCTGCTGCGCCTGCACGGCAGGCTATCCTGGAAGATCGCCCTGCGCCCGCAGGGCGCAGACCCTGAGTACACGCTCTGCCGCCTTTTGTACACGCTGCTGGGGGAGGTCACCGGCAGCACGCCGCCCTGGGGCATGATGACCGGTGTGCGCCCGGTGCGCATCATTCACGACATGCGCGCAAGCGGTGCCACGGAGGATGAGATCCGCGCACGGTTCCTTGACCACTTTGCCTGCACACCGGAGAAATTCGCGCTGGCCCTCGGCATTGCCGACCTGCAGAAGCCGGTGCTGGACGCCGCTGACCCGATGGATTGCAGCGTCTACGCGGGCATCCCGTTCTGCCCGACGCGGTGCAGCTATTGCAGCTTTGTCTCCCGCACGGTGGGGGACAAGGCGACCCGCGCCCTCGTCCAGCCCTATGTGGACAAGCTCTGCGCGGAGCTGACCGCTATCCGCGAGACCGCGGACCGCTGCGGGCTGCATATCCGCACGTTCTACATCGGCGGCGGTACGCCGACGAGTTTGTCCGCCGCGCAGCTCGAGCAGCTTATGTCCCACATTGCCAAAACGTTTGATTTAGCGAAGCTGGACGAGTACACTGTCGAGGCGGGCCGCCCCGACT
>OHNR01000451.1_pt1 | contig 10759 bp, 8 predicted proteins | sample 1569651 | NCBI WGS metagenome assembly OHNR01 (sample SAMEA3879502, study PRJEB24766) | human gut metagenome | biome: human-associated habitat; feature: feces | place: USA | collected 1985/1987 | reverse complement strand
CCAGCAGGGAAGAATTTCTGGAAAAAGGCTTCAAGGACGCATCTCTAAACAAAATCGTCGCGGAGGCGGGCTTCACGAAAGGTGCCTTCTACGGCTATTACCCGGATAAGACCGCTCTGTTTGAAGACCTTGTGGGCGAGACCGCAAGCGAGCTGCTCACCCGCTTCAAGGCGGCACAGGATGATTATTTTGACCTTGTCCCGGAGGGGAGAGCAAAAGACAGTCTGGAGCTTTCCACCCAGCACCTGCACGAGCTTGTCGCGTTCATGTACGACCATTTCGACGAATTCAAGCTGATTCTCTGCCGGGCGGAGGGAACGGGCTATGCGGATTTCATCGAGGTGCTGGTGGAGATGGAGGTCGATCGATCCGAAGAATACTACGCCCTCCTCAGAAAAAACGGTATGCTCTCCGGGAGCATGACTCGTCAGCTTCATCACATGATCACAAGAGCCTACTTTACGGCGGTGTGTGAAACCATCGTCCACGATATGCCGAGAGAGGAAGCCATGAAATACGTCGATGAACTGGCTATCTTTTTCCACTCCGGCTGGAGCGGACTTTTAAGGCTCGAATGAGCCTTAAAAAAATAACTGCTGGTTAGCCATCTTTAACCGGCACGGCACATCCTCCAAGATTCTACATATTTTTAGAAAGGAACACGGAATATGAGCAAACAGAAAAAGGAAAAGCAGCCGCCAGTGCTGGGCAGGCTGCTGGCGTATGCCGGAGGGCATAAGTGGCTGTCCGTCTTGGGCTGCGGGCTGTCCGGCGTTTCGGCGGCGGTCGGCATTTTCCCGTTCGTCTTTGTCTGGTACGCGGCCAGAGGCATTTTAACGCCGGGAGGCGGCGTTCCGGCAGGGCTTGCCCGCTACGGCTGGTATGCGCTGGCGGCGGCACTTCTGAGCGCGGCGATCTATTTCGCCGGGCTCATGTGTACGCACCTTGCGGCCTTCCGGGTGGCGACGAATATGCGAAAGGCGGCGGTCGCCCATCTCGTTGACCTGCCGCTGGGGTACTTTAACGCCAACCTCACGGGGCGGCTTCGCAAGCAGATCGACGACAACGCGGCGCTGACAGAAACGCTCCTTGCCCACACCATCCCCGACGCGGTGGGCGGGATCGTAACGCCGACACTGGCGGTGGGGCTGCTCTTTGTCTTTGACTGGCGCATGGGGCTTGCCTGCCTGATCCCCATGGTCATCGGGCTTGTCTGCCTGATGACCATGATGACTGGGACGGGCATGAAGTTCTTTGAGGAATACCAGCGCGCCGGAGAGCGCATTTCCGCCGAGGCCACGGAGTATGTCCGGGGCATCCCGGTGGTGAAGGTGTTCCAGCAGACGGTTTACTCCTTCAAGAGCTTTCATGCCGCCATCCTCAGCTACCGCGACCTTGCCAGCGGCTACGCCATGATGTGCCGTATGCCCTACACCCTGCTTACGGTGGTGCTGAACGCCATGTTCCTGTTTCTCATGCCCTTGGGAATGGTTCTCATCGGCGGCGCGGCGGACGGCTGGGCAGTGCTGGCCGATCTGGTGTTTTACATCTTCTTCGCGCCCCAGCTTGCCTTTATGATGGAGCGGCTGATGTACGCGGTCAACGCACAGATGGAGGCCGCCGAGGCAGTGAACAAGCTGGAGGCCATATTGAAGGAGTCCCCCCTTCCCGAGCCTGCGGCGGACAGCGGAAGCAAGCCCGCGGACAGCGGCATTTCCTTTGAGAATGTCACCTTTTCCTATGACGGCGCGGACAGGCCCGCGCTGACGAATGTGAGCTTCCATCTGCCGCAGGGGGAGGCGTGGGCGTTGGTGGGTTCCTCCGGCGGCGGCAAGACCACCATCGCCCGGCTGATCCCGCGCTTTTTCGATGTGCAGGCAGGGGCGGTGCTCTTGGGCGGACGGGATGTGCGCAGCATCCCCACCGCGGAGCTGATGGAGCAGATCTCCTTTGTCTTTCAGGAGGTGCGCCTGTTTAAGAAGAGCATCCGCGACAACATCCGCGCCGCCCGGCCGGACGCCACCGAGGCGGAGATATTACACGCGGCGCAGCTTGCTCAGTGCGGCGATATTCTGGAAAAGACGCCGGGTGGGCTGGACGCCGTGATCGGCACCAAGGGCGTGTACCTCTCCGGCGGTGAGATGCAGCGCATTGCGCTGGCAAGGGCGATTTTAAAGGACGCGCCCATCGTGGTGCTGGATGAGGCCAGCTCCTTTGCAGACCCGGAGAACGAGGCGAAGATACAAAAGGCGTTCGAGGCGCTGATGAAGGGCAAGACCGTGTTGATGATCGCCCACCGTCTGTCCACGGTGCGGAACATGGATCGCATCCTCGTCATCCGGGACGGCGAGATCGCCGAGGAAGGAAAGCACGACGAGCTTCTTGAAAAGGGCGGCGTATACGCCGCTATGTGGGAGGAATACCAAAAGGCCGCGCAGTGGAAGGTAGGAGGTGCCGCATGATCGAACGCATCCGCAAAAGATACGCCATGACGGAGAAGGGCGCAAAAGACTATGTGGCCGCCGTGTTCTGGTCCGTACTGGTCAACATCAGCAAAATGCTGCCGGTGGGCGTGCTGGCCACGGCACTCTCCGGCATCGTAGAGGCGCTGACAAACGGCACCGACCCAAGGGCGGGGCTTACGCGCTTTCTGGTCGCGGGCGTCCTTGCCCTCGCCGCGCTCTTTGTGACCTTTCTGATTCAGTACAAAGCTCTATACGAGGCCACCTACCGGGAAAGCGCCAACCGCCGCATCCGGCTGGCGGAGGTGCTGCGCCAGCTTCCACTGTCCTTCTTTGGAAACCGTGACCTGACTGACCTGACCACCACCATCATGGGGGATACGGAGACGCTGGAAAAGGCATTCTCCCACTTTTACCCCGCCATGCACGGCGCGCTCATCTCCACGGCGCTGATTTCCGCAGGCATGCTGCTTTACGACTGGCGGATGGCGCTGGCTCTTTTGTGGGTGGTGCCCGCGTCGCTGCTGATGGTCTATCTCTCCCGGCGCATGGAAAAGCGGCATATAAAAAGGGGTCTCGTTACCCGCCGCGCGGCCACTGACGCCATGCAGGAGGCACTGGAGTGCGCGCCGGAGATCAAGGCGTGCAACCAAAAGACGCGGTATATCGCTGACCTGAACCGCAGGCTGGATGAGGCGGAGCAGGACACCATCCGGGGCGAGCTGTTCACAGGCTCCGTAGTCACGGCGGCACAGTCCTTCCTAAAGCTGGGCATCGCCACCACCGTCCTCACGGGGGTAACGCTGATGAGCCGCGGCGACCTGTCGCTGATCCCGTTCCTGATGTTCCTTATCGCCGCCACCCGGGTATATGACCCCATCGGCTCCATGTTTGCCAACATGGCTGCGGTTTTCGCCTGCGAGGTGCGCATCGAGCGTATGCAGGAGATCGAGAACGAAAAGCGCATGACCGGACTGACCGAATATGATCCCGACGGCTACGACATCCGCTTTGAGCATGTGACCTTTGCCTACCGGGAAAAAGAGGACGTGCTTCGGGACGTCTCCTTTACGGCAAAGCAGGGACAGGTGACGGCGCTGGTGGGCCCCTCCGGCGGCGGCAAGTCCACGGCAGCCAAGCTGGCGGCCCGCTTCTGGGATCCGGCGGAGGGAACGGTGCGGCTGGGCGGCGTGGACGTGTCCACGGTGGACGGCGAGGCACTGCTGAAAAACTACGCCATCGTATTTCAGGATGTGGTGCTGTTTGCGGATACCGTGATGGAAAACATCCGCCTCGGCAAGCGGGACGCCACCGACGAGGAGGTGCTGGCGGCGGCGAAGGCGGCGCAGTGCGACGCCTTTGTATCCAAGCTGCCGGAGGGCTACCATACCCTGATCGGGGAAAACGGCTCCCGGCTCTCCGGCGGTGAGCGGCAGCGCATCTCCATTGCCCGCGCCATCTTGAAGGACGCGCCGGTGATTTTGCTGGATGAGGCCACGGCCTCGCTGGACGTGGAAAACGAAACGGCGGTGCAGGCGGCATTGTCCGGATTGATCAAGGATAAGACGGTGCTCATCATCGCGCACCGCATGCGTACCGTCATGAACGCCGATCAGATCGTCCTGCTCTCCGGCGGCCGCGTGGTTGAGATGGGTTCTCCGGCAGAGCTGCTGAAAAAGAACGGCCTGTTCCGCCACATGGCGCAGCTCCAGAGCGAGAGCATGGAATGGACGGCGTAGAGAACCCCGAAGGAAACAGGATCCCAAGTGCAATATTGGAAAACAAAGTGTCGAAAACAAGGAGGAGTTTATGAAAGAAACAAATAAATGGTCTGTCAGGGATGTGATCACCACGGTGCTGCTTTCGGCGGTGCTGATCGTGATCCAGCTCGTCGTCAATATGGTCTGCATGGCCAACGACTTTGTCAGCATGGTGCTGTCGGTGGGGATCACCATGTTCCTCTGCGCGCCGGTCTATATGCTCATGGTCAGCCGGATCGGAAAGCGTTTTGTGACGCTGATCTATATGACGATCCTCGGCGTGATTTTCCTGCTGATGGGCAACTGGTTCTTGCTTCCTTATTACGTTCTCGTGGGAATCCTCTGCGAGGCGATTCTCTGGAAGGAAGGCTCCTGCCAAAAACCGAAACGGCTGACCGCCGCCTGGACGGCGGCAAGCCTGCTGTACAACGGGGTCAATCTGCTGCCCATCCGGTTCTTCTGGGACACCTACTACGATTTTGCGCTGGCAAGCGGCATGGAGCAGAGCTACATCGATTCCTATGTGCGTTACTACACCTCTCCCGGCTGGCTGGCCTTTATTCTGCTGTTCACGACGCTGATGGGCTTTTTAGGCTGCATGGTGGGCAGTCGGCTGATCCGCAGGCATTTTCAGAAGGCCGGCGTTCTATGAGAGCGGACGCATCCTTTGCGGTGCCGGTCAAGCTGTGGGCGCTGCTGTGCGTCTTTGCCGGAGTAACCATCGGCGGGAATGTGCTGCTCACCTGCATCCTGACCGGCGGCGCGCTTCTTTATCTCGTTATGCAGCGGAATTTCCGCCTTGCCGCGTCCTATGGCTGCTTTTATCTGCTGCTGGCACTGCTGCTGTACGGCATCCGCTTCCACGGGCTGCGCATGCCGGTCTTTTCGGAGTTTTATGTTCTGATGTTCTGGAATCTGTCACCGATCTTTCTGGTGTCATGGGATCTGATCACCACGCCGCCGGGGATGCTCTCCGCATTTTTATCCCGCCTCCGTATGCCCACCCCGTTCATTCTCGGGCTTCTTGTGGTCTTTCGCTTCTTCCCCACCATGCGGACGGAGCTGAAAGGCGTAGGCAGGTCGATGAAAAACCGGGGGCTGACCGCGGCGGGACAGCTGCTCGCACATCCCGTGCAGAGCATGGAGTATGTGCTGGTTCCGTTTCTTCTTCGGGTATTGCAGCTCGCCGATCAGCTTTCCGTTTCCGCCGTTGCAAGGGGTGCGGAGCGTCCGGGCGTGCGCGGCAGCTATTATGAGAAAAGGATCGGGGCGCGGGATCACATCGCGGCAGCCGTATGTGCGATAGTCACGGCTTCCTATTTGGTTTTGGAAAGGAGCATGGCATGATCGAGCTTACACACGCTTCCTTTCAATACGAAAACTCAGACAGAGGCGTGCAGGACATTTCCCTCTCGGTAAAAGGCGGCGAATGCGTCGTGCTGACGGGGCTTTCCGGCTGCGGCAAGACCACCGTGACAAGGCTTGTCAACGGGCTTGCGCCGTCCTACTATCCCGGCGCCTTCAGCGGAAGCGTGAGGATAGACGGCAAGGACATATCAAGGCTTTCCACATGGGAGATCGGGCGTTTGGTGGGAAGCGTTTTTCAGGATCCCAAAAGCCAGTTCTTTTCCTCTGAGCTTGCCGGAGAGGTGGCCTTTCCCTGCGAGAATTACGGCCTGTCCGCCCGGGAGATACGGGCGCGGACGGACGCCGCCATAGAGGCATTGAAGCTGTCCCATTTGAAAGACAGGGCAGTTGACGTCCTCTCAAGCGGAGAAAAGCAGCGGGCGGCCATTGCGTCCGTATATGCCATGAAGCCAAAGGCCTTTGTGTGCGACGAGCCGACGGCCAACCTCGATGCCGCCGGGACGAGGCAGCTTATGCAGACCCTCCGGCAGCTTAAGGAGCAGGGCTTTACCCTGCTCATCGCGGAGCATCGGATCGACTGGCTGATGGGGATCGCAGACCGGTTTTTATATCTGCGGGACGGCAGAATAGCGGCCGAGTATACACCGGAGAATTTACTCCTTCTGCCGGAAGCAGACATCTCAGGCATGGGTCTGCGCTCTCCGCACGAGGGAAAGTGCCTTCCCGCTCCCTCCGTATTGGACGAAAGCCCTGCCGTCTTGAAGACAGCAGGGCTCTCGAAAAGAATACGCAAAGAAGTTATTTTTGAGGATATTTCGCTGTCCGTTCCAAAGGGCAAAGTGACCGCCATAACGGGGCAAAACGGCGCGGGGAAAACCACCCTTGCGCAGATCCTCTGCGGGCTGTCGAAGCAGACAAGGGGACATATCCTGATAGACGGGAAAAAAGCAAGAGCGGCAGTCCGGCGCAGGGAGATCTATTACTGCGGCAACGACACGTCAACGCAGTTTTTTACGGCAAGCGTGGCGGAGGAGCTGCTGCTGAATACCGGATTGACGGAAGAAAACAAAGACCGTGCCAGACATTTGCTGAAAGAATTTGGGCTTTACGAGTACAGGGATGCGCACCCGTCCACCCTGTCCGGCGGGCAGAAGCAGCGCCTTGCCATCGCCTGCGCCATCTTTTCCGGCCGCAGGATATTGATACTCGATGAGCCCACCAGCGGCCTTGACGGGCAGAATATGCGCCTGATCGCGGAAAGGCTGAAAAGCGAAGCGCGGAACGGCAGAACCATTCTCGTGATCACCCACGACAGGGAGCTGATCGAGAGCTGCTGCGATAACGTTGCGGAGGTCGGTACAAAGCCCAGCGAGGTACAGTGAACACCTTTTGCCATTGAGCCATCGCGGGTCAAATGCACGAATGTTACTTTGCGTTGCTTGCCGCAACGGTGTTGTTGCTGCTTATACGAGCCTTTCCACCTATATGGAGCTGCCCTTGATCGCGGACGGCTACTGGAAAATGGTGGATCGAAACCCAGGAACGAGCGCATACACAAATGTTTCCCTATGCGTATATGATTGGGCGACAGACGCCGCATACCTCTTGACAATGGACATCTAACGACAAGCAGCAGCACCCCGGACGTTTCATTGTCCGGGGTGCTGCTGCTTATCTCGTGATCGAAGCGTGGCACGGAATTTCCGGTTGATACGACCCACGCTGCCTCAGTTTACAAACGATGCGTTTCCCAGCCGGTAGTACCGGAAACCATCCTCCTCGTACCATTCAAACGTACCCACCACGGTGATCTCTGCCCCCAGCTCCGGATACTCATCAGGATAGGTATGTTCGCCAGTTAGGATAAATTCAAGCCCCTGTGAGCAGCAGGCGGTGGCATCGGCGATCACGCAGGCAAATCGAGCTGTGGATTCATCGGGCGTGCCATCTGTATTGTATACATATCCAATGGCAAATTGTCCCTTCATTTTAACAGTTTTCCCGATGTAGTTATCTGGGAAGGAGATCATGCTGTTGACCTCGGAATAGACCATGATGCCGCTGAGCACGGTCAGGTCAATGTCAACCGCGGCGGTGCCTTCTGCATCCTCCGCAGCGGGCTTTTGTGCGGTGTCCTCATGGCCGCAGGCGGCGAGAGTGCAGAGCAGCAGGGCTGCCAACAGCACGCATAATAGTTTTTTCATCTGCGAACACCTCCCAATACCGTGCCTGCCAGCCATGACAGGCCGAAAGCGCCGATCTGAACGGCGACGATGGTGGAACCTACCGGCGTACCGGCGAGAATGGACGCCAGAATGCCGAGCAGCGCACAGAAAACCGAAAGGACTGCCGCGCAGATGGTCACGCTGCGAAAGCTCTTGAACATCCGCATGGCGGACAGTGCCGGGAAGATCACCAGTGCGGAGATCAGCAGGGAACCCACAAGGTTCATCGCCAGCACGATGATGACCGCAACGACGACGGCGATCAGCAGGTTGTAAAGCCCCGCCCTCGTGCCGGTCGCCCTTGCGAAGCTCTCGTCAAAGGTCACGGCGAAGATCTTATTGTAGAACAGGATGAACACCGCCACGACCAGCACCGACATTCCCACGCACAGCCATACCTCTACGGGGGACAGCGTCAGAATGGAGGTGGAGCCGAACAGCGTGCTGCACACATCGCCCGAAAGATTGGACGAGGTGGAAAAAATATTCATCAGAAGATACCCAATAGCAAGTGCTCCCACCGAGATCATGGCGATAGCGGCGTCGCCCTTGATTTTCGTATTCTGCCCGGTGCGCAGGAGCAGCACGGCGCTGAGGATGGTAACGACCATTACAAGGGGCATTTTGTTGGTGATCTGCAGCACGGCGGCGATCGCCATCGCGCCGAACGCCACGTGGGACAGACCGTCGCCGATGAAGGAAAACCGCTTCAGCACCAGCGTCACACCCAGCAGGGAGGAGCAAAGCGCGATCAGCACACCGACAATGAGCGCATAGCGGACAAAGGGATACGCCCAGTATAAGGCGAGCTTTTCCAGAATTGCATTCACTGCGCATCACCGCCTTTCTTTGCGGCAAACAGCCGCCCTTGCGGGCTTTGGAGATAGTCCGCCCTTGTCCCAAAGAAAACGGTGTCGCCAATATGCAGAATATGGCTGGCGTATCGGACGGCGGCAGCCACATCGTGAGAGATCATGATCACGGTGATGCCGTCCTCACGGTTGAGCTTTTCGATGAGCGTATACATTTCCGCCGTCACCTTGGGGTCAAGCCCGGAAACAGGCTCATCAAGAAGCAGCATTTTTTGCGTGGCGCACAGTGCGCGGGCAAGCAGCACCCGCTGCTGCTGCCCACCGGACAGCTCGCGATAGCACCGCCTTGCAAGCCGTGTAATCTGCATTTTCTCCATAGCCTCCGCCGCAAGTTTCTTTTCTTCTTTGTTATAAAAAGGACGGCTGCCGCAGCGTCCCTGGCACCCGGAGAGAACGATCTCTCTCACGGATGCCGGGAAGTCCTTCTGGACAACGGTCTGCTGCGGCAGATAGCCGATCTCGTTTTTCCTCAGCCCGTCGCCCGTCAAAATTCTGCCGCTGATGGGCGTCTGCAAGCCGAGGATCGTTTTCATAAGGGTACTCTTGCCGGAGCCGTTTTCCCCTACGATGCAGAGATAGTCGCCTGCAAGGAGCTCAAAGGTGAGGTCTTGGAGAACGGGTCGTCCATCGTAGCCGGCACAGAGCCTTTGACAAGTGAGCTGAGCCATAGACCTACCTCCTTACCCCAACGCTTCCTTCAGCACGGAGAGATTTTTCTCCATAACGGAAAGGTAGGTGGCGCCGTTTGCCACGTCCTTGGAGGTGGTGGACTGCATGGAATCCATGGTCAGCACCTTCTGATTCTTCCCGGCGGTGTTCTGGACGATGGTTTCCGCGATCCTGTGCTGTGCGCCCTCGATGGTCAGCACGCAGGGAAGTCCCAGCTCGTCCACCTTCTTGGCAAGGAACGAAACGGTTTCAAAGCTGGCCTCGGTTTCGGCAGAGCAGCCCGCAAAGGCGGCATAGTAGCGCAGGCCGTAATCATCCACCAGATAGCGGAACGGGAAACGGTCGCCGAACAAAACGGTCTTATGGGCCGCACCGTCCACAGCCGCCTTATAGTCTGCGTCAAGGGCGGCCAGCTTGTCCCTATACGCCGCGGCGTTGGCGATATAGGTGTTCTTGTTGTCCGGGTCGATGGCACACAGCGCATCCGCAAGCGTCACGCAGAGTGTCTGGGCGTTCTTCAGGGACAGCCAGACATGCTCGTCCTTTTCCTCCCCATGGTCATGCCCCATCAGCTCGTCAAGGATGTCCTCTGCGGAAAGCGCATCCTTCACAAAAAACGGATTGGTCTTGCCGCTCATCAGCGCATCGAAGCCGTCGTTGCCGAAGTAGATATGGAAATGCTCCGCCTCGCCCGGCTCGTGGCCGTGGTCGTTGAACTGCACATATTTGGGCGCGTCGGCACTGGTGGTTTCGAACTGATAGCGGACGCTGCGGATCTTGCCCTCGTCATCCAGCTTCGGCTGATAACCGGCATAGGTGTATTCAGCGGAAACGGTTTTTCCGTCTGCATAAGTGAAGGTGATCGTGTTCCCGTTGATAGAGATCTTCTCAGCGTCGCATTGCCACGAGGTCTTGTACTTCTCCCGATAGGTGTCCTTTGTGGTCGAGCTGTCCTCGTCCTCCTCCGCCCTGTGTTGGCAGAATTTGTCCAGGTCGCCGTTCAGCAGATAGGGGTGCAGGGACTTCCACGCACCGGCGAAATCCGAGAGGGTGCGATCCTTGATGTCATCCTCCGTGAGCTGTTCATCGTGGCTGTGACCGTGGTCGTGACCGTCCTCCTGCATACCCTCAACGGTCTCCTCCGTTTTCACGGAATCACCCAGCACCTCCAGCAGGTTGATGACCTTCATATTCCTGTTGGCGGCGTTTTTCAGAGCGTTTTCCACCCAGCCGTCGGACTCGCCGCCCACATAGACAAAGAGGTCGCAATCGGAGATTTTGACAATATCATCGGCGGTGGGCTGATAGCTGTGCAGGTCAACGCCGTTATCCAGCAGCATGGTGATCTCGGCGTTATCCGCCTTGTCGCCCAGGATCGCCCTGACCCAATCGTATTCGGGGAA
>OHNR01000450.1_pt1 | contig 10766 bp, 6 predicted proteins | sample 1569651 | NCBI WGS metagenome assembly OHNR01 (sample SAMEA3879502, study PRJEB24766) | human gut metagenome | biome: human-associated habitat; feature: feces | place: USA | collected 1985/1987 | reverse complement strand
TGAAAAGATTTCATGTGTTGGCTGAAATAGAATGACTTTTGTGCTTGCTTAGCCCTGAATAGCAGCGTCGAAAGCCTTGGCAAACTGCTCGTACTGGACGGTGGTATAGGCTTCCTCGGAAGTCTCCCAGTTGACAGCCTTGTAGTTGCAGCCACCGTACATGGCGTTGATCTTGCTGTACTCGTTGGCGTGGGTCAGAGACCATGCGATGTCGTAGTAGGTGGGGCTGACCAGCACGTTCTCCAGCAGATAGGCCTCAGCCTTGGCGAAGGCCTCGTAGCGGGCGTCGGTGTCGTTGACGATGGCGTTGGCGGCATTGACCAGATCGGTGTACTGCTCGAAAGCATCCATCAGGTCCTTCTGGTAGTCGGCAGGAGCCTCAGCCACCCGGGCGATGTTGGAGTAGTAGTGTGAGTAGAAAGCATTGTCGTCGTGGAGGGTCTCCTGACCGAGGAAGTTGACGGGGTCGCCGAAGTCGGCGCTCCAGCCGTTGATGACAAAGCTCTGGAGCTGAGGAGTGCGGACCTCCTGGGTCAGGCTGGAAACGTAGGTCTGGACGTCCAGCTTGATGAAGTCATCGCCGAAGCTGTCGGAGAAGCACTGCTTGAGGATGGTGGCGTTGTCCAGTGCAGAGGTGCTGCTGGCGATGATGAAGTAGGTAGCCTTGACGGGGAAGGTGACGCCGATGGCGCTCAGCTCCTCCATGGCCTGCTTCTTCAGGGCGGAGATGTCGCCGCCGTTGGCACGCAGGCGGATCATGGTCTCGCCGTCGTACTTCTCAGCGTCGAAGCCCATCTCTTTGGCCACCAGAGTGGTGTACTCAGCGCCCTGCGTGTTGTAGCACAGACCCTTCATGGTGTAGTAGTCGTTCTCGCACTTCAGGGGGTTGATCTTGTTGTAGCGGGAGAACCATGCCTTCAGGTTCAGGCCGCGGTAGAAGCACTGACGGAAAGCGGTGTTGGCGATGGCCTTGTTCCAGTTCACATCGGGGGTGCCGTCGGCGTTGTTCTTCTGGTAGTTGAAGTGCATGGCGTAGGCAGAGGGGCGGGCGCGCTTCTCACAGAGCTGGCTGTTGTACTCGTTGTTGGGGTCGGAGGTGATGGTGGTGATGGTGCTCTCGTTCAGGTCGATCTCGTCCAGCTCGCGGTTCTGGTAGAGCTGGAATGCGATGGCCTGATCGGAGATCATGGTCACGGTCAGACGCTCGAAGCGGCTGACGTTGGCAGCATCGTAGTAGTGGGGGTTGGGGATATAGCTCTTGGTGTTGCCCTGGATATACTCCTCGACGATATAGGGGCCGCAGTACCACATATTGGTGTTGTCGCAGCCACGGAAGGTCTCGATGCCCAGCTCGTCGATCAGCACCTGAGAGGCAGGGTAGAAGCTGGTGTAGGAGGCCACGGTATCAAAGTAGGGGCAGGAGTCCTTGCAGGTGAACACCAGAGTGTAGTCGTCGGGAGCCTCGATGCCCACGCCTGCGTCCAGCATATCCTGATAGCGCAGGTCGGCGGCGGCAGCGCCCATATCCTTGGTCTTCTCGTAGTACTCCTCAGCGCCCACGATGTACAGGGTGGGCATGGAGGTGTTGTTGGCCTCGTTCTTGGAGGCGTTCAGCACCCACTCCAGACCGACCAGAAAATCGGTGGCGGTGATGTGCTCCTTCACCTCGCCGTTGCAGTCCACCCAGTCCACGTCGTCGCGCAGGTAGAAGGTCCAGACGGTGGAGTCCTCGTTGGCCTCCCAGCTCGTGGCGATGGCGGGTACCAGCTTGCCGTAGCAGTCGAAGCTCATCAGGCCGTCCCACAGGTTGGTGACGACGTTGGCGTCGCTGAGGGTCTGGCTGTACAGCAGGTTCCAGCTCTCCACCTCACGGTTGGCAGACTCCCAGGAGATATACTCCTTGAGGGGAGTGGCACCGGTAGAGTTGGGGGCTTCCGCGCCGGAAGCAGCCGTGCTGCCGGAGTTGTTGGACTTGCTGCCGCCGCAGGCGGACAACAGGCCGGCGGCACCCACGACGCCTGCGCCCTTCAGGAAGCTGCGGCGGGTGATGTTGCGGGACTCAAAATCGATGTTCATTGAGATACGCTCCTCCGAGATATTGTTTTCCTTTTTTCCTATCCTAAATGCAAAAAACGGCGCGCTCCGGGTGCCAAAAACGCACAAAGCGCCCGGGACCGCACCTTTCGTATTCTAACATTGTGGGCAAAAGAAGTCAATGACATACAGCGCTGAAATAGAAACAAAATGGTAACGGATGCTTTTTTCTGAAAAATGACGGCAAAAAAACGGTAAAGAATGGAAAGAAGTCATACCTTTACAAGATGACGAATGGATACAACGAAAGTTGGAAAACGCAAAGCGGCTATCTTTTTTCATAAAATCATGCTACAATACTACTGAATAAATCCTATATTAAGGAGTACACGGATGAAAAAGCTGGTTTCGATGTATCAAAAATATATGTTCCGCCCCATTCTGTATAAATCTGTCACCCGGGTGTCGGTGGTGGCCGTGCTGATGCTGCTGTGGGACCGCTACGTCAGCGACGGCACTTTTACCATGTGGCAGGCCCCGGCCCTGCTGCTGGGCGTCGTGCTGCTGATGTGGGCGTGGATGAACTACCTGCGTCTGGACGGTGTGACCATCCATCATCTGGGCGAAGAGTTTAAGGATTTGGGCAAAAAGAAGAAGTTCCACTCCACCAAGTCCATCGTGGACTTTGCCGATGAGCGCATCGTCTCCTTCGAGGAGCTGGAACCGGAAGAGCGCACCTATTGCAGCATGCTCTCGAATCTCATCCTGGGCGGGGCGCTGCTCATCATCGGCCTTATCGCAGGCGCAGTGTGAGGGCAGCGGACATGGCAGAAAAAAGCGAAAAACAGCTGGTGGTGGGCATCCTTGCCCATGTAGACTCCGGCAAGACCACCCTCTCCGAGGCGATGCTCTACCGCGCGGGCAGCATCCGCAAGCTGGGCCGGGTGGATAACAAAGATGCCTTCCTCGACACCGACACGCTGGAAAAGGCGCGTGGGATCACCATCTTTTCCAAGCAGGCCCTGCTGAAAACGGGAAGTACGAGTATCACCCTGCTGGACACCCCCGGCCATGTGGACTTTTCCACCGAGACGGAGCGCACTTTGCAGGTGCTCGACTACGCAGTGCTGGTCATCAGCGGCACCGACGGCGTCCAGAGCCATACCGAGACGCTCTGGCGTCTGCTGCGGCGGTATCATATCCCGACCTTCGTGTTCATCAATAAAATGGACCTGCCCGGCCCGGGCAAAGAGGCGCTGCTGAGCCAGCTTTCCCACCGTCTGGGCGACGGATTCGTGGATTTCGGCGCAGAGCAGGCCGAACGGGACGAGGCACTGGCCCTCTGCGACGAGCGCCTGATGGAAAAAATGCTGGACGCGGGCAGCCTGACGGCGGAGGACATCATCCCGGCCATCGCCCGGCGGCACGTCTTTCCCTGCTGGTTTGGCGTGGCCCTGCAGAGGGAGAATGCCGGCGGACTGCAGGGTGTGGACGAGCTGCTGACCGGCCTCGACGAATACACCCGCGCCGCCCCGGCGCTGGAAGCTTTTGGTGCGCGGGTGTTCAAAGTCTCGCAGGATGAGCGGGGCGAGCGGCTGACCTGGCTGCGCGTCACCGGCGGTGAGCTGAAAGTCAAAGCCCAGCTCACCGGCGAAGCGGACGGCGAGCCCTGGGCCGAAAAGGCCAACCAGCTGCGGCTTTACTCCGGCGCAAAATATACGCTGGCAGAGGCCATCGGCCCGGGGCAGGTCTGCGCCGTCACCGGACTGACCCGGGCGAAGCCCGGCACCGGCCTCGGGGCCGAGCGGGACAGTGACCTCCCGGTGCTGGAACCGGTGCTGAGCTATCGGGTATGTCTGCCCGAGGGCGCGGATGTTCATGCCGCATTGGGCAAGCTCCACCGTCTGGAAGAGGAAGAACCTCAGCTCCATGTTGTCTGGAACGAGACGCTGGGCGAGATACACGTCCAGCTCATGGGCGAGATTCAGCTCGAGGTGCTCAAGAGCCTGCTGGCCGAGCGGTACGGGCTGGACGTGGAGTTCGACTCCGGCGGCATATTATATAAGGAAACGATCACCGAGGCCATCGAGGGCGTGGGCCATTATGAGCCTCTGCGCCACTATGCCGAGGTGCATCTGAAGCTCGAGCCGCTGTCCCGGGGCAGCGGGATGCAGTTTGCCGCCAACTGCCGGGAGGAAGAGCTGGACAAAAACTGGCAGCGCCTCGTGCTGACCCATCTGGAAGAAAAGCGGCACCTCGGCGTCCTCATCGGCGCGCCGCTGACGGATATGAAGATCACCCTCATCGCGGGCCGCGCCCATCTCAAACATACCGAGGGCGGCGACTTCCGGCAGGCCACCTACCGCGCCGTGCGGCAGGGCCTCATGATGGCAAACCAAATCAAAAAGACCCAGCTCCTCGAGCCGTGGTATTCCTTCCGGCTGGAAGTGCCTGCGGAGAACATTGGCCGCGCCATGAGCGATGTTCAGCGGATGGAGGGCAGCTTTGACCCGCCCGAGACGGCACCGGACGGCCAGACGGCCACCCTCACCGGTTTTGCACCGGTGGCCACCATGCGCAGCTACCCCATGGAGGTGGTCAGCTACACCCGGGGCAGGGGACACCTGAACCTGACGCTGGACGGCTACCGCCCCTGCCACAACGCAGCGGAGGTCATCGAGGCAGTGGACTATGAGCCGGAACACGATTTGGACAACCCCGCTGACTCGGTGTTCTGCTCCCACGGTGCGGGCTTTGTGGTGCCGTGGGAGCAGGTGCGCAGCCATATGCACGTGGACAGCGGCTGGGGCCACACCGCCCCGGCAGCAGAAGAGACCGCGGCCCGTCCCCGCCGGATGGCGGCTTACCGCGCTACGCTGGAAGAGGACGCCGAACTGCTGAAAATTTTTGAGCGCACCTACGGCCCCATCAAACGCGACCCGCTGGCGGCGTTCCGCCCGGTGCAGAAGCGGGAACGGCCCGATTTCGCCGCCGAGCAGTGGGAGATCGCCCCCGAATACCTGCTGGTGGATGGCTACAACATCATCTTTGCGTGGGACGAGCTGAACGCCCTTTCCAAGGAGAGCCTCGACGCCGCCCGCCACCGGCTGATGGACATTCTCTGCAACTATCAGGGCTTCAAAAAGTGCGTCCTCATCCTCGTGTTCGATGCCTACCGTGTGCCGGGCAGTCCCGGCAGCATCGAGCAGTACCACAACATCCACGTCGTCTACACCAAAGAGGCCGAAACGGCGGATATGTTCATCGAGCGCGTCACCCACGAGATCGGCAAAAACCGCCGGGTGCGGGTGGCGACCTCCGACGGCATGGAGCAGGTCATCATTCTGGGTCACGGCGCCCTCCGCGTCTCGGCCCGGATGTTCCACGAAGAGGTGCAGGACGTGGAAAAAGAGATAAGGCGCTGCATTCAGGGGGAGGCGTGAGCATGGCACCCGAAATTACGGCTGAATTTGTCTGGTCACATATTCCAAAACGCCCGAGGGAGAGCAACAAGGGCAGCTTCGGCGCGGTGCTGGCTGTGGCGGGAAGCGCCTGCTACCGCGGTGCGGCGTCGCTGACTGTCGAGGGCGCTCTGCGCACCGGCGCAGGCATCGTCACACTGGCAAGCGTCGAGCCGGTGCTGGCGGCGGTGTCGGCACGCCTGCCGGAATGCTGTCTCTGCCCCTGTGAGCCGGGGGCAGAAGGGGGCATCTCCCCCCAGAGCATCCCCCGCATCCTCCGGCAGAAGGCCACCGTCCTGCTCATCGGGCCGGGACTGGGCTATCTTGCCCAGAGCACGGCCCGTGCTGCCGAGACGCGGACGCTGGTGAAGAAGCTGCTCACCGGCTTTTCGGGCAGTGCGGTGCTGGACGCCGATGGCCTCAACGCCGCCGCCAGCCTCATGAACGCGGGTGAGGAACTGCCGCGCCCGGCCAAAGAGCTGATTTTGACGCCCCACCCGGGGGAGATGTCCCGGCTGACGGGGCTTTCGGTGGAGGCCGTTCAGGCCGACCGGGAGGGTGTTGCCCGGCGGTATGCCGCTCAGTGGAATGCGGTGGTGGTGCTGAAAGGGGCGCGGACCGTGGTCGCCGCCCCGGATGGCCGCGTCTGCGTTAACCCCACCGGCAATCCCGGTCTTGCCAGGGGTGGGAGCGGCGATGTGCTGGCCGGTATGATGTCGGCCCTGCTGACCTGCGGTCTGTCCGCCTGCGAAGCCGCCGCCTGTGCGGTCTGGCTCCACGGTGCCGCCGCTGACCGTGCCGCCCGCCAAAAAGGCGAGTACGGGATGCTCCCGCAAGATATTTTCGCCCATCTGGGGCAGATGTTTGCGGAAAATGACCGTTGAAATGTGAAAAACAAAATGCAGAATGCATAAAATTTTGCACTAATTTTCGTCGATAGATACAAAAGAGGTGTTGAATATGGTTGAAAAGTTGGAAAAGATCATTTCGCAGAGCCAGAACATCGTCTTTTTCGGCGGTGCGGGCGTGTCCACCGAGAGCGGCATCCCGGACTTCCGCAGTGTGGACGGCCTCTACCATCAGAAATACGATTACCCGCCCGAGACGATCTTGAGCCACACCTTCTGGGAAGAGCGCCCCGAGGAGTTCTATCGCTTCTACCGCGATAAGCTCATCGTCAAGGGAGCAAAGCCCAACGCGGCGCATCTGCGTCTGGCGAAGCTCGAGCGGGAGGGCAAGCTGAAAGCCGTCATCACCCAGAACATCGACGGCCTCCATCAGGCGGCAGGCTCCAAGACGGTGTACGAGCTCCACGGCAGCACCCTGCGCAACTACTGCGTCAAGTGCGGCGCGTTCTACGATGTGGACTTCATCGCCAACAGCACCGGTGTGCCGCGCTGCCCCAAATGCGGCGGTATCATCAAGCCGGACGTCGTCCTCTACGAAGAGGGGCTGGATGAGCAGGTATTGTCCGGCGCAGTCTCGGCTATCCGCCGCGCTGATACCCTCATCATCGGCGGTACCAGCCTTGTGGTCTACCCGGCGGCGGGACTCATCCGGTACTTCCGGGGCGACCACCTCGTGGTCATCAATATGCAGCCCACGAATGCGGACGCCGAGGCCGATCTGTGCATTGCAAAGCCCATCGGACAGGTGCTCAGCGAGGATGTTGTGCTGGACGATTGAATTATAAAAAATAAGAGGCCGCTGCAAGCAGCCTCTCCGGCACGGCGAAGCCGTGACAGAGAGGTCGTACTTTGCAGCAGCCTTTTTATTTTACACTACTATAATATATAAAATCAATCGATCGTCGTCTTCGTCCGTCCAACACCCAGCACGGCGGTGGAGATCTTCTTCCAGCTGTTGCAGCCGCAGACGCCGTCGGCGCGCAGACTGGTGCGCCGCTGGTAGCCCTTGAGGGCTTCTTCCGTCCGGCTGCCGAAGATGCCGTCGATGCGGTTCCCGGTCTGGTAGCCCAGCGTCGAGAGGGCGTCTTGGAGGATCATGACGTAGCAGCCCCGGCTGCCCCGGCGGAGGGTGGGGTAGCCTGCCGTGGTGCCTCTGCAGGCAGGCGTGCCGTAGCGGCGGTCGAAGTGGACCCATGTGGGGGTCTGGCTCAGCGGCTCGACATAGCCCCACGCCCCGGTGGAGCGGGCAGCGTTGTAGATGGCGGTGCGCTGGGTCTGGCTGAGACTCTGCCCCACGTCGAAGGCCACGCCGGCATAGTGTTGGCTGCGGGTGCCGTGGCCTCCCTCCCAGATGCGGCGGAAGGCGTATCCCACCGGGATGCCCCTGCCGTATTTGCGGCGGGTGAGGTTCCACGCTTCCATTGCCGCGATGGTCGTCCAGAGCACCGGGCTGTTCGATTTGCCCCGGAACTCCCGCACGGTCAGAGTCCTGCCGGTGCTGTAGGGCATGGGGTCGTTCTCGCGCAGGTTCGAATAGGTGTAGACTTTGTTCTCATAGGCGTCATAGACCAGTAAGCGTGCCATCTCTCATCCCTCCTCGGTGCAGTTGTCGCAGGCAGTATGACTCTGGGCGCGGAGTGCGGCCCAGGTGGGCCGGTCCACGACGCCGTTTGTCTCAAGGCCCGCCCGCTGCTGCGTCTCCTTCACAGCGGCGGTGTCCTCCGGGCCGAAGACAGCGTTGTCGGCGACGTAGTCCTCCTCGCAGTAGAGCTGGGAGTGGTCATTGAGCCAGCCCTCGATGAGGCTGACGTCAGGCCCTGCGCTGCCCTCCTTCATGGCCCGGTCCGGGTAGTCCGGCCCCTGCTCGGGATGCCGGTCGGGGTTGGGGGTGAAGGCCGCCAGCTGTAAGCTCAGGGCTTCCACTGCTGTCCACGTTTCGACGTCTGCCACGCCGGTGGCGGGCAGGCCCAGAAGCTCCTGCGCGCTGGCGGTGGCGTCCGCGGTCTCCTGCGTGTACTGGCTGGAAAGCGCGGGGGACGCTACACTGTCGTAGTAGTAGGCGATGCGCTGCAAAAGCAGGGTGTAGTAGAGCACGGCGCTGCTGTCGGTGCCGACGGTGAGCGGCGTGCCGGGGTAGGGGAGACGCTTGAGGGTGACCACCGGCCCGGATGAGCGGAGGGCCGACGCTTTGCCGTAGAGCGAATCCCATGTCTTCCGGCCCACGATGCCGTCCACCGTCAGCCCGGCGAACCGCTGATAGGCCCGCACGGCGGCCTCAGTGGCCGCGCCGAAACGGCCATCAATGGAGACAGAGGGAATGCTGCTCTGGTAGGCGCTCATGAGGTAGAGGTAGAATTGCAGCTCTCGGACGGCGGTGCCGGTGGAGCCATTGCGCAGCACGCCCGGGTACTCGCCGGGCCGCAGGCTGGGCGAAAGCAGGCGGTTGGCGATGTCGTTGTAGACTTCGTAGAGCTTGTTCCATGTCGTCCGGCCCACGACGCCGTCGCTGGTGAGGCCGAAGTAGGTCTGGAACCGCCGCACGGCCGCTGCGGTAGACGAGCCGAAGATGCCGTCCACGGTGACATTGTTGAGACTGGAATAGACCGTCCGTGCGATCTTCAGCCAGAACTGCACCAGCCGGACGTTCTGGCCGCTGCTGCCCTGGCGCAGGGCGGTGCCGGGGTAGGCGTTGGGGGTGCCGTTGTCGGACTGGATGCTGCGGAACTGGTCGTAGACCTCGGTCCAGGTGGTGGGGCCCACCACGCCGTCCACGGTCAGGCCGTATTTGCGCTGGAAGGCCCGCACCGCTGCGGCGGTGCCGCTGCCGAACACGCCATCCACTGTCACTGAGTGGATGGCGGAATCGTACTGGGCCAGGGTGTTCAGCCAGAATTGCAGCTGCTCCACGGCGCTGCCGGTGGAGCCGGTGCGCAGTACGGTGCCGCCCCATGTGCCGTCCGAGAGGGTGCCGCTGGAAGTCTCGCCCTCGCTGGTCAGCTCGGCCAGATCCTTGACCGACACATAGATATAGCTGATCTTATACCAGGTCTGGCGGCCCACCACGCCGTCGGCGGTCAGATTGAACTGCTTCTGGAACGCCCGTACCGTGGCGGCCATCCGGCTGCCGAATACCCCGTCCACAGTCAGTTTGCCAAGGAAGGGGTAGTCCTTGGTGATGCGGTTCAGCTGCCGCTGCAGGGTGAACACCGCCGTGCCGCTGTCTCCCTGCCGGAGGGGCGAACCAGGGTAGCTCTGGGGGATGGACTGGATGTTGCTGGTACGCACGATCTCGATATCGCTGCCGTAGTAGTAGCGCAGAATCTGCAGCGCGCTGCGCCCGTTGTTGGCCAGCGTGACGGTGCCCCACTGCTTGAGTCCCGGGCAGGTGACCGACTTGCCGTCGCAGTATTCGGAGTAATAGGGGTTCACGGTGCCGCGCTTGCGCAGATAGGTGTTGAAAATGTCATCGGTGATGCGCACCATCACATCGAACACGGTGCGGCCGTGGACGTAATACTGGTCGTAGCTGGTGGAGTTGGTGATATTGAAGGTGTAGCCCTTGCTGGGGTACCATTCGGTGTAGATGCGGTTCAGCGCCAGCGAGATCTGGCAGTGGATGTTGGCCCGCAGGGCCTGCTCCGGCCAGGTAGGGTAGACTTCGCTGGATGCAACATTGGCGATATAGTCCCGGAAGGAGACAGTCACATTGCCCAGATGCACCGTGATGTTCTTGGGGATAATGACCCGGCTCAGCACCCGGGGCATGCAGTTCTCCATGGGGTCCGGGCCGCTGCCGCCGTCGCCGGTGAACAGTGAATGCTCCGGGATGACTATGGGCGGGTTTACCACGTCGCGATCCTCTTCGGTTTCAGGGATCATCTCCGGCTGGGCCAGTGTGACCTGCCCGGCAAAGATCTGCACACCCTGAATGCGCACGGTGCGGAAGCCTGCCTTTGCGGCAGTCAGGTCCACAACGGCATAGGGCCGGATGGTGTTGTCCTCCTGCAGGGACAGCGCACAGGAGGGGGCTTCAATGGAGAGGTCGGCAGCGGTGCCGGTCTCGTCGGTGATACGCTGAGCGGTAAAGCCGTTGCCGGACACGGTGACGAGAACACCCTCGATGGGCGAGGACTGACGGGCACCGAAAGCCTGAATGCGTAGAATGCCGGTGTTTTTCATAGGCGGATGCTCCTTTGCTGTGAGAATGGAATGCTTCTCCCACAGCGTATTCCGTCCGGCACCCGGGCGTGCATGGCAGTGCACACCGCAAATAAAAAAGCCGCCCGAAGGCGGCAGGGGAGAAAAGTTTATTTGGCGCTGTCCTTGGCAAGGGCGGCGTCGATATTTTTTTGCAGAGCGGCAA
>OHNR01000440.1_pt1 | contig 10849 bp, 2 predicted proteins | sample 1569651 | NCBI WGS metagenome assembly OHNR01 (sample SAMEA3879502, study PRJEB24766) | human gut metagenome | biome: human-associated habitat; feature: feces | place: USA | collected 1985/1987 | reverse complement strand
CCGAGACTGCACAGGCCGGTGCTGAGGCAGCGCAGAAGGCTGCCGAGGACGCCGCCGCCGCTGCCGCCGCGAACAACGCGCTTGCTGCCGAGGCTGCCGCAAAGGCCGCCGAGAAGGCTGCCAAGTCCGCCGAGGAGGCCGGAAAGGCCGCTGCTTCCGCCGAAGAGGCTGCGAAGTCTGCTGCCGACGCCGCCGAGGCCATGCTGAAGGCCCAGAAGGCGCAGAAGGCTGCCGAGGATGCCGAGAAGGCCGCCGAGGAAGCCGAGAAGAAGGCCGAAGAGGCCCAGAAGAAGGCCGAAGAGGCCGCTGCTTCCGCCGCCGAGGACCGCGAAGCCGCCGAGAAGGCCGCTGAGGAAGCCAAGGCTGCGCAGAAGGCCGCCGAGGAGGCCCGCAAGTCCGCCGAGGACGCCAAGTCCGCCGCGGAGCTGGCTATGCAGGCTGCCGAGCAGTCCAACAAGGAAGCCGCCGCATCCGCTGCGCAGGCTGCCGAGTACGCAAAGAAGATGGCTGAGGCCTATGAAGAGATCGTCCGCATCAAGGCCGAGCTCGTCGAGTACCTCGCCAAGGCACAGGCCGAGGCCGAGCGCGCCGAGGCTGAGCGCAAGGCCGCCGAAGAGGCCCAGAGAAAGGCCGAGGAGGCCGCTCTGGCCGCTGCCAAGTATGCCGCCGCTTACGAGCTGGCTCAGATCCAGCAGAACGGCGAGGGCCTGACCGGCCACGCGAAGGAAGCGTATGACAAGGCGCTTGCAGACGCCGCTGCCGCCATCGTGGCCGCAAAGACGCCCGCTGAGGTTGACGCCGCTCTGGCTGCCGCCCGCGAGGCCCTGAACAACGCCCTCTGCCCGAGCGCAGCGTTCACGGATGTCGAGGAGAACGTCTGGTATCATGACGGCATCGACTTCATGGTGAGAAACGGCTACATGAACGGCGTTGCCGCCGACACGTTCGATGTCGAAGGCAGCCTGACCCGCGCCCAGCTCGTCACGGTCCTCTACCGCCTCGCCGGTGAGCCCGAGACCAGCGCCGCCATCCCGTTCGCGGATGTCGCCGACGGCCAGTGGTACACGAAGGCCATTGTCTGGGCTGCCGAGAACGGCATCGTCAAGGGTGTGAACGAAACGACGTTCGCCCCGAACGATCCGATCACCCGCGAGCAGATCGCCGTCATCCTCTATCGCTACGCGCACGAGGAGAACACCGAGGACGGCAAGCTCACGAGCTTCCCCGACGCAAAGGACATCTCCGGCTACGCGCTGGAGGCCATGAACTGGGCGGTCGCCAGAGGCCTCATCAACGGCTCCGACGGCAAACTGCTGCCGCAGGACACCGCGACCCGTGCACAGATCGCCGTGATCCTTGCCCGGTATCTGAACGCCTGATCCTTCCCCCCCGCTCCCCATGCGGCTCCGGCCGCATGGGGAGCCCCCCAGCATTTCCCGGCAATTGGACCCAGACAAACAATATGCTCGAAAATCGAACTTGGGAGGAACAATAAACCATGAAGCATGTGAAACAGCTGCTTTCTGCACTGCTTGTGCTGGCTGTTGTACTCTCGCTGCTCCCGGCTGGCGTTCTGAAGGCATCTGCCGCAGAGGCACCCGCAGCGCTGGACATCGGCTACCCCACATTCAAGAACACAGAGCTTCTCGACGAGGTCTATGACCTGTCGAAGCTCGGTGTGTCCTATTCCGAAAAGGACATCATGATGGCGATCTATAAGCAGGATCTCGCCAATGGCGGCGACTCCTTCTATATGGACCGTATCCTCGCCCGTGAGGGCGTCTGCAACGGCAACGCCGGTTCGAACGGCAACGCCGACGGCAACACCTTCCTGACCCGCGGCCGCGCGCTGTATATGTACACGAGCAGCCCGTCCGTCATCGGCTTCGGCGGCAACACGGCTTATCATCAGCCGCTTGGGCGGGGCGATCTGGTTCGCGTTCTCTTCTCGAACGCCGACGGCAGCCTGACCACGAAGGAAGACACCAGCAAGCGCGTCAATGCGCCGAGTAACTGGTCCAGCACCTACTCTGTCGGCAGCAACCTGACGCTGGATGTCGTGAAGTTCATCCATCAGGAGAACGTCGCCGTTACGACGATGACGCTGACCAACAAATCCGCAGAGGATCAGGCAATTACGGTGGCAGCGGACTCCACCTTTGCGACGGAGCCCGGCAAGGTCACGGTCAATGGTGCAGAGCAGACAGAGCTGACCGGCACCTGCTCTTCCCCTGCAGGCCTTACCACCATCTATGCCCGCATGACCGGCGACGGTTTCGAGGCCGCTTCGTCCGACGACTATTGCTGGCTGTCCCGCGACGTCACCGTCCCCGCGGGCGGCAGTGTGGAGCTGAAGGTCGTCATCGCCTTTACGACGGAAGAGATCCCGGAGTCCACCGAGCAGTACCTCCGCTTCGCAGGCCTCGGGAACCTTGAGGCTGTCCGTGCGCAGAAGGCGGAATACAACCTCTACTGGGCGGAGAACCTGCCCTACATCGACGTGCCGAAGAAGGCCGTCCAGAAGGCGATCGACTATCGCTGGTGGCTGGAGCGCTTCAACTCGCTCGATGCCAACATCCCCGGCTATGACTATCAGTACCCCGTCACCATCGAGGGCGTCCTCGGCTACAACAACGCCATCATTCTGACGCAGCCGATGCATCTGCAGGATACAAAGTGGCTCCGCTCTCCGTATCTGGCCTATGGCCAGCTGCTGTCCGCGGGCAACTCCTCGCAGAGCAGCGCCTTCCTTGATAACCCCGGCAACCGCAACAACTGGAACAACCACTATGGTCAGTATCTGGCTGAGGCCGGCTATGAGGCGTTCAACGTCATCGGCGGCGGCGCAGAGGTCGCGGAGAACTTCGCGTACTACTTCGGCCACGATGCTACCGGCCAGCTGGAGCACTACGGCAACCACATTGAGGGCCGCGACCTCATCGCTTACCGCAACAACTACATGACCGGCAACGACGCCGATACCATCTCCATGCATGCTCCCGGCACCGGCACCTGGAAGGCACACGGCGAAAACGCCTACGTCTGGGCCGCTGCCGACGCCGCCGCGAAGCTCTATGAGCAGCTGGGCAACACCGAGCAGGCCAAGTATTACCGCGATCTGGCCGACAAGATCAAGGCCGACGTCCTCGAGCTCATGTGGTGCGAGGAGTGCCAGAAGTTCGAGACCTATGCCGTCCGTCCGACCGGCACACAGCATAACGCTAACCAGCCCAACCTCGTCAAGTACACCGAGTCCAACAACTACAACTACTTTGCCGTGGGCCTCGTCCCCGACGATGCCGCTTCCGTCACGAAGTACAAGGAAGCCCTCAAGGCCTTCTCCAACGGCAAGGAGTTCCCGATCTTCCCGTTCTACACCGCCAACCAGGTCCACAACCAGGAGGTCAGCGGTTCGAACAACTTCTCGAACATCAACTTCACCGTGCAGCTCCGTCTGTATGAGTCCGCTCTGCGTACCTATGACAAGGAGCAGACCTACATCACCGACGACATGCTCGCCATGATGGCCGAGTGGATGGCATGGAACGTCTACCCCGATGCAGGCGACGTCCGCTATCCGAACAACAACGAGTTCCACAACATCGACGGCAGAACCTATGAGAACTACTATCGTTCCTGGATCTACCACAACATCCTCGGCAACTACACCTACCTCTTCATCGAGGACATGGCCGGTATCCAGCCGCGTTCCGATGAAAAGATCGAGCTGAGCCCGATTGACTTCTCCTATGACCACTTCATGGTCAACAACGTCCGCTATCACGGTCATGACCTGACGGTCGTGTGGGATAAGCCGGACGACGGCAAGACCTGGTACAACGAGTGCCCCGAGGGCTACTCCCTGTACATCGACGGCACGCTGGCCTTCACCCTGAAGGATCTGGCCCATGTCGTCTATGACTCCGCCACGAAGGAAATCTCCTTCCCCGACGGCGCTGTCGAGATCGTCACCAATAACGGCGGCGCTGCCATCCCCACCGCGATGAACACCGCCATCACCGAGGAGAAGGTCCTCAACATGCTGGAGAAGTCCGGCGTGCACGGCATGACGAACCTCGCCGAGGGCGCGGAGGTCACCGCCACCTTCACCCCGGACAAGGCCCGCGCCGCGTCCTGGGCAGAAAAGCACCGCGCTGACGGCAGCGACTCCACGTCCAAGGCCGTCAACGAGACAGCTCCCGATCCGCAGGCAGTTGTGGACGGCACGACCGTCGACATGCCGTTCTGGGGCAACTACGGCAGCGTGAACGAGCGCGACAGCCTGACGCTGAAGCTCTCCTCCAAGCAGACTGTGGACATGGCGACGCTGTACTTCTACAACGACCGCCAGACGAACGGCTACTCCGAGCCCTCCAAGTTCGCAGTCGAGTACTGGGACGGCGAGGCCTGGCAGGCCGTCCGGCAGCAGACCCGTACCCCGTCCGCCCCGCGCGCGAACTACAACGCCGTGTACTTCGCACCGGTCGAGACGGATCAGCTCCGCTTCACCTTCACCAACAAGGACAAGGGCTTCACTGCCGTGACCGAGATCCAGCTCTTCAACGAGGGCGGCGACCGCGATCACCCCGCGCAGAACACGGCTCCGTCCGTGAAGCTGGCTGAGGATACCTCCCTCACCGGTAACCTCTATACCACCCTGAAGGCGACCTGCACCGACGACGGCATGCCCTACGACAAGGACATGTCCTACGCCTGGGAAGTCATCTCCGCCCCTGAGGGCGCTGAGACCCTGCTGAGCAGCGCCAACAAGCCCACCACGACCATCTCCGGCACCGTGGAAGGCGAGTACACCGTCCGCTTCACCGTCAGCGACGGCGAGCTGAGCGCGACCGGCGAGCTGGCTGTCACCCTGAAGAAGGGCGCTGCGGGCGGCCTCGGTGAGGACGTCGCTCCGGACGCCGCTTCCGTCGAAAGTGACTACACCTCCAGCTGGGAGAACCTGAACGGCATCAACAACCCGAGCTTCGAGCCGACCAGCTCCAACGTGGGCACCGGCAAGGGCTGGGGTAACTGGCGGCAGAGCGCCGGCTCCGAGCACTACGTCGGCTATACCTGGGATGAGACCGTGACCGTCGGCGGCGCGGACATCTACTGGTATGACGACGGCGGCGGAACGCAGGTCCCGTCCGCGCTGCGCATGCAGTACCTCGATGCCAACGGCGCGTGGCAGGATGTCAACATCACCACCCCGTTCGAGAGCAGCATTGCAAAGAACAAATACAACCGCATTGAATTCGACCGCGTTACCACCACCCGCCTGCGCCTGTATGTCACCGTTCGCTCCGGCGCACAGGCAAACGGTATCTATCGCTTCAAGGTCTATTCCTCCGTTGACGTCGCCTCCCTGAACGAGGTCTTCCTCGCCACGAAGCCCGGCGTCATGCCCACGCTGCCCTCCAACGTTACGGCAGTCACCTCGGACGGCGCGCTCATCAGCGTCCCCGTTACCTGGGAGACCCTGACGGCTGACATGATCGCCACCGACGGCGAGGTCAAGCTCCGCGGCGTGAACAACTCCACCGGCAAGATGACCACCTGCACGATCTATGTCCGCAGCGACATGGACAAGGCCACCATCACGAGCGTCGAGCCCGTTGAGGTCACCACGACGCAGGGTATCGTCCCGGCGCTGCCGAAGACCGTGAAGGTCGGCTACAACAACGGCGCGTTCGACAACCAGACCGTCAAGGTCACCTGGCCCGCCATCACGGCTGCCGAGCTGGCCAATGTCGGCGACGTGAACTTCGAGGGCGAGGTCGAAGGCACCGCCACGAAGGCCATGCTGACGATCCACGTGCTCAAGGCCCCGGACGACCCCGCTGTTGCTGCGGTCAAGGAGCTCATCGACGCCATCGGCGAGGTAACGCTCGACAGCGGCGACGCCATCGACGCTGCCCGTGCCGCCTATGACGAGCTGCCCGAGGCCAAGAAGGCGCTTGTCGACAACTACGAGAAGCTGACTGCGGCAGAGGAAGCTTATACCACACTGGTCGACGCCGCTGCCGCAAAGGCTGTGGATGACCTGATCGACGCCATCGGCGAGGTCACGCTTGAGAGCGGCGACGCGATCAAGGCTGCCCGCGCCGCCTATGACGCCCTGACCGACACGCAGAAGGAACTGGTCAAGAACTATGAAAAGCTGCTCGCTGCCGAGGAGCTGTATGAGGAACTGATGGCATCGGCTGCGGCAATCGCCCAGAAGGCCGCTGAGGAAGCCAAGCAGGCCCAGGAAGAGGCCGAGGCCGCGCAGAAGGCCGCCGAGGAAGCCGCTGAGGCCGCCAAGGCCGCGCAGGAGGCCGCCGAGGCCGCCGCTGCCAAGGCCGGCGAGAACAACGCCGCTGCCGAGGAAGCCCGCAAGGCTGCTGAAACCGCGCAGGCCGCTGCCGAAGCCGCACAGGCCAAGGCCGAAGAAGCTCAGAAGAAGGCCGAAGAGGCCAAGACCGGCGCCGAAGCCGCCCGGAAGGCCGCCGAGGAGAACAACGCCGCCGCTGCCGCCGAGGCTGCGAAGGCTGTTTCCGAAGCCCTGAAGGCTGCCGAAGAGGCTGGCCGCTCCGCGCAGAGCGCCACGCAGGCTGCTCAGAGCGCTGCGCAGGCTGCCGAGAGCATGCGGAAGGCGCAGGAGGCTCAGGCCGCTGCCGAGGCTGCCCAGGCTGCCGCCGAGGCCGCGCAGGCCAAGGCCGAAGAGGCGCAGAAGAAGGCCGAGGAGGCCGCCGCCTCCAGCGCCGAGGACAAGGCTGCCGCCGAGAAGGCCGCTGAGGAGGCCAAGGCTGCCAAGAAGGCTGCCGAGGATGCCCAGAAGGCCGCCGAGGATGCCAAGGCCGCTGCCGAGCTCGCGCTCGAGGCTGCCAAGAAGTCCGAGGTCGAGGCTGCCGCCTCTGCCGCTGAGGCTGCAGAGTATGCCCGTCAGATGGCCGAGACCTATCAGAAGGTCGTCGAGATCAAGGCGGAGCTGATCAACTATCTGGCCGAGGCTCAGGCCGCTGCCGAAAAGGCGGAGGCGGAACGCAAGGCCGCCGAAGAGGCCCGCAAGGCTGCCGAAGAGGCTGCCCTCGCCGCCTCGAAGTACACCGCAACGTTCGAGCTGGCACAGCTCCTGCACGAGAGCGAGACCCTGACCGGTCACGCCCGTGAGGACTATGCCAAGGTCATCGAGGACGCCAAGGCCGCCATCGAGGCTGCTAAGACGCCCGAGGAGGTCGACGAGATCCTTGCGGCCGCACGCGAGGCCCTCAAGACCGCAGGCTGCCCGAGCACGAACTTTACCGACGTGGAGGAGAATGGCTGGTATCATACCGGCGTCGACTTCATGGTGAAGAATGGCTTCATGAACGGCGTCGCGGACGATGCGTTCGACGTCGACGGCAACCTGACCCGCGCCCAGCTCGTGACGATCCTCTATCGCATCGCGGGCGAGCCGGAGAGCACGGCCACGAACCCGTTTGCCGACGTGGCGGACGGTCAGTGGTACACGAACGCTGTCATCTGGGCAGCGGAGAACGGCATCGTCAAGGGCGTGAACACCACGACGTTCGCCCCGAACGACCAGATCACCCGTGAGCAGATCGCGACAATCCTCTTCCGCTATGCCAAGGCGGAGAAGGTCGAGGGCAAGCTCGCCGGCTTCCCGGATGCTGAGAAGGTCTCCGATTACGCCGCCGACGCCATGGCGTGGGCAGTGGAGCAGGGCCTCATCAACGGTATCTCCGAGAGCGACGGCAAGACCTATCTCGCCCCGCAGGAGACCGCGACCCGCGCCCAGATCGCCGTCATTCTGATGCGCTATCTGACTGCGGAGAACTGATCCAAAAAAAATCCCTGTCCGCCGATGCGGGCAGGGGAGGAGCCGCCCACCGGGCGGCTCCTTTTTTGATTTTGCGGCGCGCTGTCGATCGTACCCCTATTGTAGGGGAGCGGCATGCCGCTCCCGGCGCTGCACTGCCGATTCGCACAGGCTATCGCTAAAACGGCGATGGCTCCCGATTTGTCATTGCGAGGGCGCTTTGCGCCCGTGGCAATCTCGGGGAGGCAGTTGCGTTTTCGCCGGGAGTGTCCTGTTATCCGGCCGGGTACTGCGAGATTGCCACGTCGCTTCGCTCCTCGCAATGACACATCAGGAAGCATGGCGCAGGAAACGGTACACTGCACCGAATTGGTGCTGCTTTTGCCGCTTCGCGGACGGGCGGGGCATGCCCCGCCCCAACTTTTAATATAAAAACTCCTCCGGGCAGGAGGCCCGGAGGAGCAGCTGTTGTCTTTACTTCTTGACGAGGTACTTGCGCATATCCAGAGAGCAGGCGACCAGAATGATGAGGCCCTTGATGATGTACTGCAGGCTGGAATCGATGGCAAGGAAGGTCAGCGCAGCGAAGATGATACGCAGGATGAGAACGCCGAGCACGATGCCGCTGATCTTGCCGGTGCCGCCGACGAACGAAACGCCGCCGATGACGCAGGCCGCAATGGCATCACACTCATAGTTCAGGCCGGTGGACTGCGTGATGGAGCTGATGCGCGCGCCCTCGATAAAGCCGGTCAGACCGTACATCACGCCCGCGAATGTGTGGACAAGGACCGTCGTGCGGAAAACATTCACGCCGGAGACATTGGCAGCCTCGGCATTCGAGCCGACGGCGAACATGTTCTTGCCGAACGTCGTCTTGTTCCACAGGAACCAGGTGATGACGAGCAGGATGATGGCATAAAGCACATACCACGGCAGGCTGACGGCACCGATGGAGATCATCTTGCCCTTGATGAAGCTCGAATAACCGTCGGACAGGCCGGACAGCGGCTGGCCGTTGTTATCGTTGAGCATGAAGAACACGAGGATCAGGCCATAGGTGATGAGCTGCGTGGCCAGCGTGACGATGAAGGGATGCAGCTTGAACTTTGCAACGAAGAAACCGTTGACAAAGCCGATGATTGCACCGATGGCGATGACCGCAAGAATGGCGATGCAGATACCGGCCCAGGTGGGGATATTCGGCATCCAGCTGAACATTCTGCGGGCAAGGTCCGTCTTCTGCAGCAGGGCGGCAGAAAGGGCAGCGGACAGACCGACGACACGGCCGCCGGAAAGGTCGGTGCCCGTCAGGACGATGCAGCCCGCAACGCCGAGCGCGAACGGAAGGGACGCAGCGGCCAGCGAGATGATGTTCGTGATGGAGCCGATCTTCAGGAAGTTATGGTTGACGATGGCGGTGTAGATGATGAAGATCGCCATCAGGATGTACAGCGCATTGTTCAGAATGCCGTCCGTCCAGAAGCGGCGCTTGTCGCGCCCGTCCAGCTTGCGGTAGTCCGCAGCCGTATTGCGAATTTTTGTCACAGGATTTGCCATGACCGAGGCCCTCCCTTAAACGTATTTTGCTGCCAGCCGCATGATCTCTTCCTGGCTGGTCGTTTTGGCGTCCACTTCACCGGCGAGGCGGCCGCCCGACATGACAAGGATGCGGTCGCAGACGCCCAGAAGCTCCGGCATCTCGGACGAAACCATCAGCACGGTCTTGCCGCGGTTGGCAAGGTCGATGATGAGCTGATAAATTTCGTACTTTGCGCCGACGTCGATGCCGCGCGTCGGCTCGTCGAGCAGCAGCACGTCCGGATCGGTCAGCAGCCAGCGGCCGAGAATGACCTTCTGCTGGTTGCCGCCGGAGAGGCTGCGGATCTTCGTCTCCTGAGACGGCGTCTTGGTGTGCATGGCATCAATGGACCACTGCGTATCCTTCTTCATGGAGCGGTTGCTCAGCCAGATGCCGCGGCGGTGCTTTTTCAGGCTGGAAATGACCGTATTCTCCCGGATATTCAGGATGGAGAAAATACCGGTCGAGCGGCGCTCCTCCGTCAGCAGGGCAAAGCCGTTTTTGATGGACTCGCGCGCATTGCGGTTGCGGCAGGGCTTGCCGTCGAGGGTGATGGAGCCGTCCTTGCGGGTCATCACGCCGAAGATGCACTCGAGCGTCTCCGTGCGGCCGCTGCCGTCCAGACCGGCCAGGCCGAGGATCTCGCCGCGGCGCGCCGTGAAATTCACATCGCGCAGGCCGTTATACTGGCCCGTCAGGTGCTCGACCTTCAGGAAGGGCTCGCCCGGCTTGTTCGTTTTCGGCGGGAACTGATTGTTCAGCTCGCGGCCGACCATCAGGCGGATGATGTCGTTGACCTCCAGCTCGGCAGCCGGGCGGGTCGCGATCCACTGGCCGTCGCGCATGATGGTGATCTCGTCGGAGATGCGCTTGATCTCCGCCATTTTATGCGAAATGTAAATGATACCCACGCCCCGGTCGCGGAGCATGTTGATAATTCGGAACAAATGCTCGACCTCGTCCTCCGTGAGCGAGGAGGTCGGCTCGTCAAATACGATGACCTTCGAACGATAGGAGACCGCCTTCGCGATCTCGACCATCTGACGCTGCGAAACGGGCATCGTGCTCATGATCCGGTGCGGATCGACCTTGATGCCCAGCTCGTCGAATATTTTCATGGTCTCCCGGTACATTTTGGTCTCGTCGACCACCAGTCCGAGATGCTTCGGGTAACGCCCCAGCCAGATATTATCCATAACAGAGCGCTTCAGAGCCTGATTCAGCTCCTGATGGACCATGGCCACGCCATTGTCCAGCGCCTCTCTGCTGTTCTTGAAATTGACTTCTTTGCCTTCCAGGAGGATGGTTCCGCTGTCCTTGTTATAAATGCCGAACAGGCACTTCATCAGGGTGGACTTACCGGCTCCGTTCTCCCCCATCAAGGCATGGACTGTGCCAGGACGGACAGTAAGATTGACGCCGTCCAGCGCCTTGACGCCCGGGAATTCCTTGCAGATGCCGCGCAT
>OHNR01000439.1_pt1 | contig 10861 bp, 9 predicted proteins | sample 1569651 | NCBI WGS metagenome assembly OHNR01 (sample SAMEA3879502, study PRJEB24766) | human gut metagenome | biome: human-associated habitat; feature: feces | place: USA | collected 1985/1987 | reverse complement strand
CATTATAAAACGCAAAATGTACAAAAACGAGTTGATAAGCCCCACTTCGTGTCTGATTCTGTCAAAAATTGTCGCAAAACGAGGATGGGCGCACCCCTTCGGGAGTCAGCGTCACGGTGCGCGTGCAGACTTCCTGAATCAGACGCCGATCATGGGAGACGGTGATGATGCAGCCGGGATATTCCGCAAGCAGTTCGCGGATGACGGGACCGGAAAGCGGGGAGAGATTGCACGTCGGTTCATCCAGAAGCAGGATCCGAGGGGAGATAGACAGCCACTTTGAGACAACGACCTTTTGCTGATTGCCGCCGGAGAGATTCCCCACCGCCTGCATCGCAGACGGCGTTTTGATATGCAGCGTGTCGATATAGCGTCGGACGATCGCATCGTCGCCCGCCTTTTTCAGAAAGCCGAATTTCGCGGTCAGCTGGGAATAAATCAGCGTGATGTTGTCCTTTACAGACAGACAGTTCACGATTCCCTGGCGCTTGCGTTCCTCCGGCAGCAGTCCGATGCCGTTCCGGATCGCATCGATCGGGGCGCCCATGGAAAGCTGCTTTCCCTCCAGAATAACCTGCCCGCTGCGCAGCTTGTCAGCCGCGAAAATTGCACGCAGAACCTCCGTTCGACCGGAGCCGACCAGACCCGCAAGTCCGACGACCTCGCCCTCGCGTAAGCTGAAGCTCACGCCCTTGATTTTTTCCGTGGTCAGATTCTCAACGCGCAGCAGCTCTTTTCCAACCGGACGCTGCTTGCTTGGGTAAACGTCGTGAAGCTCGCGTCCCACCATTTTGACGATCAGCTGCTGGGTATTGATTTCGGACAGAGCCCATGTTCCGACATAGCTGCCGTCCTTTAAAACGGTCACCCGGTCGCCGATGCGATAGATTTCTTCCATTCGGTGGGAAATGTATACCACCGTAATGCCCCGCTCGCGCAGGCTGCCAATAATCTGAAACAGCGTATGGACCTCTTGCTCATTCAGCATGGCTGTCGGCTCGTCAAGCACGATTACTCTGGCGTTTTTTGACAGGGCCTTTGCAATCATTACCATCTGCTTTTGCGCAATGGAAAGTGATTCCATTAGCACGGTCGGCTCGATTTCAAGCCCGACTTGGCTTAAAAACGGCCGAACGAATTCGATATTTTTCTTTTTCTGATTGAAACCAAATCTGCTGTTCTCCGCACCGAGAACGATGTTGTCCGCAATGGAAAGCTTATCCACGTTTGTCACGTCCTGATAAACAACGGAGATTCCGTACGCGGCGGCCTGAGCGGGCGTTTCGATCCGAACGGGCTTCCCGTCGATCCGAAGCTCGCCGCCGTCAATGCTGTAGGCACCGGCTAGAATCTTGATCAGCGTGGATTTTCCCGCCCCGTTTTCGCCGACGAGGCAATGCACCTCTCCGGCGCGAACGGAGAACGAAACGTCATTCAGGGCAATAACCGGGCCGAATTGCTTCCGAACGCGGCAAAATTCCAATAAAATAGGGTCATTCATCTTGAACATCGGAGTATTTCTCTCCGCCTCCTGAGTATTTGTATAAAAGCGTTCGCGACCGGAGCTGCTTATTCTCCGGCCCGATCCGCGCTTTCGTATAACAGAGGGCAGTCCGAAGCGGTCTGCGGTCGCTTCGGACTGCGTGATGGGGAACTGCTTTTTATTCGAAATTCTCTTTGACCCAGGAATCCGCCGTATCCGTTGTGACCGAAACGATCTCAAGCGACTGCGGATAATCCTCGTTGGCAGGAAGCTCGCCGCGAATGACCTGCATCAGGAGGTTCCACGCCATCTCGGCCATAATGCGCGGAGAGTTGCCCGCAACGGCCTTCAGGGCGGAGTTCGGATCCTTCAGCTCTGCACAGTCGGCCTCCGTCCCGTCGACGCTGGCGACAAGGGAATCGGCGGACGTGCCGCGATTGATCTCGCGCAGAGCATCCAGAGCGCCGAGCGCGCTGTCGGCGTTGATGCCGAACATGACGTTGATCTCCGGGTGCGCTTGCAGCAAATCCTCACACGCTGCAAGGGAAACCGAGCGCGAGCCGCCGCCGTCCACGGACTGGACGACTTCAAAGTCGGGATAGACGGTGCGGAAGCCCTCCACAAAGCCGTCGACGCGTTCCTTGCACTGCGGCGCGGAATACAGATCGACTGCACCGCCGACAGGCGTCGTATCCGGGTGATTTTCTTTCCAGTACTCTGCCGCCGCAGTACCGGCGACGCGGCCGAACTCCGACTGATCTGCAACGACCCGCGGGCAGGTTGCGCCCTCCGGGCTGATGTTGTAGGTCACGACGGGAATGCCGGCGTCCTGCAGGGTCTTCACATGGATGCCCAGAGTTGATGTTTCCAAGCCGCAGGTAATGACGCCGTCCGGCTTCATGGCGACGATGTCGTCGATCACGTTTGCAAACGTTGTGACGTCGCCGTTCAGATCCATGATCGTCAGATCGACGTTTTCTTCCTTTGCAAGACGCTCAAGCGTGTGCTGAACATTCGACCAGAAGTTGATCTGCTGGGACTGGAGCGTGGCGACGATGCGCAGGCGCTGCTCACCGTCCTGGTTTGAGGCATCCGTACTCTTGCCGGCGGCTGGTACATTCGTACAGGCCGCTGCACTCAGCAGCAGGCAGACGCAAAGCAAAAGAGCGATCAGTTTTTTCATTTTTTCTCATCCTTTCAATTTTCCGTTTTCGTCGAGCTTGAATTCACGCTTGGGGTAAACATAGTATTTTTCGACCGAAGGAGCGGGCTCCGGATCGAGCAATACGCCGTTTTTCACGAGAGCCTGCTGCAGCATCCCAATGTCCACATCGCGGGCATTCACACCCTCGCGGATGCTGATCGCGCAGGCCGTGCCTGCGGCTTCGCCGGTCGCCATGGAAATGGCGGAGCAGCAGACGGAGCTGAACGCGTCCCGCTCGGTGGAAACGCATTTTCCGCCGACCAGAAGATTCTCAACAGGCGATTTCGGAACGACCACGCCGAACGGCACGCCGTAATATTCGCCGGGGGTCAGATAGTACAGGAAATTCTGCCCGCCCATCTCCGGGCTGTGCAGGTCGATGCCGTAGGCGGTGATGGCAATGCGGTCGTCCGGCATCTCGCGCTTGAGGATCATCTCCTGCGTCATTTTCTTTTCGCCCACCAGCGCCGGCTGAGCAAGCGAGCCGAGCGTCGGCGCGGTGTCAATGATATAAGCGTCCTCAAAGCCGATCCAGTGCTCCTTCAGGTATTGCAGAACCTCCTGGCACTGACGGCGGCACTCAATAGTGCCCTTTGTATAATCCTCCGCGCTGTTCTCGCTGCCGATATAGCGGGTCATCTCCACGCGGAAGTCTCCTTCCCGGATCAGAGGGAAGAAGTTCACCGCACCATAGGGGATCTCCTTCACATTCGGCTTGTAGGACGGGACGACGTTCTTGACGTTTCCCACCCGGAACATCAGCGTCATGGAGCCCTTGCGCCCGACGCCGCAGCATTCGGCGCCGGCCATTTGCGCGACGGCGGCAGCGCCGGTGCAGTCGACGACGCGCTTGGCCAAGATGACCTGACGCCCGGAGCGATTCTCGATCACGCCGCCGACCACCTTGTTGCCCTCCTTGAGGATCTCGGTGAATTGCGTGTAGAAATACACCTTTACGCCGTGCTCCGCCATCAGCTCATCGGCGGAGAGCTTGAATGCCTCGGGATCCCACGGCGTGATCTGCAGATCGTTTTCGCAGCGCGAGGTATCGAACGGATAATACTTGTTCGAGCGGATCAGGTCGTAGCCGCGAATCGCGCCGCCCTTTTCGACCATACGCGTGACCAGCTTGTCGAAAACGCCCTTGATCAGGATCTTGTCGCCGGAGATCGCCACGCCCGCCTCGCAGTTTGTAACATATCCGTTTGTCAGCAGTCCGCCCAGCGCACCGAAGTACTCGACTAGCGCGACCGATGCGCCGCACTGCGCAGCGCCGATGGCCGCACCGATGCCGGCCGCGCCGCCGCCTACGACCAACACATCGACCTCGTCGACAACGGGACAGGCTTTTGCAGGAATGTTAACTGTTTTCATCGTGTCTTGTCCTCCTTATAATTCTTAATAGGTAAATATGTATTCATCGTATTTCTGCGCCTCGGGAAGTATTTCCGGCTCCAAGAGCGCTCCCTGCCTGCGCAGAGCCTCGCGGAGCTTTTTCACATCGACACTGCGCACCGGCACATCGTCACAGATGCTGAGCGCGCTGGCCGTTCCGGCCGCCTCGCCGGTCGCCATGCTGAGCGCCGTCGCCATGATCGCCGCCTCCGCGCCGGATTCGCAGGAAACCGATTTCCCGGCGGTCAGGATGTTCTCGACCTCGCTTGCGGGAACAAGCGCGCCATAGCCAATGCCATAGTATTGACCCGGCTCGAGGTAGTGCAGGTAATTCTGGCCGCCCTTTTCGGCGCTGTGAACGTCGATCCCGTAGCCGCAGAGGGCGATTGTGTCCTCGGGGACGACGCCGTTCAGCATGTCATTCACGCACACCGGCCGGCGGCCGACCAGCTTATATAGAGACATCGGCAGCGCCTCATTGCCCGAGTCGATCAGGTAGATATTCTCACAGCCGTACCAGTTCTTTCGCAGATATTCAATGATCTCCGGGATCTGGCGGCGACATTCGATCGAAGCGCGGGTCATATCCTCCACGCTGCTTCCGTCGCCGAGCGCCCGCGTCATCTCGATCCGATATTCATGGTCGCGCATCGTCGGGAAGAGGTTGATCGCGCCGTAGGGCACATCCGTTACGTTAGGCCGGTAGGTCGGCGTGACCTCACTGATCCCGCCGGCTCTGAAAAAGACGAGGATCGGCCCCTGACGGTGCGGCGCGTTGGCGCACGTTGACACGCATTCGGCGCCGGCTGCGCGCAAAAGGAACGACATCCCCGTTGCGTCGATCACACGCTTTGCCAGAATCGCGCCGCGTCCCTCCCTGTTTTCCACATAAACGCCGGTAACCCGGTTTCCACTCATAATCGGCGCGACCGCGCGCGTATACAGGATGGGTTGAATGTTGGGATGGGAGGTCAAAATCTCGTCTGCGGCGAGCTTGAAGCACTCCGGGTCAAAAATCGTGAGCTGAAGATCCTTTTCGCAGCGGGAACGGTCGAACGGATAATACTTATTAGAATGGATCAGCTCGTGCGCAGGGATCGCACCGCCGCGGCGAACCATTTCGTCTTGGATGCGCTGCCACACACCCTTAATCAAGAGCTGGTCACCGCTGCAAACAACGCCGCCCTCTGCAAAGGTGATCAACGATTTTGGAACCGCGCCTCCGAAGCAGCCGCCTTCGTCAACGATCGCCACACGCAAATTTTCGTGATAAGCCGCGCCGACCGCAGCCCCGATCCCGGCAGGACCGCCACCAACGACTAGAACGTCTACGGTTGAGATGATTCGACAGCCGACCTCTGCGGCTTCTGACGATCCACCCATGTACATACCTCCTATTTACTATAATAATATGCTGTTTAACACTGGTTAATCGATTGCGCAAACGATTAACTTTTCGCTACAGCAAGGATAGCACAGTTTTTCCACTCTGTCAATTCCAAAAATGATGCTTATTTTTTGTATAATATGCCGAATTTTTTTATTATTTTCATTTGGCTTGACAACGAATTATCTCATCGATATAATAAACGTAATCGTTTACGCATATGAAACCAATACAGCAACGGATGAGTGAGGATAAAACCGCCTATGAGAACAGAAAAGAAACTGCCGAATATTTCAGACGTTGCGCGCGCGGCGGGCGTGTCGACCGCAACGGTATCGCACACACTGAACGGCACCCGTACCGTATCCGAGCATTCAAGAGAGCTTGTGATGAAGGCAATCCGAGAGCTGGGGTATACACCAAATGCATTTGCCCGCAGTTTCCGCACAGGAAAGAAGAATATCATTGGTTTTGTGGTCCCGGATATTTCCAACCAGTTCTTCGCCCGTTTGATCGAGACTGTTGAGAGTAGCATTTCTGCAGAGGGCTTCCATTTGATCATCGCGAACACACAAGAGAATAAGGAGCGTGAGCTGCAGCATTTGCGGTATCTTACCTCCGGAGTTGTGGACGGGATCCTGCTGGCATCGACCATGGAGTCCTACAGCGAGTTTTCTGCGGTGCTTCCGGCGTCCTTCCCCACTGTTTTGGCCGACCGGAAGGTAGACGCTGCGCCGTTTTCCTCCGTGACGGTGTCCGCGTATCAATCCGTCTACCGGAGCGTTGCCTCGCTGATCGAACAGGGGCAGCGGCGGATCGGCTTCATTACAGGCCTGAGCCGCCTGAGCACCTCGCGGGAGCGCCTTGCGGCGTACCGTCAGGCTATGTCCGATTTCGCCATTCCGATTGAGGATGGCTTTATCCAGCACGGAGATTCGATGGAGCGCAGCGCATGGAACAGCACCAGGGAGCTGCTCAAGCAAAGGTGTACTGCGATCGTTGCCTCCAATGGCCTGATGGGCACCGATGTTTATCACTGTCTTCGCGAATGCGGTATGCAGATCGGCCGGGATGTTGAGCTGGTTTGCTTTTCGGATTTTGACTCTCCTCTCCTCGAATCCTCGCCGGTACGTCTGGTGGCTCAGCCGGTCGACGAGCTGGGCAAAATGGCGGGCGAGGAGATCCTGCGCCGCATCAAGGACCGCGCCGCTGAGCAAAAGCAGATCCTTCTCAGCAGCATCTATCTGGGCGTTCTTTCGCGCCACAGCCAATAAGAGGAGCTTATTATGCGCTTGCACTGCATCGAATTGCCCGTCCCCTCGCCGGATGAAGCGGGACGCTGGCTGGAATCCGTTCTGCATTTTCTACCCGTCGGCGACGGCAGGCTTTATGTCTGCGGAAATTGCCGTCTGCGCCTCGTCACCGCCGAGGGGGACGCGCCGTCCCGCGCGCCGGACAAGATCGTCGGGCTTGAGCACATCGCCCTTGAGACCCCGGATGCCGGTGCCCTTCTGCGTGCGCTGCTTTCAAAAGGTCTCGAGCTTGAGCACGACAGAGGTGTTCCCTTTTTTAACCCGAAGGTTTTCGGAACCGGAACAAAATATTTCAATCTGATCGCTCCCTTCGGAACGAAATTCGAATTCTGTCAGCGCCTTGACAAGGACTACCCATCCGACTCTTCGGAAATACTCGGTCTGGAGCACATCGGTCTTTCCGCGCACGATTTTGCCGCATCATTCCGGGAGCTGAGTGCATACGGCTTCCGACCTCAGTTTGCGCCGGTTGAAAACGATACACCGCACGGCCGTGTGCAGTGCGTTGTGTTCAATGGCCCCGCGCCCATTGAACTATACTGCTTTGAAGGAGCGCAGACGTTTCCGGAGGCAGATCCGGCCCACGCCCCGAGACTCGTGTTCCGTGCTGACGCGAAAGCCACCCTTAGTGAACTCAACGGCGCGTGCATCCGCAGCGAAGCAGCGCCGAAATACGACATTGTTGCGCTTGGAGAAGCCTTGATCGACTTTGTTCCCGGCGGGCAGCAGGAGAGCGGGAAGGTGTCCTATCTGGGCGCTCCCGGCGGCGCTCCGAGCAATGTTTTGGCCGCCGCCTCCCATTTGAATATGCAGACCGCATTTATCGGCAAAGTCGGCAATGACGTCTTCGGACGGCTGATCCGCAGCACAATGGAGCGCAACGGCATATGCACCGACGGCCTTTTGCGCAGCGAGACGGAGCCGACCACCTTGGCGTTTGTCTCTCTGGACGAGCGCGGGGATCGATCCTTCAGCTTTTACCGCCAGCATAGCGCCGACTGTATGCTCCGATCCGCCGAGCTGCCGCTGACGCTTCTGGAGCAAGCGGGTATCTTCCATTTCGGCTCGGTCTCCATGACTGCCGAGCCGGCTCGATCCGCAACGCTTGACGCCGTGAAATATGCCAAAGCGAAGGGCGCGGCGATCGCGTTTGACCCCAACCTCCGTTTGCCGCTTTGGCCCGATACCGACTCCGCCTATCATGCAATCTGCGAGGGACTGCGCTATGCCGACCTTGTCAAGCTTTCCGAGGAGGAGCTTGAATTTCTGACAAAGGCCGCCGATCACACGGCCGGAATGCGGGAGCTTCTGGAACGTTACGATATTCGGATGCTTGTCGTTACGCTTGGCGCCGACGGCTGCCTCTGCCTATGTAGAAACGGCGTTTTTCTGCGGCAGCACACGATTCAGGTCACCGCGCTGGACACCACCGGCTCCGGAGACGCCTTCTGGGGAACCTTCCTTTCCGAGCTGCTGCTCTGCGACTGCTGCGACAGAATTCCCGCGCCGCAGGTCTTGCAGCACATTCTCGGCGTTTCCTGCGTGGCCGGTTCGCTGACCGCAACCGCTTTTGGCGCGGTTCCCGCCATGCCGACAGCCTCCGCGCTCCACGCCGGTATGCTTCGGCTGCTCGAGCGCTAGCCCGCTCCTGCAGCGCAGGGCCGAACGACTGTACACTTGAAGGACACAGGATTCACAACAAAGTGGCAATGCACATTGTCGGTGTTCAGGTGAACGGTAACCAGCACCTGATATCGGTCGCCCCACATTCGCCGTGCGGTTTCCTTGCCGATGGCGAACGCCCGCTCCGGTGTAACCTCACCCTCACGAAAACTCTGAATGCCGTGGTAACCGACCACCTTGCCACGCAGACCAAACCGTCGCTGTACGGCGATCATTTCGGCGCAGGCGTTCTGCGCCGAGCAGTTGATGCCGCCGACAAATATTTTGCGGTCGGTCTTGTTATCGTTCTCTGCGTAGCGCAGGGCGGCGTACAAATCCTCGTCGAGATATTCCAGTGCGGTGGTTTTGTCGGGATTGTCGGCGTAGTCCAGCGTGGCTTTCAGGTTTTTGAACACAGGCCAAAAGCCTGTCACCGCCATAGCGCATCATCCCTTTTCCGGCAGCAGAAATTCTGCTGTGATCTGTTTCAGCACCATGCAGATTTCTTTGTCCAGCTCCGGTGAACTGGCTTTATCCGCAAGCTCGCCAAGCTTTTCAAGACAAGCAAAAAGAGCGTCGGGCGGAACCGCTCTTGGCTCATGCGCCGGAAATCGACGAAGCCGATGTTCCGGAAGCGGACGAGGAGCCGGAGCCGCCCAAAGCCCCCGTTCCAACTCGGACACCACCGGCTAAGCCGGATTTTGTCACTGCTGCCTTCGGCGTGAAATCTCCGATCGTTTCCGCAAAGCCCCAGCAGCCCGAAAAACCGAAGGTCGATGTTTCCGGCGTTGCCGTTGGAAGCGCTGTGGCTCACGCTAAGTTCGGCATCGGCAAGGTGATCGAGCTGAACAGGGGATATGTGACCGTCCGCTTTGAGCAGGGCGAGAAGCGCTTTATTTTCCCCGATGCCTTTGAATCCGGATTCTTGAAAGCGCAATAAGCAAAAAGAGGCCCTTCGTATCATTTTCTCGATACGAAGGGCCTTTCTTATGTATAGATTACTTGGTGATAGACAATTTCGGTTGCACGGTCTCGGCAGGAATTCATCCGCCCGACCCATTCCATTTGGTCGTTGGCTTTCAGCGTTTCCGTAATGCCCTCAGCATCTGCCATTTGCTTTACTAGCCGAAGAAAAAGGTTCTCTGTCTGCCGGTCAATGTCCGCAAGATAGGCATTCAATTCACCGCTGGTCAGCAGGTTGGCATATCGCACACGGCGATGCTTCTTGAGATAGCGGAGATGCCGCTGCCCCCATACCCCGATTGGCCGATCTTCCTCTTTTCGTCTGGTGCATTTCCGGGTCGCGCTTCTTCTCCGCGTTTTTGGTGGAGCTGGGTGCGTTGATGATCGTTGCATCCACGATGGTTCCGCCCTTCATCATGTGCCCGGTTTGCACCATTACCCGGTTGATCGCGTCAAAAAACAGCTTGCACAGGGTCGTTTCATCCGGCACTGCTTCCGTCATGAAGTCAATGCCCGTGAATTTCCTCATTAAGCATCCGGAATGCCGCATGAGCTGTGAAATGGACATCTAACGTCATACAGCGACGCTGCAGAGGGGAGGAAAGCGGAGCTGCCGTCGCGCTTGACAGACTCCGGCGCATCCGATATAATAAAATGACGTCGGTTTCTCACAAAAAACGACAAAAAAGCGGCGGTGCTGCCGCCGCGGGAGAAAATCATGATTAAGGCGGTATTTTTTGACATTGACGGAACGCTCGTCCCGTGGAAAAGCGGGCGTATTCCTGCGTCGGTCTTCGAGTCTGTGGCTGCGCTGCGGCGGAAGGGCATCCTTTGCTTTGTTGCAACGGGGCGCTCTCCCTTTGAGATCAGCGCGGGACACCTGATCGACGGACTGGACTTTGACGGCTACCTTTTGAACAACGGAGAGCTGGGTGTGGATGCGGATGGAACGGTGTTCTATCGCTGCCCGGTCGATCCGGACGATTTGGCAAGACTGCTGGACTGGGTGGAGGCGCGCGGCCTTTCCTGCTGGATGGTCAGCGAGAAGCAGTGTGCGATCAACCGTCTCACGCCGGCGGCGGCACAGGCGCTGGAGGACATCCGAACGCAGCCGCCGAAGCTCGGCGACCTGCGCGCATTGTGCCGGGAGCCGGTGTATAAATTTTCCCTGTTCCTGCCGCCGGAGGAGCTGCCGATGGAGCTGCTGCCTCACTGCGCCAAGACGCAGTGGCACGCCTTCGGCCACGATCTGTTTTCCGCTGCGGGCGGGAAGCAGCAGGCCTTCGCGGCGACGCTGGCGCGCTACGGCCTGACGCCGGCACAGTGCATGGCCTTCGGCGATTCGGACAACGACATCGGCTTGCTGACTGCGGCCGGTATCGGCGTTGCGATGGAGGCAGGGACGGACGGCGCGCGGGCGGCTGCGGATTTTGTCACTCGTGATTGCGAGGCGG